>Ga0209589_1010246_pt1 | contig 13729 bp, 6 predicted proteins | sample CowpeawhiteBW_FD_187525 | JGI IMG/M metagenome (GOLD analysis project Ga0209589, IMG submission 187525) | Root nodule microbial communities of legume samples collected from California USA - Cow pea white BW (SPAdes) (version 2) | ecosystem: Host-associated > Plants > Roots > Nodule | place: USA...
AAAAAAAAAAAAAAAAAAAAAAAAAGAAAAAAAAACAAAAAAGAAAAAAAAAAAAAAAGATTGATTTAATCTTTTAGACGTGTAAAAAATATATATTGATATCTCGATACTCTAACTTATAGTCATAATGATAAAGACAAATTTACATCATATAAGTATATATATAAGTAAATACAAATCTCATCTTATAAATCGATTTTGTATAATTGAATTAACTTTAATGTTCACCTTTTAAGATGACATCAAAAACATTCAAATCATATCCTAATGAAATTTGTTGTTTACTCAACTTATCTAGCCGGACCAATCATAAATATTTGATCTCACGTATGAAATATATATACCTTAGCATGAAGGGTGTTAGAGATTCTATATCAACTAATTATTAAACAAATTTACAATAAATGTAAATCTCGTCATATAAGTTGATTTTATAAAATTGAATTTGGTTTAATTTTTTTTTTTAAGTCTAAAAAACATAATTTAGTAAAGTTGAGCTGCTTAAAATTGACTTCTTATGAATAAATTTTTTTTCTTAAGGCTTAATCATCAAATGGTTTAATAAAACTTAGCAACATATTATGATGGTTATAGCCGTTAAGTATCGAAGAGCTAAATGAAAGTTTTATTTCTTTGAATGTCTAAATCGTAAGGTAAGGTCCCATTGTTCATCTGTTTTTAAAACAATAGTAAATCTTTTGTTACCAGTTTTAGCTTGGGTTTTGTAACTTCCACAGAGGAACTGACAAATGGTACTAAACAATGAGAGCACAAGGGGGGGCTATTATATTCTTGGATTCCCTTTGATGGTTTTTAACACCACATTTATTTTATTTTTCATTTTTGTAGTTTTTGACATGTTTTATTAGTCAGACTTAGTTGTTTATGAATTGGCCAGCATCCTCAAAGGTTCTTTGTCCTTGTGTGTACATTTTAAAAGATGTGCATTCGCAAGAGAAAGGACTATTCTTTATGCAAATCTAGAAGCACAACACAAGCCAGAGTGTGAGTGTTCCATGCCCACTAGTTTAAGAAACAAGCAATTGCCCCTTTCTACAATAAAGCATTCAAACTCACCATACACAAAAACACTGCAACATCACTTTTTTTTATTTTTCTTCTTCTTTTCTTGTTTCTTTCTGTTTTTCCTCCATCTGTCTATGTACACGTCAAAATATCATTAATGAATAATAACACTATAACGACACTATAACAAGACTTAAAGACAACTCACGAATGATGAAGTTAAATTAAACGGTGTTGGTACTACATTCAATAGTTTCATATCGTTTAGAAGTCGAGGTTTAATACGATTTAAATACATTTTATATTTTTCACCTACCGAAACGTCTTTTAAAACTGTGGCAAAATTGTATGCTCGAAAGCGGATAATTCTGATATTTATATAATAAGGAACTCCTTTGAGAGAGAGTTCGGTTTAAAACTGAATTAAAAGATGAAAGGTTTATCCTAACCGAACATTGGAAGAAAGTTCATATTTATATGAGGCATTCAGCAGGTTGAGAATAAAACTGAGCAATGACAATGAAGGTTCGGGGCAATGAGATATTCAATGGGAAGTACACAACAAGAAGCACAGCCAAAAGCTTTCTCCTGGTACCCTTCACTCTTCTTCTCATCATGCTCCCTCTTTCTCTCATGAGAAGCTCTCATGAACCAACTCCTCCTGAGGTATCATCTTCTGCAGCTGTCAGCAGCAGTTTGAACAACACAGAAATTAAGCAGTGTGACATCTTTTCTGGGAGATGGATGCACACTTCCAGACCACCTTACTACACCAATGATACATGCCACTGGATCATAGACCAGCAGAATTGCATCAAGTTTGGAAGACCTGATAGAGAGTACCTGCATTGGAGGTGGAGGCCTGATGAATGTGAGCTTCCACTTTTCAATGCTACTCAGTTCTTGAATCTTCTCAGAGGAAAGAAAATGGTGTTTGTTGGAGACTCAGTGGGGAGGAACCAGATGCAGTCTTTGTTGTGCCTCCTAAGTCATGTAAGTGGTAAAGTCACACCTTCTGTTTTCTAGCTTTTGCAAGAGAATAGAAGCTGAAAGTGTTTGTCATATAGCTCTCTACCCTTTTGTCTCAATTTTTGAGAAATCAGATCCACTAGTTGTGTTTCTGATAGAAAACTCTGTCACTGAGTTTCTTGCATGATTATGTTTCAAGGTTTTGAGTTATGATGAGTTTAGCTTCACTGATACTAATTCTTCTGGAATTTGTTTGACTATGCTATTGTGATTAGGCTCTTGGTTAGGAATTTGTCATCAGATTACCAACTGTTTTTCAAAACTTTGATTATGTTAAAAATTCGTTCACAGTGATGTCTAACATGAACTTATTTGGGATTTATTTGGTGTTTCAGGTGTCTGAACCTGAGGATGCTTCTCATAGATATTCTTCAGATGTGATGTACTTCAAGAGGTATATCTATCATGAGTACAACTTCACCTTGGCAAATCTGTGGTCTCCATATTTTGTGAGATCCAGTGATGCAGACCCCAAAGGGCATTCCTTCAACAGCATCATGAGGCTGTATGTGGATGAGGCAGATGAGGCATGGAGAAGTAAGGTTGAGGAGTTTGACATTGTGATAATCTCATCAGGGCAATGGTTTTTCAGGCCTCTGTTGTTCTATGAAGAGGGGAAGCTTGTGGGATGCAACAAGTGTGGGATGGAGAATGTGACAGACCTCACACACCTCTTTGGGTACAGAAAGGCCTTCAGGACAGCATTTAGGACACTGAATGAGCTTGAAGGGTACAAGGGGGTCACATTTTTTAGGACATTCTCCCCAGCACACTTTGAGGATGGGGATTGGAACAAGGGAGGGAAGTGTGTGAGGACTAGGCCATTCACCAAGCAAGAAATGAAGCTTGATGGCTACATTCTTGACATGTACATGACTCAAGTGGAGGAGTTTGTGGAAGCACAAAGGGTAGCCACAAAGAGAGGGTTGAAGTTTGTGATGATGAACACTACTGAGATTATGCTTCTTAGACCTGATGGACACCCCAACAACTATGGACACTCTCAGGACAAAAATGTTACTCTGAATGACTGTGTTCACTGGTGTCTGCCAGGGCCAGTTGATACTTGGAATGAGTTTTTGGTGCATATGTTGTTGGATTTGGAAAGTGAGGCATGTTATAGTTCAAAGCTAGAGAGAGTTTTTTAAGATGTTTGGATTTTTACCATGTGGAGGATAGTGTTAAGCATGTGGAGATAGATACTTTTTTTTGGTGTTTTGTTTTTGGGTTCAGAGAGTATATTGTGTTTATGTTGTGTAGATGATATAGAATGTATATCCAAAGGTATTTGTGGACACAAATTGTCTTCATTAGCTGTCATGCATTATCATAAAAGTTGGGCAATATTCATTCATGCCCAAGAACAACTTCAAATGTATAACAATAATTGCAACTCAGAAAGTAACAGAGGTTATTTTGATTTCACTACAAATATTTGGGTTGTTCAGAGAATGAAGAACAATATACTTTCAACGATTGCTGGTTTGATTGCTTTAAACATTTGTTTAGATTCTTTACTTACTTTTTTGGGAATATGAATGATGAATGGTCTACCTTCTACATAAAAGTTTATAAATTTTAAATTTTTATAAACCATTAAACTTTTTCACTCCCAGTTGTATACTACCTTACAAACCCAAGTTCCTTATTAAAATATTATAAGAAAGCATGAAAATACTCTCACTACAAGGAACAATGCTTGATGTCTTTACTTACACTTGAATTAAAGTGTCTTGGATAAAAGAAATAGCAGAGAACGATGCATTTTAAGGATTGCAATTCTTAGAAATGCTAAAAGTTTTATTTGACTAAGCATAAATGTTGTGTTAAATATTAAAGTGAGAAATCTACCAAAACTTTAATTAAAGCGTACCTTTATCACAGTAATTTCTTTAACTAGAAAAGTTAGAGTTTTCACCTTTAGAAATGATCTTCTAGAAAAATGCTGAAAAAATAGTCTCAAAATGTATTTTTTTTAAATAAAATAAATATTAAAAATAAACAATTTAACATTAAATTTCTCATAAATAAGTTGCTTTTACACCAAACACTACTTAAATATAAGTATGCTTTCATTTATTTTATTAATATTATCCGTCTAAAATTATAAAAGTTATCTTTTCAGCAGTTATCTGATTTTTTTTGGTAGGTGGATATGACACGGATCAGGATAAGTGAGTTTTTTTATTTTATATATATATATATATATATATATATATATATATATATATATATATATATATAATTTCATATTTTTACTTTTGGTGAATAATGCATAAATCCACATTAGTGATTATATCTATGAGAATATTTATTAAATAATTTATTTCATAAAATAAACATTTAAAACAAAGGAAAAATGATATTAACATAAATTTAATAAAAAGAACATACATATTCTTTGATGTTAAATAAAAATAAAAACATTATAGTTATATAAATTTAATAATCAACTAAACAAAAAGTATTTTAGTAACTAAAAATAGACAAAAATATAGAGATTCATTCTCATTAAATATTATTCATAGTTAAATTCATATTCAATCCATGTTAGTTGTTGTTAATATCATAACTACTTTAAAGCATGTTCATAAATACAAGTTACTAAACTTATGGTTTAGATGTTAATTCATATCTAATGTAACATAAGAATATATATGAACTATAAACAATGTGATTAATACACTTCTCTAACATTTGTATGAAAGTTGACAATGATATGTCGGTGGGTTGGTTCTGCATTTTGCAGAGTGTCTTTATTGTGTGGGGTATCACTATTCAAATTATGAACAAGTACTGCACCATAATACTGTATCAATTTATTGTCTCAATTTATTCACCTTTGAAATTTTCAATCTCTTTCATTCAAAGTTAAATGTGGACTTTTCAAAAGTGAAAAATAATAATTCTAGTGCCTTGCAATCCACAATACATTGTGTGTGTGAATTATTCAATGGTTTCATAATTTCAATTCTTTATGCATGTGCATTTTGTATAATTAATGTGGTGGATTAGAATGTACTATATATAACGTGTTTAATATTAAAGTCTTCATCACTTGTTCTTTCATTCATTAATCTCATCAATGTTAATTTGTTTGAAAATTTTCTAACTCTCCTTTTTATTTTAATATTAACGTGACTTATTAGTATTTTTCATGTTATTCAATTGCAAGTGTAATGTAAGACTCTAGGAAATGCGATAGTTGAAAAATAATTTTTATAATAGACATTTCATCATTTTATAATTAAAAAGTTTTTGTTTAAATATAAATAATTTAAATTGAGTTTATTTTATAAAAGATTAAATGTAATTTTAGTCCATGAATTTTGACACGTGAAAAATTATAATACATTTTGATTCTTAAATTATAAAAATAAATTAATATAGTTTTTTTAACCAATTCAGTTAATTTTTTTTGTGTCAAATGTTAATATATGATTTATTTACATCGTTTGACACATTTTCTTTTCGACTTCTTTAAAGATACAAATTTCATTTTTTTCCCAAACTTGCCACCATGCTAGGTAGTCACGACACGCCCACAAAGATGGTCAGGTGCAAAACCCACCGAACTCAAAATTTTTGTGTACCAAGACTTTTACAGTATTTATTTGGAGACATTTGGAAGTCATTCTTTAACGTAATGAGATTAAAAAAATAATATCAATTTATTTTTAAAATTTGAAGACCAAAATATATCAAAATTTCGAACATAAACAAATTCTAATTTTGGCAACGTTCAAAAACTTAAAACATGTTAAACTCTTTTATAAAGGTCGTATGTATCTAGAAAGTAAAACTTTCCTCCTCTTCTAACTTCTCTCAAAATCTTTGACTTTTTTACTTGTTTGTTTAAAGATCAAAGTACAACGAGATCTATTTTTTTTATTTGATCAACGTGTTGAACAAACTAAATTTGTCTTTTAAAATTATTTTCACTGTTAATTTGGTGTAAGAGATATTAAAAACATAAAGGTCGAAAAGAATTGGTGTAAGAATTAGATGGGCTGAATAATAAATTATGAAAAATAAATTAAGTGGTTAGATAAAAATGAATTTATGTAAGAATTCGATTTAATTCACTCTACAAACATTTGGAAGTTGCAGGAAATTTTCAAAACCTGACCAAAACAAGGTAGACGACTCGTGGGGTTGGTATATAAGCATTAATTCATGTCCATCACATTAAATTGTGAATGGAAGAGAAATAAAAAAATATTATTTCTAAAATCAAAATTTTACTTTTATTTTAACCTTAATTGCTTTTAGTCTCATTATTTATCTTAGATTCAGTTAGATTTTACCTTTACTAAAAATTTCAACACTTCCTTCAATTTTTTAAAATGAAACCATACATGACCTTTCATCCTATTAACACTAAAATATTTAACAAACAAAAAAAATTGGAGGTTGTAATTTATGCATAATATGATTTATATTAAACAATTCATAAAGCTAGTTATGTCAATTTTAACCTATAAAGGAGTCACATGATTATATAATTGAACTTTTCATTAACCGAGAAACTAAATAAAATAAAATAAATTACTAAAAAGATCAAACTAAACTGTATTTTAAAACAATTAAATACTATTTGGTGTTTTCATTTCTACACATGCCATTTTCAGTCTATTTTCATCCATAGACACCATGTTAATCTTCTAAAAAAACTCAACCTAGTAGTTCTAATTATTAGATACCGTTTCTCCTAATGTTAAAATAATTTTTGTCATATCCCATAAACATACTAATTCTTAGTTGTCAGATTGTCAAATATATCCCATAAAAACTGAATTACTTCAGTAATTGATTATAATGTATAATCAATTATAATAAAAAATCACTTTTTTTTTTATTTATATAGGTTTGCTGAAAAAAAAAATTAATCGTCTTTGAGTTCATAAAAACCTTAGCTTAATGAAATATATTTGAATAATGAGTAAATCTGAAAAGATTTTGGCCACTAGGTAACAATCACTTGAACTATCTCTTTTAGGAACGGTATCTTTTGTCAACAGTAAATCATATTAAATATAGTTTAACATAGCTATTACATCATAGGTTGCTTATATTCAAAACAGATTCTGCTGCAAAATTGCATTTTCTGGTGATTTTCTCTGCTTCAACTAGTTACTGTACGCATAGATGCTACATTTTGATCAAACTTTAAAGCATGAATGAAAGAAAAAAGCCATTTATACAGACTTGTGTATATATGTGCAAGGGGTATCTAATGAGTACAAACATATTCAAACATGCAGGGTAAAACTTAACATGTAATTTTGATGGGTCAATCAATGGTGGTTAAAAGGATATCCTGATAAATACCAGTATATGTAAAGCTAGAATATAGAGCACAAATGCAGACCTGAATAGCATAAGCCTCTGCTGGGTTTCAGTTCTGGCAGCAGAGTGATAAGGAAGCCTTTGATGGCCTTCATAATCTGACAAACTCTGTAACTTATCTGAGGAGCTTTTACCGAATCGATTCCTAGCAGCAGTGTTTGCCTCCAAATTGCTGTTTTCTGTTTGCCGCCATAGCCCATTCAATCTTTCCAGTTCCATCTCTTTCAAATGAATGTCACCAAGTAAGCCCTCAGCTTGTGCCTGAAGGTATGGGAAGTAAGGCACTTAGTTAAACACTTTCACATCCAAATAATCAATCAAACACTTATCAACCAGCCATTGTCAATTAATTTTTCTCTATTAAAAACCAGAGATGGAAGGACCTGTTTAACAGCCAGTTGCTCAATTAGACCATGAAGTTGTTTATCCAACGTCTTCTCTCTTTGTGCTGCAGAACAAGAACGTTTAAGAGCCAAAAAATCATGCAAGATGCTTCCCAAGTGTACAGAATCACTAGGAGAGTTAACACAACAAAAGTAATAAAAAGTATATTTATGTCCCGATATGGTTAGTGGGTTTCTAAGAGCATGAAATAGTATCTAATGTTATTAAGATATGAAACAAGATTGAAGTCTTCCCAACTAAAGTTCTTTCTTTTCTCTTGATGATAAAAGAAGTCATTCAAAAAGAATACAAACAGGAGTACCATGAATCTTCCTTAAAGCTACAATGGAAACAACAGAGGCAAGTAAATATAAAATACACCAAACCAAATGAAAAATCCGGTCTCTTGGCACCAGTAAGGAAACACTCTTAAAAAATTCTTCAATCAGATTTTTGAATCAGCATTTTGAAAATTATTACTACGCAGCAATGCAGTGGCAGGATATAACCATAGTAGAAATTTATTATGAATATACAAAAAGTTCCCATAAACCCATTTTTAAACACGAATAAATGTTTGAAGAAAATCTAACATACAAGAAATCACCTAACCCAGTATTATGCTGAGTATTTTGTCATCATCATGATGGACTTAGTCATTCAAAGAAGTTTTTGGTCCTCAGCATTCACAATTATGGCTTGCAACATTTCTTACAGGAAATAAGTTTATGATATCTTTTCTCAGTGTGGTCAATTCAATGGTGGTGCATGACCTATTCACGCAGAAATTACAAAAGTATATACCACCTTCAGCAAAAAAGGAATACAAATAAACAAAATGCAAAGAATACAAAGAAGAAAAAGACAACAAAGGGCATAGCTTATGCTTTTAGATTAAAAAAATTATCATACAGAAATCTGGAAAAAAAGAATAATATAAGATGGACATACTGACATAACTGGGCTTTAATAAACATCATGTTCCTTTTACAGTTCCAAGCATTGAAAGTAGCATAATAATATCATGTTCCTTTACAGTTCCAAGCATTGACAGTAGCATAATTGGTATTTTAGGCATCAGTCTAGGTGATATATTTCCCAATTCCACCTTCCAGGGGTCCCAAACTTTTGATCTTTCCCTCCCACATTGGGGATCTTTTTGGAGCTATGGTTCATGTATTTGATAAATCCAACCTTTCTCATGAAGAATTTGAAGATTGACAATGATCATGAAAATCTATAAGTGTTTTAGGTTGTGTTGTGTCGAGTAGGAACTGTTGTAAGTTTTCTCTTTCATGATTTGACCCTAAAATTGCAGTTAGAAAGCTTTTCCAAATGAATTAGAACTTGTCTTGGTGATAAGTTGATTTTTAATTGATTAAAATAATGTTTTTAACCTCTTAAAATGTTCTTTGCTGATCTGGATTAACTGTAGGAAACATTTTAATTGATTAGATAGTCGTTTTAACCTATTAGAATCACTTAAAACCATGAACAATTATGATCTCTCCGTTTTAATCTGCTCAAAACAAGCTTTTAATAGATTAAAAATTACTTAAGTTCAGTGAAGGTTTTGGATTTCTCTGTTTTAATATGTTAAAAAAGAGAGTACATACCGAGTTGCAAATTGTTCTTGTAGCTCTCTATGCAAATTTTGTGATTAATACCTGGTTTATTCTTTTTTGTTGTGTTGATCTTGTTCTAGGTGATATTGCTTTCATTTTATCAATTTGTTTTGTGTCTATAGTTTGTCTCTAGATAGAGTTTCGAGGTATAGAGTAGTATCAGGGTGTCACTAGGTGTGTAATCAAATCTTGTAAGGTTCGATATTTGGTTTCTTAAGTTGTTTACTTTCACTGTTTTGGTTGTGTGCCAGTAAAAACTCTAAAATTTTAGTGAGCTTAGCTGGTGTGGCTGAACAAATGGATGTAGGTCTTAGATAAGAGTGAACCGGTATAAAAGTTTATTGTGGACATCTCTCTCTCTCTCTCTATCATGCGGTTCTTGACGTTATTTGGTTTTGTTTCTGTGCATAAAATTAAAACCAACCAAATCCTGTAATCAATAATTTTAATAAGGATCTCATTCTAAGTTTTGTGAAAACTTGAGATAGTTCAATTGGCCGTCTCTCTGGAACTCAGCCCCTTTAAACTAACAGATTTATGATATGAAATTTGGGAAAACTACACAACAAAAGCTAGCCAGTAGTTGAAGAACTTAAGGCTAGATAAACCCCACCTAGACACTCATACTTCCAATTTGGACTTTGAGTTCGATATATGATAAGATATCATACCTGGGGAAGGTTGTTTAAGTGCATTTTCCTGCACTCTTGCCCATTTCTTCTCCAATTCTTTCACAGCATCCTCCATTGAATTCTGAAATGAAAGGATGGTTATTTAATTTGGTGAATTTAATTATATATCCAATCATAGATTATCATACATGTTAAGGATGTTGATTTTTGTATTTATCATTAGTAAAAAGTCATCCAGTGTAATTTTTAACCTCTTTCTATTGACAACATATGAAAAATAAAATTCTCAATTAGGTAAAGTATCAACATAAGTAGCTAAATTACACCTAAAATATATAGCATAGATCATATAGTCCTTGAAATTATGGGAATGTTAATTGGCACTATCACCATTGTTTATTTACTATTTATCCATCCACTATAAAAAAATAAAACGTTATGTTGTGCACATAAGAGTCTGTGTGATTAACGAACCAACTGCTTCTTCTTCTCTTCCAATTCATCTAGTAAAGCTGATCTCGATGCTTCTGCATCAGCATCAAATCCAGCTTTAGAATTTGCCTTCATTTCATCCCAACCATCAGATACTTGCTGCTTCATATTGTCGAGCTCAGCTTTGAGTTTCTTCTCAGTTTCATCCATCTCCTGTAACACAATAAATAAAAAATTAATTGAATCAAACTCAACCTCACAAATTACAATCAATTCACAATCATAACCTGCAACTTTGTCCTCAGTATATCAGCCTCTTGCAATTTCTCTTTTATTTTATTCTCAAAATCCGATATTGCATTTTCATATGCCGCATTCTCTTCCTTCAATGTCACCTCTCTAAGTTGGGCCTGCAACAAAAATCATCATCAATAGTTGTAGCAGTATTTTAGGTTAACATTATTTTAGTCCCCAAGTATTGCAAATGTGTGCTTTTACTTTCACAAGTTTCAGCTGAGTCCATCAAGTTTTCTTCTGTTTATAATTTAGTCCCCTCACCTAGATTTCATCTTATTATTAGCTGAATTTACCAACATGGCATACATGCAAATGAATAAATAATACAGTGTTACAATCAGCAAGAAAACACAGAATATTTGATAGTTGTGTTTGGGATTCATGGGGTAAGTTATTGTTTTTTGAGTACTGCTAAGAACACACTCTTAAACATGTTCTTTCTAACACATTCGATTATATTTATTGTTAACTACAGAATAAGGGTAAATATCTATTAACTTAGACCTGGAACCCAAAGAATTATATATTTTCCAATAAGAGACAGCATATTAAAAAGAGTATATCAAAGAGTATTCCTAACATTTCTTCATGCTTTTACAAAGTAAATGAACATCAAAAGGATGGTCTTTTCATTCTAAGCAAGTCAACGACTTAAAATTAGACAGAATCAAGACGGAGGGACCCAATTGTTAATGGAATAAACTCAAGAGATTCAACAGGTGTAGTTGAAATACAACTCTTCCAAATTGTATAACTTTGGAAATCCAACAATTCTGTTCAATAAACACAAATAACCCAGACCTAAACCTATATTTTTTAATTCTAGTCAAAGATTGTGTTATAGGCTCAGCTGGGTTAATCCCTAACACAGAAGAATGCTAACAACACTCTTTACTATCAGGTGAAATATATTGAAAAATATTTTTTTTACTAGCTTTCATCTCTCACTTAACGAGAGCATGCCTGACAAAGATTATTTTCGCCAATTTATGCTATTTTAAGGATAAAAGGAAGTCTTCAATTTCAATTGTATATTTAGGACAATAATCTAAATGTGTCATTTTTTTTTTTCTGAAAAAAGTATTTTCTGTAATTATTTCTCTACAGTGTTTCCCTCTCAGCTTCATATACTCTTTTTCCTATATAAAATCAGATTTACATTTTGTTTCCAAATGAAATAAAGTAACACAACCACTTCTCAGCAAACTTACGGCAACAAAAAATGATTCTGATTACAAGCTATTACAACAACATAATCAATTGTACATGTAGTAAAAATAATAATAACAAAACAATCCGAATATTGAACTAATCTAATTTTTGCAGTTATCCCAAAGCAAACACACTCTGAGTTTCTTCATAACAAACCAAGAGAGAAACTGCTAGCATTCCTCTCTAACATAATAACACAATAGTACTTGCAACTCTGTTCGGGAATTTGGAAGAGAGGGTGAAAATGCAAATAAGAGTTATTAGTTAAGGACCTGTTGGCGCGTGGCGGAGTGGGAATTCAATTGGAGGGCGAGGGCGGCGTTGGAGGCGAGGGAGTGGGCGTGGAGGTGAGGGAGGCTCTGGGAGATGTCTTGGGGAGGCAATCTCAACCGTAGATCATGGATCAAACGGCGGAGAGAAGCCGCCTTCTGATCCAGTTCGATCACATACCTTTGCTGATCTTCGGAAAAGAGGATTGGGATGATGGAATCGTCCTCCGCTTCCTTTCCGGCGCCACCTCCCACCGCCCATGCCAGTAACCCAGCCATGCCTTACAACTTAACTTTCTCTCTCTCTCGCTTCTCTCTCTTCCAATTTCTTCACTCACCATCCATTTTTTCCGATCTGCGGTGGTTGATTTGGGAGTTAGGAACTGTGGTGGTTTGGTTCCTTAGAGGCTCGCTAATTCCATTTTGTTGTTTTTGAAAATTTGATTTTCTTGTGAGCATTTCTATTCTATTACAGTAATTACAGTAATACAATTTAAAAGACTATACAAATTAATAAATAACTTTGTTAATTTTGAATTATATTATAGAATTACGTATATTGCTGAATGGCAACATTTATTTTAATTTGATATAAAGAAAAAAATAATATTCAAAAACTGTATCTTTTCATATAATAACACAGTAACAAATTATTAGTTTCTTTTATATATTTAATAGCAGAATTTTACTTGATATTTTTTAACTATGTAAGACATTATTCGATAAACTTAATAGTAGTGCTCCGAAGATAGAAAGAGAGAAAATTTAAATAAAATAAAGAAACAAGGTAAACGAAATGAAAATAAGTTAATTGCACCATTTCTTCTAAATAAAATTTATAATTGATTTTAAGGATATTGTTCGATTGATTTTTGTCTTAAATTTCATATTAATTAATCTAACTTCAAAATTAATTTGTTGGTTTCGTCAATTAATCAAAATAACTTTTCAAATATATTTTCAAATAGTTAAAGTTATTTCAAAAAATTTATTCTATATGTTGTAAGGATATAAGTTGTATGAGTTGTTACAAAAATTAATTTTGTTATATTTCTTGTTATACACGAAAACCAATATATAAAAATTATTTGCGAAAAATTTTGTAAATAATTTGCAAACATAAGTTTTCGTACCTACAAAAATTTTTCAAGATAAATTACATACAAAATGCTCTATAGATAATTCAAATATTTTTTTTAGGGTTAAATATGTTTTTGGTCCCTTAAGTTTCAGTGAATTTTGGAATTAGTCCCTTATCAAAACTTTATATTAATTTAGTCCTTTATTTTTCAAAATGCGTAAATTTAGTTATTTTAACCAAATTTTGTTAAGTTTATCTGATGTTTCAAGCACATTTCATGATAGTATTTAAGTTAACATTGAAGCAAAAATGTGTCAAACAGTATAAATAATTTAAATACTATCATGAAATGCGCTTGAAACGTCAGATAAACTTAACAAAATTTGGTTAAAA
>Ga0209589_1010247_pt1 | contig 13727 bp, 11 predicted proteins | sample CowpeawhiteBW_FD_187525 | JGI IMG/M metagenome (GOLD analysis project Ga0209589, IMG submission 187525) | Root nodule microbial communities of legume samples collected from California USA - Cow pea white BW (SPAdes) (version 2) | ecosystem: Host-associated > Plants > Roots > Nodule | place: USA...
GCCGCCGCCGCTCGAGCCCGCCCAAAACCTCGACCCGCATCGCCTGATGACCTTAAAGCTAGACTTAAGGTCACACGCTTCGCGAATTACCACCCGTCACGCAAGACGGTCCTCGTCGGAGGCGTACCCTCCAACCCTCTCGCGGACATCTTCAATACTGCTGCACCCAACGTGCGGCTACCTCTCCGCCACACCGGAATGCCTGGGACCGCCTGGCAACTGACCTCTCTAGAGCCGAGTTGCCACACGTACAAACGTTTAGCCATCCTCTTTTGATTGCTGACGAGTTGCGCCGCCAAGCCGACGTGTTCACCGATCTTACGGAGCTCCAAGTTAAGATTGGTCACAACCGGTCTGAGCGGCCGGCACCTCGTGAGCGCAAGTCGCGCTATCGCGTTGAGGTGGTCTCACTCTGAGGGAGCTGGTGCGTTCGTGGAGACCACGGCAAACGCGGAGCCGCGCCGCGGCGAGCCTGGGCTTAAGCTAGAGCGCTGTGCCCCTGTTTTTCCAGCTCTAGGAAGGAAGGGATGACGGCTTCATCCGGTTGGCAGTGCTCGCCACGCTTTAAATCGCTCATCAACGTCTTCGCAACTCGCAAAATTCGATCTGCTCCGCTACTTGTCTCGGGGCGATGCGCCACATTGATCCGAGTCATCTGCAAGCCTTTAAGGCTCTCGTTGATACGCTTTTCGTTATCGACGTCCAAATGAGCCGTGCCTTCGTCCAGAAACAGAATGCGAGGTTGTCGATAAAGCGCCCGAGCCAGGATTAGTCGTTGCTTCTGTCCACCTGATAATGAGCTACCCATATCTCCGATTAGGCTGTTGTAGGTCATCGCCATCGCCATGATCTCCTCGTGTATACCCGCCAGGTGCGCGCATTGAATCATCCGCTCCTCGTCGAAAGAGGCATCAAAAAAGCAAATGTTATCGGCGATAGAGCCTGAAAGTAGCTGATCCTCCTGCATCACTGCGGCCACGTGCTCACGAAAGGCTCTTCCACCAATCGTCGAGAGAGGAACATCGTCAATCAACACTTCCCCGCTTGTCGGCTCGAGCAATCCGAGCATGACCTTAACGAGGGTCGTCTTGCCTCCACCTGAAGGACCCATAATCGTGATGAATTCCCCAGGCTCGATGATAAAGCTGATGTCTTCAAGTACAAAAGGATCCGTTTCAGCGTATCGGAACGAGACCTTCCGCAACTCGATCCGGCCCTGAACGCGCGGCGTATAGGCCAACGGCCGATCATGGCCCCGCTCAAGGGGGCTTAGGGCAATATCAGCCAAGCGTTCGAGATGTAATTCAACAATTCGGAAATCAAGCATTTTTTCGACGAACTGAACAGCCTTCTCGATAAACTGCTGTTTATAGCTAATGAATGCGAAGATCATGCCGACCGTGAAGTGATTGCCTAGAACCAGTTGGACGGCAAGGTAAATGGTGAGAATGTTCTCAAGTCCAAACAGCGCGTCATTGATACCTGTGAAAGTTATTCTGATGTGACCCAGCCGAACATTGGCGCTGACTACATCCGCATACCGGTTAAGCCACTGCGTCTCGCAGTCAGTCTCACGATTGAAAATCTTCAAGCTTTGGATCGCGCGCAGGGTTTCGATAAACGTCGAGTTTTCATGAGCCTTAGCTTCTATCACGGCTAAGTTGCGCTCTCGCAGCAAGCGATAGAGACTTAGACGCACTGCCGCATAACTTGCAAATGTAGCAAGAACGACCACCCCGAGTTGAGTGCTATAGACAAAAATCATTGCCAAGGTTGCAACTGCCATGACCCCGTCAATCGCGGCAGTTATCACGCCTTCTGCGAGTGCCGTGCGAATTGGTTCAATGGACGTGAAACGCGAGAGCACGTCGCCGATGTGCCGCTTCTCGAAATAGGCGATCGGCAATCTGATCAGGTGGTGAAACAGACGAGCGCCGATTTGGAAGTGCAACGCGTTCTGGACAACCAGAATAATCGAGGATCGGATAATAGTGGAAACAACTTTGATGGCAGTTAGGAGAGCAAATCCAAGAGCCAGCACCGTCATCAGATCGGCATCGCCCCTGGCGCTGACCTCATCGACACTGAGCTGGAGATAGAAAGGGCCTGCAATCACAAATGCTTCAAGAACTAACGAAAGCACCAAAACCTGAGCCAGTGCATGTGTGCTACCACGCAGCTGGCTCCAGAAGGTTGAAAATGGGAGGCGCGTTCTCTCGTCTTTGGGAAGAAATGTCTCGGTTGGGGATAGCTCAAGCGCAACGCCAGTCAGATGCTTGGAGGCTTCGACAGTCGTAAAGAACCTCTCTCCCAAAGCCGGGTCATGCACCACAATACCTCGCCTCGTGGTCGACTTCAGGACTACGAAATGGTTCATGTCCCAGTGCACGATCGCGGGCAGGTGCAGGTCCCTGATGTTATCAAGCTCATAGCGCAGAGGACGACTAGCCAGTCGCATCTGACTGGCGACCTGAATTAGGGCTCTTAGCGTCACCCCCTTTAGCGACGCGGGATAGCGTCGCCGCAGCGTATTCAGATCGATTTGGTGGCCATGATAAGAACTTATCATAGCAATGCACGCGAGACCGCATTCCGCCGCTTCTGTTTGTCGGATTACCGGCAGGTGATACCTACGGTTTAGTACATGCACCATGATTACATCCTGAGATTGACATTCTGACGCTGAGCAATGGATCGAGCAACCATCTGATCAGAGATCGTCTTTCAAGAATGATGTCTGCCTTCAAAAGCATGTCCGGCTGAAGCCGTATGCGCTTGCCATAGGCGTCGATGTCCGGGCGATCGAGTCTCGCCGTGACCCGGTACGCGGGCTCCTTGAGCTCGATGGGTGCGGAGGTCTCAGCGCGCGTCAACATCGTCTGTGAGACTTCACTTACGCGACCGCGATATGTACCGAACTGCTGATAGGGGAACGACTCATATAGTACTCTGACGTCCTGCCCTGGCTGAACAAAGCCTATGGCCTTGGCCGGAACAAACAGGTTTGCTTGCAGTTCGCTATGGTCAGGAACGATCTGCATTTGCGGTTTTTGCGGATCTGCGAACTGACCGACAGTCGCTTGCAGGATCGAGATGCGTCCCGCCGCTGGCGCTCGCACCTCGTACGCGCGGCGTCCACTAATCTCGGCTATGCGCTGCTCTGCCGTGGCAAGTGCGCTGCGCAGGGTCTGGATCTTTCCTGCCGTGATGGTCGGCAGCTGTTCGAGAGAAGAACGGGCTTCGGTAAGCTCATTCTGCCGAGCGGCTGCCTGCTGCTTCAAGGAGTCCAGCTTCTGCTTCTGTTCGAGCGCGGCGATTTCCCGCTTTTTATATTCCACGTCTGAGACTATGCCTCTGGCCGCCAGGTTCGTTACAGACGAAACGAGTTCGCTGGACAACCGAATTTGTTCGCGCTGGTTCTCTATCTGAGCGTCGAACCGGGATAGTTCAGTTTCGAGGCTTGCAATTTTGGCTGATAGGCGCGCTTCCTCGGAGTTAATACGGTCCTGCTCCGCACAGATTTGATTTCTTAGTGAAACTTGCTCTGCCCCCAATGTGCCGAGCATCACATCGTTCACGTCCTGCCCATTTGCCGCAATCTGAGTCGTTTCGATGGTTAAAAGCCTCTGCCCTCTTTTGACCTCCTGCCCCTCTTTGACATGAACCTCTTTGATTGTGCCCGACTTTGAGGCGAAAATCTTCGCCGTGCCCGCGATCGGCGTCAGGTACCCCGCCACAGTCTCTTTTCGAGCATACTGGCCGAGAAACAGGAAAGCTGCCGCGAGTGCGACTACCGTCGCAATCAACCAGCTTATAACCTTCGTCGATCTCGTCTGGAGCAGCGCGACCTGGCCCCACTGCCGATGGTCCTGTTGGAACTCGACTGCCTCCTGGCGAAACAACAGAAGCGGCGATGACACGGCTCCAGAACCCAATTCCTATGTACCTCGGGACACGTCTCTGTCCATCAGAGGCTATGTGGTGAGCTGAAACTCCACTACCTGCTGGGCTTGCCGATCGACATGCCCTCAATGATGGGCCTGTTATTCGTTATTACATCGAGTTGGCTCCCGCCAGTTTGTGTGACGGCATGATCTGACGATCTCACAACGATCGCGATTTGGATGCTGTGACCCGCAGAGACCATGTCGATGTCCCGCTCGTTCAAGTCAGAGAGCGCGCGCTTATCAGCCATTGGGATTCTCCTGTTGAAGAGCCCGCTCCTCCGCAAGTCCGATCGGGAGGAGCGGGCAATCACTCAATGCGAGACTTGAATACCAGTGTTGTTGTACATGTTCTGGGTCTGGTAGACTGGGCTGTCCCAGCTCTTGATCACCACAGCGACTTGTTTCTGGGAAGCCCAAATGTCTCCCGTTCTGAAGCCCCCCCTCCACACACTGCATCCAGTTCCTTATCGGCCAACTCACGCATTCCAATGTTGCTAGTCATGGTCATTGCAGCCTCCTGTTTCAGTCGGTCTGACGCAATAGATTGCCCGTGTGCGGCAATCCTCTTGCGCCAATAACCGTACGTAGATTTCAGTGTTGCGCAACGCTGCATGGGGTCTACGACATTTGAATGGTCTCACGACCAATCTCCCCGTATGCGACCGTTGCTTCGAGAACGGCGAGATACGACCTTTGGCTAAAACGATTTTGTCCTGTTGCGGCGCGATCGGGTTATACCCGCCGACAATTGCACGCTGGGCGCCGCGCTGCTTCAGCCGTGTGGACGATGGCTCCACAGCCGACCTGAACGCATTCGCCGCTCGGTGGTCTTATACGTGACCTGATTGACGTGACCTGATTGACCTGACCTGATTGACCTGACATGTGATCTGAAGGTGCGTCTCGCTTGGCGGCCGCCGTCACCATTCCTTTGATGGGAGCTTCATATCCGATGAGAGCCTCATGTCCCATCCCCCTCTGAGGTGATGGACTCTACCCATTTTGAAGGACATTGCGGGACTCGGGCCAATCGAGTTATCTGAATAATCAAATCGCAATGTAAGTGTGTGAGGTGCAGACGCATGACTTGCGGAATGTCTATCCCTCACGGAAAGCCGCTAGTTGCGATTATAGACTCAAAAAGTCTGCGACGCGCGAGCTTGATAAGCTTCTTTCAGCATTGGGCAAACTCGGAAGATCTGAGGTTGACATCTTTCGATGTCGATGAGGCCTGCGAAGCACTTCACGCACAAACAGACATTCGGATGCTGATTGTCAACGTGGGCGGCGACTCCATCGCTGATCCGGGACACTTACAAACGTTTATGATGCTACGTGGGCAATCGGGTGATGTCCCTTTAATCATTATCTCGGATAGGGATGAGCCTCAAGAGATCGCAGCCGCAGTCGCTGCCGAGATAACAGGTTTCGTCCCCACCGGCATAGACGCCAATCTCGCATGCGAGGCATTATCATTTATCCTACATGGCGGTTCGTATTTTCCACAAGCCGCTATTCGTAAACTGCAGCGGCAATCAGCGCAGAACCAATCACAAGAAGAGAGACCCCGATCACGCTGTAGTGCCGAGTCCGCCTCGAAATCCGATCAGAACGGACGCAGGATCAAAAACAAGCTGACGGGACGAGAAGGAGAGGTGCTTGAGCGTGTCCGCCTCGGGCACTCTAACAAGATGATCGCACGGGAGCTCGGGATGACGGAAGCAACTGTGAAGGTATACGTAGGTCAATTGATGAGGAAGTTTGGCGTAGCAAACAGGACGCAATTGGCTCTCGTCGGAAATCGGGATACTGCGCTTGATGGAACTGGGTTGACTGAAATCGCGGCTGCGGAAGCATGTGCTAACCCGGCCGACATTGAAGAACGGAGTGTCAAGCCAATGTTGAGTTTGGATAACATTCTTGACGAGATAGACGAAGCGAGCAGATCGACGAACGGCAGGTTGCAATCGAATCGCATTCGAGAAGCTTCCTCACTGTATTGTCGCGACGATTGAGCGACGACGATAGAAGCAGCCAATATGGTTAAGGGGACGCAATAAGGTACCTATTGCGCATTCCAGCGAAGCTGAGCCTTCCCGTGTTGACCCGGGGGCGGTGCCGCAGGGCTAAGCTGACGGTTCGTTACACTCGGAGTTGACGTTCGACGTGGGCAAGCGGATCATTCGCTCGTTTGCAGAAGCGGACGCGAACTCCTGTTGGCGCGACACAATGACTGGGCATCTGTAACCCGGTGTCGCGCTGCCAACAATCTTTTCTCGATAGGACTTGTGAGCGCATCGCTCGCGATCTCCGGACCGAGTAGGTCCGGCCCTGCCTACGCCATCCCGTAGCATGAACAGACCTTCAATTGCCGACGGAGGCAGCCCGCAATTGCTGACGGAGGCAGCCCGCCTCAACGATCTTCGTGCACGACCCTACCCCGAAAGGATAGACAGGGATCGGCCATCCGAGGAACGGAACAGGGAGTACGTCTCGTCCTCCATGCGAGGAATGGCGGCGCAAGGGTGCGAAGAGTATCGTTAGGCATCGCAACAGGGGCGGTTCGCCATGCGGAAGTGGACTAGGTACGCTCCGGCAAGAGAGCATAATGATCTTCTAAAAGGAGCAAACGCTTGCGCAATATCGGGTGGCTCTGCCGCGCCAACTATTCTTTCTGCAGAACCGCCGATGCGCCAGCTTTTCCCTCGTGGACGAGCGGTGGTCCTCATTGCCGTAAGCGCCCTAGCGGCCACATCGGGGGCGGAAGCGCGCGCATCCTCGGATTCTCCGCAGCTACAACAGCCCCTCTCCGTCGGTTCGCTCATCGGCGGTGCGCGATGGTCCACTCTCGACGACGCGTCGGCCCGGCTTACGCAAACGGCGGCAAACAAACCAATCTCAGCGGACGCGCCGGAAGAACACCACGGAGCGGAGCTCGTACCGGCTGAGTTCGTCGCCGCAAAGGACTCCTATCTTTCCAATGGGCGCACAAGCGAACGATTAACTCATACTTCGCAAGCAGCCGTCAGCGATATAGACCAATCTCAGGGACACCACACGGCGGATAGAGGGTCCTGCGAACTCACCGTTGGAACGCGTGCTCTCGGATTGCTGCAACCTCTCGAGCCGAGCCATCATAAGGCTGATTTGCCGGAGCAGCAGTTCTCCGGAAATCAGCGCGATAGTGAGGCCCAAACAGCACTAACAGCCAAGGGGGCGGAGGGTGCGGCGCGAGCGCACGTCACGGACAGTGGCGCGGCCGAGTTGCGAAAACTACTGCAGCAGGAACACGAACGAGCCTCGCAGCTCGAAAAGGATTTGGCATCGGCCCAGCACGATGCCGAGACGCAGGCGGCTCTGGCAACTAAGGCAAACGAGGAAACCAGCCGACTGAAGCAGGCTGCAGAGAGTGATGCGACGCAGCTGAAGCGATCGCTACAGCAAGAGCATGACAAAGCGGAGGCGCTGGCAAAGGAGCTTTCAACCGCGCGCACCCGGACATACGCATACGAGGCGCAGGCACGTAAAACCGATGAGCAACTGGAAGACCTCAAGAAGAGAGCATCGGATACTGGCGCGGCCGAGTTGCGAGACTCCCTGCAGCAGGAACGCGAACGAGGCTCGCGGCTCGAACAGGAGCTGGCATCGGTTAAGCGCGACGTCGAGACGCAAACGGAGATGCTGGCTAAGGCACAGGACGAAGCCAGCCGACTGAAGCAGGCTGCAGAGAGTGATTCGACGCAGTTGAAGCGATCGCTACAGCAGGAGCGTGACAAGGCCGAGACGCTGGCGAAAGAGCTTTCAATTGCGCGCACGCAGACATATGCCTACGAGGCGCAGGCCCGTAAAACCGATGAAGAACTGGAAGACCTCAAGAAGAGAGCATCGGACACTGGCGCGGCCGAGTTGCGAGAATCCCTGCAGCAGGAACGCGAACGAGCCTCGCGGCTCGAACAGGAGCTGGCATCGGTCAAGCGCGACGTCGAGACGCAAACGGCGTTGCTGGCTAAGGCACAGGACGAAACCAGCCGACTGAAGCAGGCTGCAGAGAATGATTCGACGCAGTTGAAGCGATCGCTACAGCAGGAGCATGACAAGGCGGAGGGGCTGGCGAAAGAGCTGCAGGCGGCGCACGCCACGAGAGATGAATACGAGGCCCGGGCTCGCAATGAGAGCGGGCAAAGTGAGCAGCTGAGGAGAGTGGCGGAAACGGACACTACGCAGCAGCGCAAGCCGCCGAAACAAGAACAAGCAGGCTTGACGCAAGCCGATCCCGGGTCCGAGCGCACGAACGTGCACGCGCTTTCCGCCGCAGTGATAGCGAACGCGCGCCCGATTGCAAGCGCGCCTGAGATTGACAGGGCAAAATCCCTCCAAGCAGACCAGATTAAGTCAGCACGTGCCGGAGGCGAACGGCCCGACGGCGCCGGTGAGGATGCGGCCGCCGGACGATTGGTGGCACGTGCGGGGATCTTGCTTGAGCAGGGCGATGTAGGCGCCGCACGGATTGTGCTTGAGCGCGCGGCCGAAAGAGGCAGCGCACAGGCAGTCTTCGCACTAGCGGAGACCTACGACCCCCACGTGCTTCCCAAGTGGTCAACAGTTGGCACGCGTGGAGACGTGACAAAGGCGCGAGAGCTTTACGCAAGGGCCGTGGCGGTCGGCAACACGCAAGCGAAACAGCGATTGGAAGCGCTTCAGTAGAACTGTGGCGCTGCGACAAACTGGGCATTCTCACGCTAAAAGGAGTACCGAATGCAAAAGTTCTTTCGACCGCAGCTGTTGCTCGCTGCACTCGCTCCTTTGTTGCTGCTACAGCCGTCCGGCCTGGATGCGCGGACAAAAGGTGCCAAGATGAATACTGCTGCCTCAGCGAACGCAACCGATCGCCCTGAACCGAGAGTAACGATGAATGCCTGGACCGTCGGCCTTGCCGGAGGCCTCCTCGAGGGCGCGCCTATCCGTCTTGCCGCGGAGATCGCTCGTGTTACGGACGACGGCGACAATCTTCATGTATTGCCTATCGTGACGCGTGGAGCCGCCGAAAACGTCAACTCTCTGCTCTATTTGCGCGGAATCGATGCAGCGATTATCAATGCCGACGTGCTCGACGAGTACAAGAGACAGGTGCCGGACATCCAGAATCGCCTCGCCTACGTGCTGAATCTCTTTCCCTCGGAATTGCATATTTTCGTTCGGCCGGAGATTCACAGTCTGACAGACCTGGTCGGGAAGAAAGTAAACTTCAACAATCAAGGTACGGCAGCAGCCTATTCTGGGCCGCTGATCTTCAGCCGTCTCGGAATTGACGTGCAGCAAACCTTCATTCCGCATCAGGTCGCGTTGGAACAAATGCGCAAGGGCGATATCGCTGCGGTCGTGTTCATCACGTCGAAGCCGGTCGAGCCCTTCGTGCGCGGACGCTGGGAGCCCGGATTCAAGTTCCTGCCGGTACCTTACGAAAGCAGGCTGGAGGATTACTACCTCCCTGCATCTCTCGAAGCGTCCGATTATCCGGGCTTGATCAAAGAAGGCGAACACGTCGACACGATCGCCGTGCCGACCGCGTTGGTCGCCTACAATTGGCACAATAAGAATAACACATCTCGCTATGAGCGTGTCGCTCGCTTTGTCGATCATCTGTTCTCCCGCGTCGACAGACTGCAGGAGCCTGGATTTGATCGAAAATGGAAATCGATCAATCTGGGCGCGACGGTACCCGGACTTACTCGCCTCCCAGCGGCACAGGCGTGGCTGGATAATCATTCTCGCGCTACGCAGGCATCGAAATGAATCGCGCGATCTTTACCGTGGCTTCCGCGCTCGCTCTCCTTACAGGAGCGGCACCCACGCAGGGCACCGAGGATCCACTGACGCAACTTCGTACCTGCAGTCTGATGCAGCGCGAGGACCGGCTGCAATGTTTGGACAAGCTCGCGCGAAGTGTCGAGCCGCCGGCCGGGCCCACAGGGGCGGCAAGCGAGTGGGTCATCGGTCAGACGACTTCGCCCGTGGATTACACGCTTATCGCCACCGCGACGACCTCGTCGCGCGAGGTCGCCGGCGGTTCACCGCTGCAGCTCACCATGCGCTGCCGGGGTGGACGGAACGAACTCGCTGTCGCCGGCCCCGCGATTTCAGGGCGGGCTGAGGATTACGCCATCTCCTACAGCGCCAAAGGTGGCCAGCCCGTCCAAATCGCTGCGGTCACTCCTGCATTCGGGGCCGGCATTGCATTCAAGACCGATCCGAGCGCCCTATTTCGGTCACTTCCAAGCGACGGAGAACTGGCCGTGGACATTGCGTCCCGCTTGGGAGCCGCTCAACATGGAACGTTCTCTTTGATCGGACTTGACGCGGTGCGCAACAAGATAGCCGCGGCATGCAAATGGCCTGCCGTCATCGCAAAGCCGAACAACTGATGCTGGCAAGGCAAGCTAATGGGAGGTGATTGAGCATGTTACGGCAAATTGCGCTAAAGGGAACAATAAGCCTGGCTATGCTTCTTGTCGCGGTATCTTTGTCTACGGGACAGGAAGCTGCGCGACCAGACGATCGGGCGCCGGTGTCCCTATTGCCAAGGCAAAACGCCGTGGTTGCGGCGAACAAACACGTGCGCCCCCTATCCAGCTCAAAGAATCGATCCGCGGCTAAGAACAAAGAACATCGCCTCATCTTGCAAGTGAATAGCAACGATGCGGCGGCGATGAATCTGACCCTGAACAACGCTACAAACGTCGTGCAACATTATAAAGACGTGGGCGAGAAGGTTAAGATCGAAGTGATCACCTTCGGGCCCGGCTTGCACATGCTCCGCACCGATACCTCGCCGGTGAAGGACCGAATTGAAACAATGTCAATGAGCACGCCGGAGATCATGTTCAAAGCGTGCGGCAACACGCGAGAGAACATGCGAAAGCATGAGAACAAGGAGATACAGCTCATTCCAGAGGCTCAGGTCGTCAAATCCGGCGTCGTACGCATCATGGAGCGGGAGGAGCAGGGCTGGACTTACGTCAAGCCGTGAGTGTGTTACCGCGAAGGCTTCTGAGACCCGGCTGCGTAAGTACATTACACACAATCGAAGGGCCGCAGGACCCGCTCATAGCCCAACAATGAACAAGTCGGCGCGCCTGCATGCCAAGGCCCGGTCAACCGGGTTGACGATGTTGTTCGGAGTTATTTAGGCCCGCTCTCGTGGGGCGGGCTCATGATGGTGCTCCCGCGCAACTCCGTCGCGGCGGCCTCACGCATACGTCAGGGGTAGCAGTCGCCGATATGTCGCTCGAATGATCCCGTAGCACTCGCAACTCGCATTCTCGAGTCCCGAACGATCCAGCACTCGAATTCTCCCGTAGGACGTCTCGATGAGTCCATCGTTTTGAAGCTTCTTGAGAGCCAACGACACGGTGGGCCGCACCGTACCAAGCATTTCCCCTAGGAATTCGTGCGTGAGATGGACAACGTCACCCTCACCTCGGTCAAGGCCCATAAGGATCCAGCGCGCGCATCGCGAGAGCACATCATGGGCTGCATTACACGCAACTTGCTGCAGAACGTGTGCGGTGAAGGCCTTTTGAAAATGACCGACGAGCATACGGATTCCTTCGCTTTCGGAAACCGCCTTCTTCATCCGATTGAGCTTAACCACGGAGCAACGTCCCGGAATTTGTACAATCGACCGCGTCAGAGCAATGCCATCGCCATGAATCGCAAAAGACCCAACCATCCCTTCACAACCGATTGTACCCGTTTCAATCGTCCCGCCCTCTTTCAGGTGGGTCAAAAGCGATACAAGCGCTGTATGAGGAAAGTAAATCCGGTCCACCCGACCATGCCAGTTGAACAATACGTCACCACGCGAGAACTCGGCTTCCTCCGGTCTGAGAAGCTCAATCTCGGCTGGCGACATGGCGGCAAGCATTCTATTCTTGGCCAGGTGCCTTATCATCGTAAGTCAATCCTGGAAAACGAACATCAGTATTGGCATCCGCCGCCGATAAGATCCGATGGCGAATACCTCGCGACCGAGCGGCCTGCTCGCGCAAGTTTTGAGCAGCGACCGCATCTGCGCAAGTACATCCTTTGGACTATTCGATAACGATCAGTGCCCCTAAACGTCGTTCAAGAAGTCGCGTCGGCGGCTGCGTAAGACCGTCCTGCCGTAGCGAGGAAATTTGATCTGCACCCCCCACCCAATCCTCGTATTTCAATCAGGTGCGCCCCGGGGAGCTTGCCGCCGATTTCGGTTCCACTTTGATTCAGCGCGAAATAAAGTGGTAAACTGTATTGAGCAATACAGACTCTCACGTGGGCTTTGTGCGACTGCCACTTCAGTAGTGGCTGCGTATACAGCGTGCGTGCCCGGCTCACCATGTGGTCGCGCTACGATAGCTGAGCGCGATGCTGCGGGCCTAAGCTGCGGCGATTTCCCGTTTCATCGGTATTTTGTCGGCAATGGCGCTTCTCAATCGTAGGCAAAGGAGCCTCCGAGTCGCGAGACGCAGGTTCGGCCAGACCACATGGAATATAAACACACCAATAACTGCCGCCTACCGGCATCCTATCATTTGCAAGATTGAGTAGCGTTCTGCAGGAGATAACTATGCTTAGGGGATCAAGGAGGAAGCGCTCCCTAACAACCATAGTCATTGGAGGAAACAGCTTACGAAAAGACGCTCTTACGGAATTCCTACGCTCTGCTGATCTTGGCACAGTGAGGGCGGTGGCATGTGCGGATCAATTGTACGATGAATTCGAGCAGGCACAAAAACTGTTTGTCCTTGTACATACCGGCGACGATTTCCAGATTGCTCACGCGCAAATCGAGCCTCTCAGGAGCGGTCATCCAGATTCGCGCGTAGTTGTGGTTGCCGATCGATACCGGCCACATGAAGTGGCTGCAACATTTCAGGCCGGCGCCAATGGCTACTTTGTTGACGTCATGAGCCGCGAGGTATTCATCAAATCGATCGAACTCGTGATCATGGGCGAAACAGTGTTTCCTCCGGCATTTCTGCCCTTGGCTCTTGATCTCAAAGATAAACACCGTAATCGCGCGGGAGCACGTGACAGTCGCAAGAACCTGACAGTTGCGCCAGACGACCGGACTGCCCAACAGCTTTCTCCACGGCAAAAAACGATTCTGCGCTGCGTTGTCGAAGGCTATTCGAACAAATGCATTGCGCGGAAGATCGATATCGCCGAGTCGACGGTTAAGGTCCATGTAAAGGCGATCCTTCGCAAAATCGGCGTGCACAATCGGACGCAAGCCGCCGTGTGGGGCATTAACAACGAGCTTAACGAAAACGAAAACGCGGACTCCCCGCCCGTAGCGCCAAATTTGCTGGTCCCGTACTCTGTCCGAGCAAGAGCCGCCGCAGTCAAACGATGCGACGCATCTCTGATAGCAAACAAAGTCGAGAACAAGGAACGCAACTTGAACGACGCACATGCAGAAGTCGTCGCTCAGCTCCGCGGTCGTCAACTTCTCAAGGCAGGGTTGTGAGCTTCGACGGCGAGAATGCCCTCGAAAGCTTGAGGAGTTCCAGGGGAGGCTAGTGACATTTGAAGGCGATGAACTTGCTCGCTTGTTGCGAACAGGTTTGCGAAGATCGACGCTGGCCTGCCACCGCGGAGACCTACATCCCAGCGAACATCCAAAGAGAACCGCGAAGGCGTGCGGTCCGCTGACCTGCTGGACCAGGCCCGGACGGGTCTACGGGATCAACTATCTGGTCGATGGGAACGTGTACCCAAAGTCCGATCTGTGCCCTCGAA
>Ga0209589_1010253_pt1 | contig 13721 bp, 9 predicted proteins | sample CowpeawhiteBW_FD_187525 | JGI IMG/M metagenome (GOLD analysis project Ga0209589, IMG submission 187525) | Root nodule microbial communities of legume samples collected from California USA - Cow pea white BW (SPAdes) (version 2) | ecosystem: Host-associated > Plants > Roots > Nodule | place: USA...
GATTTATTCATTAGTTTAAATTAGTCACTAATTACGCAATTAATTAGTATACACGAGTCTCTTGGGAAACGATATCCCGGTCTTACCGGTTACTACTTGCGCGACTTGGTACACTTGCCAAAGTCTTAACAAAACTCTATAAAAATAAAAAATAAATAAACATTGTACATATAGATTATGTTAAGTACAATTAAGTATCTTCTTCCTAACTACATAAAAAAAACCCTGCAAATAAGCCTCCATAGCCTTATAAAAAATAGACATTCATTAAATTATATTTAGGTTTAAATACATTGATGGTTGAAATTTGTTCAATTTGGTCCTCATATTTTTGAAATATTCAAAAAATACTATTTTTTTGTAAATTGTGGTTAATTTGGTCTTTTTTGTGATGATAATTAAATTATTAACAGAAGGTGAACATGGATTGTCATATGTCATTTCGTGAATTTTTTAAATTTTTTGTTAATATTTTTTTATTTTAAAAAAGTTGTCCGCGTATCAAGTCAGCATCATAATACAAGGTAGTGTCAGTGTCACATGTTAAGCCAGTGTCACTGTCACATGTCAAGTTAATATCATTGTCATGTGTCAATGTAATGTGTCTTATATTCCATTCAGTCTCATTTTTTGTTAATTTTATTCAATTTTATCTCAATTTTGTCCTTCTTCAAATTGATTAAATTTAATTTTTATATAAATGTTATACTGGAATTTTTATTAAAATTTAAATTTACATTAAATATTTATTTCATTATTGTTAAATCAACCATAATTATATTATTGGAAATAAATTATAATATTTATGTTTGATCTTTTCTGCATGTAAAAAATAGGTTTATAGTTGGTTTAAAAATAATGATTAATTTTTCTTCTAATTTTAAAAATAATGAAAAATTTCCTACTAATATTAAAAATAATGAAAAAAATTTCTTCTAATTTTAAAAATAATGAAGAAATTTCCTTCTAATTTTAAAAATATTTAAGAATTTTCCTTATCATTTTAAAAATAATGAAGAATTTCCCTTCTAACTTTAAAAAATAACAAAGAATTTTCCTTCTAATTTTAAAATAACAAATAAATATTTAATATAAATGCGAACTTTAATAAAAATAATGTATAACATTTAAATAAAAATTAAATTTGTTCCATGTAGAAAGAGACAAAATTATGACTGAATAGTAAACAAAATTAATTAAAATTAAGACTAAATTAAACAAAATTAACGAAAATTATAACTCAATTGAATATAAGACATGACGTGACAGTGACCTAGTTTGACACGTAATGTCACAATGTTAAATTGACACATGGAGAATCAAAATTAAAAAATATATTAAAAATATTAAAACAAATAAAAAACAAATTAAAATTAAAAAAAATATGAAATGACAGTAATAGTCACGGTTCACCTTCCACTAACAATTTAAACATTATCACCAAAAAGAACCAAATTAATCATAATTTACAAAACTAAAACTTTTTAAAATATTTAAAAAAATAAGAATTAAATCAAATAAAATAGACAAAATGTGAGACCAATAATAGTTGAGCCTTATGTTAATCATTAACTAGAATAAGATATTTGTTTGGAAAGTTAGACAAAAACCCTTAATTACACTAAAATCATTCCAAAATTATTAAGCTAAAATAAATAAGATTTGAGACATGAAATAAGAATACAACCAACACTAATTAACTATTTTTACTTATAAATTTTCATATTTTTTATATAATGAGTTTGTTTATTAAAAACGTTTTTATTTTAACTCCTGAACCTAATCAACTTAAATACTCATATCTACAATATGAAAATATATATAATCCTATTTTTACTTAGATTATTTTCTCAAGTGAGACTGTGTAATGATAAAATCTAAATAAATAAATAAAATACCAAAGCATGAACAGTGAGAGAAAATGAAAGCATGGCATAGTGATTTAGAAAGAAACTATTAAACCAATGAACTCTTTTGACTCAAAATAAAAGTGCATTTGATATTTTGTTTGATGAGAGTGTGTATGTGTATGTGTGCAAAAACAGTTTATAGTTTCTTTATAAGCTAATTTGTATGAATTTTCCAAATTATATTTTGCTATACTACTTTTAATTTACAAAGAAAGTTTACTTAAGTTGGCTAGATGAGATTCAAAGGTTATGTTGTGAATAGAAACAAAAAAAAAAGTTAAGATTAGAAAGAGGAGCCACTAATTACGAAATACCTAAGATATCAGTCAAAGACTAATGATTATCTATAAAACTGATAATTATTTATATATATTTTTAATAAAAATATATTCTATATAATTATTTTAAATAATATATTAAGATTGAGTTAACCATAATTAAGAACTCAAATTCAATTTTAAATAAAATATTAGTAAAACAACGTAGAAACATATAAATGGTAAACTTCTAATAATAAAAATGATAATGATATTGAATATAAAAGTTGAACAATATAAATGAAATGTAAAAAATAGACTATGTATAATTACAAAAGATAAATTTAAAAAAAAATGTATGTAAAAATACAAAGATAATGCAAAACATTGTAAATAATAAATCATGTCAAAATATATAAAAATATAGTACATTATTTAAAAATACAAGGATCAGATGTTTACTTAACTCATTTAGTATGATCATCATATTTTAACACAAACTCATATTTAAAACTCGATGTTTGTCTCAAAATAAGAAATTGTAAATAGTTTAATAATTGGCCTCATATAAAAAAAATACAAATAAGTTGAATAAATTGAAAATGATGTATGATTTTTTGTTATTCATTTTACGTTTTTCTAATCACTAATTAAACATATGCATTGTAAATTATTTTGACAAATTCATGAATTTTATTTTACTCCATTTCAAATCTCATTTTATTTATTAAATTATTTGTATACAATTGGATTCTATTTTCCGATGTATTAATATTGATATCAATTGATAAAATAAATGAAATTAATTAACACATTGATCAAAATACCACATGGAGAAATTAAATTTCTAATAATTTAAAAAGTACAATTATAATTACAAATTAAAAAGATAAAAACATACATAAAAAAGCTAAGTTATTATATCGTTAAAATACAATATCATTCAGGTTTTTTTCCCCAAATGGTGCAATTTTAATCATAATTTTCTAAATTAGAGTACTTTTTTTAAAAATTAAGTCGTGCGAAAATGACACGACTTCGACCTGAAGAAGTCGTGCCAAAGTGAGACGACTTTGATTAAGTTGTGCTAAAGTCGTCCCAAATCGCAGAGACTTCAATATCTTTTATGAAGTCGTCACAAACAGAGACGACTTCACTTAAATTAATTACTTCGTCGAAACCAAAGTCTTGTCATAATGAGACCACTTCATAACAAGGAAAGTCTTGTCATATAATGGCACGACTTCTCAACAACACAGAAGTTTCTCCATGTTAGCACGAATTCAGCTTATTTTAATTAAAATTGTCTGATGTTGGCAGGACTTCTTTATTGTGAAACTGCACCATCTTGGCACGACTTACCCTTCACTGGAATTTAAAAGAAATTTGCACCATTTTGATAATTGCATAAATAAATTACACCATTATGGGAAAAAAACCCATCATTCACATTACTTTATGAAAATAAATTACAATTACAAATACATCAATAAATCAATAATTAATATGAATAAAGCTCAAGATAAATAGGTTAATAAATCATTTTTAATAAATTAATTAATTAATGAACCATAGACAAATGAAAACATAGAAAATCTACACAATGTAGATGAGTATTTAGTGTTATGCTTCTTTTGAAAATAAGTTAAATAAAGTAAATATTTAATTAAGTTCGAGTCTCTAACAAACTTAAGAACATTCAATTCAGTATTTATTAATTTTTTGTGATTTAATTAATTTTTCAAATTTTAAAATATTCTTAATATTAATAAGGTTTCCTTCTCTCAATTGTAAAATCTGATTTTGCATTATTTCACTTCCATTTATTTCACCTCATCAACTTCTCTTGTTGAAATATGTGTTTATATGTTCTGAAAAAATAAATCACAGTAAAAAATATTAATATATTTCTTCTATTATTTATTTACTTCGAGTAAATGATTAATAGGTTGTAACAACTCAAAAATAGAGTAATTTTATTTTTAGAATTTATACATTATAGATATTAAGCAATAAATTTTCCAAAATAACAACTTAATTAATAAAAAGAAGGAGATATATTTGAAATTTTTCTATGAGAATGAAATGATTTAATAAAAAAATATGACTTGATGACGCTCAAAATTAAGAAAAAAGTTTAGAAAGATAGTAATTTTATAAAATGAATTTGAGTTATTATAAAATTTATTTATAGTTTTGACTTTTTATTATTAAAATATTTTACTATTTGAAAATAAATAATAAATTTAAATTATTTTCTAGACTCTCATATAGGTAAACTTTCTTTTGTGAAAAATATTTAAATTAATAATTTCAATTAAAACTTCTAATCTTCTGTATAGTCTCGTATCATTTAATTATCAATATTCAAAATGACATATTTAATATTGAATACATTTATTAATATTTGTATTAATGTTAGTGAAAAACGACTACTTAACGGTTATGAAAAATAATATTTTTATTAAATAGTTATAAAAAATAACACTCTTTATATTTCTTGTGTATGGATTAACAAAAACCGTTATAAAGAGAATTATAGCATTTACTAATATAAAAAGAAGATATAGATATTTTAAATATATTGGAATTATTCTAAAATTGTGGTAAATAAATATTACTGAATAAGAATTTACTCACGTTTTTTATTATTTTATATATACTGAATTTGTTGTAAAATTAAATATTAATTATTAAAAATTAATGTAAAATTTTGAGCGTTGTAAATAATTCATTTTATGAAATATACAGAGTATGATAGACATATCTACCATTTTTTTTAGAAAAATGAGTTTTCATTTTTTCTTTTTAAAATTCTAAATTACAAAAACACAAATTTTCAAATAAGTTCATGATAGATAAAAAGATTATAAGAACTCAAATTTCATCTTGTTAATCCCTTCTCATTTTTCTTAAGTATAAATAAATATTTTTCTCCAAATTGAAATTGTTCCTACTATTTATTTGTCAACTTTAAATCCTCGTGAATACCAAGACAAAAAGTTTAATATGCAATGTCTATAAAATTGTTATTAATATAATTATTTAAAATATAATTAATTAAAAGTTCTCTGTAATAAAGATTAATGAAGGTAATATTGAACATATTAGTTAACTGTAATTCCTCCATGATCCCAATTTAGGAAACAACAAATTTCAAAACAATATCTAAATTGTAATCAATAAATAATTTAAAACATAATAATTGCAATTCATCCCTCCACAATGACATTGTATAACAATTAATTATAATTAGTTTGATTTTATTCATTTGTTAGAAATGCAAACTATTATATTTCATTATGCAATTTCTCAAATGACATAACTCTATTAAACGTAATAAATTAATTATAACTCCTCCCTTATAATAAAAAGCAATATTTTTAGCAATAAATATAGTAATCATTTATGACTCATCAATTTTTTTATTGTTGGTTCATGTAATCCATTTATCCTCCACTCATTTAATGTTTTCTTGAATGCTATGGATTATAAAGAGGCTATTTCATAAGCTGATCCAATAGGCACTCATTTTATTTGATAGATAGAAGGATTCTGCATAAGAAATGATCAAGATATTGTTCTTTGTATTTTGGTTGGTAAATAGCCATGATAGTCATAGAGTTCATGCTACTCTCATAGATGATTTTGAGATAGAAAGACAATTACAAGTCATTAACAAACCCTCAGTGAAAAGTATTCAAGTACATATTCTTCTTCTATTTCATTCTATTCTTCTACTTTATATGGATAATTAATATTTTTATATATTATGTATTTTGAATTTGATACACAGAGTTTGGATATGTCGTTGATTGCGTTGATATTTATAAACAACTAGCATTTGATCATCCTTTATTAAAAGATCACAAATTACAGGTACATCCTATTTTCTTAATATCTTCAATTAGGGTTAATTTGTAGTCAATTTTTTTATAATATTTGTTCTATTTATTTATAGAGAAAACCTAGCTTTCGAAACTCATTTGAGAAGACAAGTATGAAAAAATCATCGAATCAACTCATATTTGAACTTCAGAAAAAAAAAATGTCCAAGGGGAACTGTTCCCATTCGGAGAACAACAAAAGATTGTCTCATTCAAGGAAGATCATCATTCTATAATCAAAGCATGGTTCAAGATGTTCCCGGCCTTCATGTAAATTTTTTCTTGTATTTCAGATCTTTTTTAATTGTATTTCTACATAATGCCTTTGTCTCATTCTTTTTATTTGAATCATTATTTAATTCAATGTTGTGGATGTCTCATTTTTTTTATTTGAATCATTATTTGATTCAATTTTGTAGATGGCAGAAATATATGTTAAACCAAGTTATGGTCCCTTTTATAAAGTTAAGGGATCAAACAACATTTATAATCCAAGACTCATGAAGAATAATCAAGAAAGCATTTCTCATATATGGGTTGAGAACGGAGGAAATAACAAAATCGCTTTCGGGTGGCATGTGAGTTTTGATTGATATAGTTATCTTTAGGTTAAATATGTTTGTTTCCAAACTAATATAAAATATTGTGAACTAAATTATAAAGTATTTTGTACCTACAATTATGAAAGTCAAATAAAACATTTTTTTTCATCAAATGACATGTGGACATTATATTATAGTTCATGGCAAAACTTTGTTTATCACATGAAAAACACTCCACATACCATTTGTCGAGAGAATGTTTTTTATAGTATTCATAAAATGCAATGACTAAATATTTTATAATTTAATTTAAGAACAAAACACAATTTTTAATAATAATTTGTGAATAAAAACATATTTAATTCATTATTTTTTCTTATTAAGCAATTATACCCTTTTACATTTATTGAGTTTTAATCTATACTTATTATTTAATTTGTGTTAAAGGTGGCTCCCCTAATATATCGTGGTGATACTGGAACTCATATCTTCTCGGCATGGACAGTAAGAAAAGATTTATTTATTTGTTTCTAGTCTTTACTTTCTTTTCTCTAGTTAAGATCCTTACTAACCCTATAAAGATACATTATGCTATATGATAATTTTATTCATAAATGTTACAGTCAGATAATTTCAAGCATACAGGATGTTACGATCTTCAATGTTCAGGTTTTGTCCAAGTTAATCAGTTTCATTACATTGGTTCACGCATGTCCAAGACATCTATCTACGGAAACACATCAATTGAGTCTACAATTTCTATTACTATGGTCATGTTGATTCCTATACAACTTCACAATCAACTATATACAACTTTCACTATAAAATGTTAAAAATAATGTTATGTAATTGACAAACACAATATACATTTTCAGGACCCACAAACTGAAAATTGGTGGTTGAATATTGCTGGGCGAGATATTGGATATTATCCAGCAAAATTATTCTCAAACATGAGCTCGGCAGAACGAGTGGGATGGGGTGGGAGAACAATGACTCATCATGGCATTCCCAGTCCTCAAATGGGATCTGGATATTTTCCAGATCAGAACTTTGTTCATGCCGCCTACTTTAAGTTTATCTCCATTCAAGATCAAGTAAGAAAAGATTTAGAACCCGACACAGACATGACAGAGACACTAGCCGACAAACCCAATTGTTTTAATGCCCAACACTTTGGAGCTCTAGGAAGAGATGTTGGAAATTCTCTCCAATTCGGGGGACCTGGTGGCGAGTGTGGCGATTAATGAAAGGAAGATCAAACTCTATAAGAAACTGAGAATGAACTGATAAAGCATTTATGTCCATCCATCAATAAACATTGTGAAATCTTCAACATTTGCTTTTGCTTCTAAAACTTTAATTATTTATTTCCTCTCTATTATTTTTTTCTCTCTCTCTTCATCTCCCAATCCTCCAAAATTTCATTCGAGTTTTAGATTCTTCATAAAAATATAAAGTTAAAATATAATGATTTTTTTTTCTAGTTTTGAAAATCCGACTTATGATTATATATGCAAAGGAGGTAAAAAGATGAGACTTGGAAAAATAAGTTGTGACATGGTAAAGCATTATAAATGAATAATTCATTTTATGTAAATTTATTTCTCTCGATAATGAACCAATAATGCATGATATAGTTGGTAATCGTGATATGATAAAAGTTATTATATATCTAAACGACCTACATTCACATGTTTATACAAGTGAAAAAGAAATTACAAAACTTAGATAAATTGACTTAAAATGTGGTTGGTAGAAGAAGGCGACAATAAGACTATGTTAGGCAATGATAAAAATAAACTTATATTAGAATCAGAGGTGGGATCCAAACCAACTTAGTCGGAGGTGGGTCCTAACTCAGTTAGAAGTGAGATTGACTCTACACAATACAATGTGGATTTGTCACGACTCGACTAGTTGTGAAACTAACTTTATTTGACTTGACTTTATTAAATTGGACCTGACTTGTCTTAATCTGAGGTAGACTTAACTCAACAAAGTTTGAGGTAAACTTGACAACTCAGTCTAACATGAGTCCAATGTGACTTAACTTAACTCGATCCAACGTTTGTCTAACTCTACTTGACTTGACAATGAGTTCTAGCTCACCACATTTTTTAGCCAAGTTGAGTCGGAAAAAATTCTTTTGTTTACATGTGGGTCAAACTCAACCCGACTCATTTTACTTATGGATTAAATAAGTTTGAGTCAAATTGTTGGTGAGTTAACCATGATCCACCAACCTATATTAATTTTCTACCATTTTTTAAAATTTTTTCTTATAATTATTTGTTAGTTCTACTTTTGTAGGTTGATAATTTGATATTTTTTAAAATTAGAATATTGTTCAACAAGTTTGAATGCTTAATTTATTTGTTTATCCAATTATATATATTGATACTTTAATTGTCAATAAAAAGAAAATAATAAAATTAAAATTGGTATAAAAGATACTTAAACTCATTTACAAAATTTAAAATAGAATTATAAAATTGAAAAGGTAGGACACAAGATTGAAAAGTCAATCTAATTGTTTCGTCTCCCTTGTGGTATCCGGCCTTGTTTTCAATTACCAAATTACATTTAATTTAGGCTTACCTAGTAATTTGGTTCTTACATTTAAGTATATGATTCACTTTGGTCTTACAATTTTGTTTCCTCAATAGGGCCCAATATTTGTTAAAGTGAGTCAATGTGCTGCTTCCCATTAAATTGATGTTAACATGTGTATCTTTTATCTTGAAACTCCTTCGAGTTATCCTTTCCTCCACCTCCTACCACCTTCTTCTACCAAGTGTAGTTAAAAGAAAACAAAATTAAGATTCTAGATTATCACCAAGTGTAGTTAAAAAAAAATGAGATTTTAAATTATGTTACTATGCTCCGGTGAGAATTTTGCTTTTGAAATTGCATAAATATCGTTATCCTTTTAATGCAATGATGCTTTTTCTTCTGAAAATGATGCATAGTGGAATACTTATTGAGAGGTGGAGGAAGGTTGTACACGAAGGTGGAGGAAAAAAAAAATAGAGGGATTTCAAGATAAAATATTATCTAAATTTTACTCTTTAATTTGTATTAACTTCAATTTATTGAAACAAATCAAATTGAGTATTTAATAAATATTGAAACTCAATTAAGTAAAATAAAATATAAAAATTAAATTGATTTATAAATCTAATTACAGGAATCAAATTACTACTTTAATATTTTATTTATTAAGTGATTTAACAAATTTATATTAAATTTTCTTCGATTTTAATTTTCTAACTTATTTTTAAGATACCTGTTTAATATTTTTACCCATAATGTTTAACTTTTTATCAATTGCTATTTTATATTTATGTAATTGTAGTTTTTTTTTTATGATTGGCATTATCGGAAAAAGAAAAAAATATATGATTTTAATATTAAATACTAGATAATGGCATCTTTCTTTTATTGTAATTTTTATTTTTTTGTTAATTGTTTTTTTAATTAGTACTTAAAAACAGTAAAAGATCGTCTTCGGACATGATTATGTGTATATAGTTTCTCGTAAAAATAAAAATTTGACCAAATTTTATAATCATTAAATATTTTATGTTTTTATTAAAAAAATAATTAGTATTTAAAACATTAAAAGATGGTGTTCGGACATGATTATATGTATAAAGTTTCTCGTGAAAATAAAGAAGATACAAAATTTTATAATCATTAAATATGAGAATGAAGAAGATGAGATGGTCAAAACCCTTCTATCATCCCTAATTATGTACTAACTGAAAAAATTTATTAACACAACTTAATTATATATTCCCCTCCTTATTCGATGCAAGGGATTTATTATATTATCGCCTTTTAGTTTTTGGACACTTAACTTAGTCATTGAATGTTTTATTTTTTTATACATAATTTATAGTGTTTTATTTTGTTATATATACAATATGAATAAAATATAATAAACGAGGGTGAACATTGATAAAATTGAAAAGAAACGCATCTTAGAATAATTATTTTAACTTCAGCTCATTAATATTGAAGTAATTTAAAATAAATTATAGCCTATGATAACTCTAATATGAATATATGAATATATTTTTCTTATTCCGTAACTCGATTAATTTATTGACATAATTACCTTTCCTTTTAAATTAATGCTAAACAACTTTTTCATAATAAGTTAAAATTTATTATTTTTTTATATGAATTAAACCCATACCTTTCATTATATCCTCGCTAAAAATAATGTTTACAAACAATTTCGAGGAATTATTATTTATCATGGTTTTATTTATGGTATGGGTGCCTATACATGTTTCATTTTCCTATTCCTCTCCCTTTAATTTATCAAATAACCTAAAAAAAACTTATATAAAATTATTTTCCTTATTTCTGTACTTACGATCATTTTTACCGTTTTATATAATTATTTAATTTTATTCTTTTTTATTTAATCTTTTATTTTATATTTATACGATCATAATTTTTTTTCTTGATATTTGACAATACAAAAATATGTATCTTTTGACATTTAAAATTTGATAATATGATTTCTTTTTATTGTGATTTTTATTTTTGATAAATAAAATATTTAATTAATATTTGAAACAGTAAATGAGTGAGTGTGAGAGCAAAATGTGTATATTCATTTGCTAATAGAGGTGGGAGAAAAATTCTACATCCAATAAAAATGGAGATGAACTTTTTAATTTGTGGATGAATATGAGATAGTCAAATCCGTATATCATCCCCACTTATATTTTAATAATCATTTATAGTAATTTTAATCCTCACCTATTTTTTATTTATTTTTCTCTTTAATTATTTAATTAATTTGTTAAATATGTGATAACTGTTTTTTATGTTTGATTTATCAAACATAATATTCACTTCTTCTTTTTAAAGATTTTAAGATGATTTTCATAATTTTTTTTTCAGTTTTTAACTATATTTCTCTATTGATACATCTAACATTTTAAAACCTTTTTGGTAGGCGAGTCATAGGATTAGGGGTGGAAGGGTTAAGTTGTAACATCTGAATTTTTTTTTTTAAATTATATTATTTTATCTTTACTTTACAAATACGATTTAAAATTATTACATTTTTACTCATGTCTCGTATTTTATTTAGATATAGTTTGAATATTTAAGAAAAAGTTAATTATTTTTTAAAAAATATTATGACTAAGTAAATAAAATAATAATAAAAGGAATAAAATAATAAAGAAATTTAATTGAAAAGTATAGTAATTAATTATTATAAAGATATCCGTTACTAAAAGCTTACAAAAGCTCTTGTGTTCTTTACTCATGAATTAAATGGTCTCTTCACACTTCCTCTATAATGTAGTTTATTACTTCAATCAACACCTCCATTTATACTTATGAAATATGATAAGCCTACAAAATATGATAAGTTGTGAGATAATAAATGTGAATGGTTTGATTCCATTAATAATGTTATTTCAAAAATACTTGATAGAAATCTAACTTTTTTCTTTTGTTGTTACATCATTTTAATTATAAATAATTATTTGATAAATTAGTATTGTTACAGTAAAATTGTTTTAATTTTCTTTTAAATATAAGTAGAAGGTAAACGATATTTATCACACAGCAAATAATTTATGGATAAGTTATTCATTTAGTAATTAAATCTTCGTGAATTTTCCTTCTTACGTTCATCAATAAATATATCTATCTAAAAAAATGGATATATTTTTATCTATAAGGGATGAAGTATATATATATATATATATATAATAGATATTTTTGTTTCAAATTGCAAACATATTATTTTCCGTAATTGAAGATGAAGAACATGGAACCAACAGTATTGAACATCAAATACTTGATGAAATATAACATACAGTCTCATAACACGAGAGTAATTTATACATGATATAAGTTGGGAATTTCTTTCTGTACCCAATATTTTCTTCCTGCACCCCCATAGTTTTTTAAATTTTGATTGTACCCATATAGTTTCGGATCATGCAATGCATATACTTCGGATTACAAAATTCACAATTCAAAAATATTATTTTACACATTCTGAATTTATACCATCCAAAATATAAATTTGTATTCTAAATTATATAATTTGTGATGCAAATTTACATTTTAAATTAATCAATCTATAATATAAATTTAAAATATACTTTGGAATACAAAATACATTTATATTGTATAACCTATAATTAAAATTTATATTTCAAGATTTTATAATTCGTAATATAAATTCAGAATACAATTTAAAATGCAAATTATATTTCAAACCGTATAATCCATAATAAAAGTTATATTTTGGATCGTATAATCTATAATGAAAATTTGAAAAACAATTCAAATTACAAATTACATTTTGAACTTTATGCAAAAATTACATTATAGATTACATAATCTATAATATAAATTTGGAAAATAATCCTATGTTAATTTACATTGTGGAAAGCCTCTATCGGCTTTCTTTTTTTTTCTTTTGAAAATGATCTAATAGCTGATATTCTACAGGCCATGAAAACGGAGTTTAGGTTGTTTTCATGGGGCTACGGGGTGCAGGAAGAAAGGCCCAATAAAGTGAATCTAGCCCAGTCCTACAACCCAATTTAGGGGCCTTCTCCCTGCACCTCCAAGAAATCTCCTGTACCCCCAAAATTTACGTTTCTGCCCTTATTTAATAATCTGTGAGAATTGGTGAAAGTGTGTACGGACACAGTAAATTTCATTTACTGCGTCAACGTCCCTGCACCCCCCAAAACGCGTTCCAAAGGTGTATGGGATTGTTTGAAGGGATTGTTTGGAATTCAAGATGTATGAGAAACGAAATACAGAATCCGTTTCAAAACTGTATGAAACGGATGTTGTATTCCGTTTCATAAAAAAATTTGCAATTTTTTTATGAAACGGAATACAGAATCTGTTTCAAAACTGTATGAAACGGATTCTGTATTCCGTTTCATAAAAAAATTTGCAAATTGTTGTAACTCTGTTATCTTTCTCGTGGTAGTTTCCATCCAGGTTAGCCCCAGCTTAAACTTTTTCTTTTTCTGTTTGCTTTTGATCTGAAACGTATATAAGAAAATATTTTATGAAACGGAGACAACTTTTACAAAACGAAATACGTTTAAATAAAAAAAT
>Ga0209589_1010255_pt1 | contig 13718 bp, 5 predicted proteins | sample CowpeawhiteBW_FD_187525 | JGI IMG/M metagenome (GOLD analysis project Ga0209589, IMG submission 187525) | Root nodule microbial communities of legume samples collected from California USA - Cow pea white BW (SPAdes) (version 2) | ecosystem: Host-associated > Plants > Roots > Nodule | place: USA...
TATAGAGAAAAGAAAATCACACCTTTCAGAAGATAGAATCCCAATTATCTCCCATTATACCATCATTCGCATAACACCAAAATTTCTCTCCACAAAATGCCTTCTTTTATATATATATATATATATATATATATATATATATATATATATATATATATATATATATATATATATATATATATATATATATATATACACGAAATACTTAAATATTTTTCTCTATTCCCTGCCTTTTGGCCATTCCAAAGAAAAGCTTTAATTTGTAATGTTTTTATCAAGATAAACTAAATAGGTACTTAGCTGTAATCAAAGGCATCAATGATAATTGACATTGAGTTGTTAATAATACAAGAATACAAGTTTCTTTGCATTGAACAATTATCAGCCAAAATATCATTTCATATCAGACTTTGTCAACATTGAGTTAGCAAAAGTGAGCTATGCGCATGATACACACAAATGCTTTCCACCACGCATGTTTGTGAATGACACACTAGTGTTTCTGGCATATTTACCACCTACAACTGTCATTGGGAGAATCAGAGAACGTGCATATATCATTTTGAGCACAAAATATCAATACTTTCAAACGTTATATATGATCCCAATAAAATTAACTATATCCAAGTTCATTATTCTGAACAACACCAAAGTCAGAAAAAACAAACTCTTGTTATATAACATGTGAACATATGAAAGATTAATTAGGTAGAACCCCTCAAAGAGAATAAAAATCTGCATAATTGACTTCCCCACACTACATAAACAATTTGGCCCAACCCGTTTGTGATGGATATATAATAACTATAAAAGGACGCAGAAACAGAAGAGCAAAATATATGTATCCCACACAAGCACTAACATTGCACATCAGTTACTTATTTGTTGGGAAGCTAAAACAGAACCCACTAACACAAGCTTCCAACTCTTCTACAAAATCCATTATACAAGGAAAAGAAAGACAATCTAAGGCACCCACCAACCAAAAAATCAGTCACGCAAGAAAAAAAAAACTGACCTTGTGTAGCTGCCAACACAATTTTGACCTCCACTCCAAGTGTTTAGTTCACCCCAACAGTCAGGACCACCTTCAATCGCAGCACCACGCACCTTAACTTCACGATTTCAGCTCCAAATATCCTTCCCCTCCACTTAATAATCTTCAATGAAAAAATTATTCAACTAATGAACTTAATGCAGTAAAAGGAATTTCAATGAATCAACCTGGTGCAAACCTAAACCCTTGCAATGTCCAAGTTCCACTGTTCTTAGAGAAAGAGGTTGGAATGAGCTCCCTTGAAACACTGTTTGCAGTTTCCCTCTTTTCCGCGCATAAAGAAGCTCCCAGAGCTGAGCTCGCCGCTTGCTGGAGAAGAAGGAACCTCGTCGGAGAAGTTGTGCTCGTGGGCTGTTCTAGTGCAACCCACTCTTTGGGTTCGTTCAGGAGAATACTCGCTCGCGTGCAAAAACAATGGTAGTCAAAATGAGAACTGAAAGGTGAAAATGCAAAGGGGGAAAAGTGAAAGCAGAGGGGGGGAAAGTGAAAATGAAAACGGGAAGTGAAAGGGAAAAGTGAAAAAATGAAAACGGGAAGAGAAAGGGGGAAAAGTTAACCTAATAAAAAATTATTTTATTAATTTCTGAAGGATATACATGAGCCATCCGACGCAAACAATTGCATTTTAAATGCCCACCAACGATTTCAATTTTTTGCGTCGGCTAAACCGATGATACGTATAATTAATAATATTTTCCATTTTATTAAAGCGGGTGGGAATTGATATTTTTATTTTTAAATATTTTTTATTATTAGAGTCGATGTTGCGTGGGTTAAGCCGACGCTTTATGCATCCAAACACCATCTGACGTCATTTTTCGGACGCTAAAAGCAAACATTCTTGTAGTGATAGTAAAATCTAACTAGAAAACAACTCAAACTACAAAAACTATTTAATGTTCAAAACATGACTACAAAACCTAAAACTAGCCACTATAATGGGATAAAAGTGCTAAAAATGAAAATTTTATTAAATTCCAAATTCAAACTATAAAATAACTATCTAGATAACTTTTAAATGCTAAAAGAAACATAAAAAACTAAATCACAATTCAAAATTAACAAGAAAATGAAAATTTGACTAGTTAGAACCCAAAATGCACTCAAAATTAACTCTAATTCTAACACTATACAATGACTAAAAATGAATATCTAAGCTAGTTTGTTCTTCCTTTATCTTATCCATTTACCAAAACCAAAACCTTTTCTTTAACCTCTTTACATAATATATATATATATATATATATATATATATATATATATATATATATATATTATATAACTCGGTCAGGTTTGCTTTGAATTGGATTGTGCCATTGCGAAAACTTTGAAATCCTCATTACTTTCACAAGGTAAATAGTGTGTGGGCGTAGACGGTATTATGACACTATCAAGGGTCTCATTCATCGAAGATTTTCCTTTGTGAAAAATCAACCAAACACCCAAGTTAATTTCATGACTTTATAACGATAAGAACGATGTTGAAGGACTTGATATTTTAGGAAAGAAATATTGGTTCTAAACCTTATGTGCCTTATATCCTTCATATCCATGATTGGTTCTAAACCTTTAACTTTCTAAAAAATATGGTATGTATAAAAATAATAAATGTTGTCATTTACAAGTAGATTTGTTAGGAACTATATATTATATAAAGATTTAAATTATACTCATAAGCACATTCACACTCAAGAAGGAAGGATGCTTACATTTATTTATGAATGTGTAAGGCCCTCTTATTTCAGCCTCCATATTTAAGGGGTTGTCCCAAAATCTAATGGGTCTAAGGGCTGGCCCATAGAGTGCCAAGGCCCCTAAAGCAGCCAAGGTCCCTCATTCTGCATTCATTTGCAAAATCAGTGCTCTCATTGTTCCCTTTTCTCCTTACAGAAAGCTCTGCTAGGGTTTAACCCTTGGTTCTCGTCAAGTTAGCTCAACCCCGTCCTCTTGCTCCACATAAGTCATTTTCAACTTGTACTCTTCCATCCAGTTTATTCTTCATGATCCCAACTAGGGTTTGTCTAGGTGAGCTCGTTTTAAAACAATCCCAATGTTTTTTAGCTCTCGAATATGCTCTTAGAGCTACTGTGCTCAACTATGGGGTGTCGAAGTCCTTTTCTAGCTTATTTCCAAGTAAGGGAAGCTAGAGTTTATGTTTTCTTAAGTATCTGGTTTATTTTTGGATTGTTCTTGTGTTGTTGGTGCTTGAATGATGTTACTGGTCGTATGAAAATGTTTGGTGTGTGGGTATGTTTGGTTGAACGAGGAGTTGCAGGTGCTAACAGGTGAGAACCTGTTGATCTCGCCCAAGCGGGTGACTCTCGCCTAAGCGAGAGTAGCAGGAACTCACCCTTGGTTCTAGCATGAGTTATCGCCTAGGCGACTAAGTGATTTTTGAGCGAGCAAGGGTCTTGCTTAGGCGAGACGCTTTCGCTTGAGCGAGAACTCGTTGGAACCTTGCAGTACCATTGTCGAGCTCTCGCCTAGGCGAGAAGGGCTCGCTTAAGCGAGAGCCCTTTTTTCCTTGGGTAAGAACCCTCTAGCTTGGGCGACACTCGGGCGGGAAGTGTTGTGGTGGCTACTGTTTATCCCATGGTTGTTTCCTCTTCTGTTCCTTGCTCAATATATGTGATCATGTGGTTATGTATGTCCGGATGGGACTGGATTGGATATATTGTTATGTAATGAGCCATGACTTGGTTGGATTGTTATGTTAAAGCATGAGATAAGTGAATATGCATGAGTGAAATGGTTTATGGGTTGTAAATGATAAGTTTAATATGATCTTGGTATGTGACCTGTATGGGATGGTTGGTTATCAAAGTGACATGGAATTGGTATGAGTAGTAATATTATATGGATTGATGGAACATGATGTTGGTGTGGTCAGGACATAATTCCGCGATAGTTTCGTGGTGGTGCCTCATTGGTCAAGGCGTAATTCCATAAATCTCTAAGTGAGATCTCATGGTGGTGCCTCATTTATATAATTTAGTAAGGATTCAAGGCAAGGATTGCATCCTAACACTCTAAAGAATCAGTTAGTCTCACATAGAGCGTACTCACTCAAGTGGTCAGAGTAGCAGGAGACCTGGAACACTTTAAGGCTAACCTTGTGCGTGGGGGAATGAAACAATGTAACAATTAGCTCGGTAGAGTAGTAAAGGCCACCACAAGTGCAAGCATCCGCTGAATCCGACTAATTATATGTATCCGGATGAGTCGTGTCATGAGTCTTAGTGTATTGTTTGCAAGTCATAACATGTTTGGTTGACGTGTGTATCTTGGTTTATGAAATTATATGTAACTATATGATAAATCATTTTCTGCTCTAACTTACCCTTTGCTTGTTTGATTGTTACAAATGTATAAACATTTCATGTACTACTATACAAATAATTTAACCTTTAATCTTACCTGAGAGTTTATAACATAAACATCAGCAGTGAAGTAAAGCAAGGCAACCTGAGTTGTGCACTACAAGTAACATTTGTTTAGCTATAATATATATTATGATGAATATTGTAACATTTTTTTAAAATGTCACAATAGATCCTTACATTTTTTCTTATTTTTAGTAACATTTTCTTTATCATAATTATTACTGTAAAACCCTCTTTTATTCTGCCTTAAATTTTAAACGGCTGCCCCTAATCTTATGGGCCTAAGGGCTGGCCCATAGGGTGTCCAAGGCCCCTAAGGCAGCCAAACCACTTTCATTTCTGTCATTCTTGCAGAAACAGTACTCTCACACTCTCCTTTAGCCCATAGAGGCTCTGCTAGAGTTTAGCCCCAATCTTGGTCAAGCTAGCTTTAAACTCAGCTCGTCTTCACTTCTTAGATCTGCTCTTGGAGCTGCCGGTCCCGTTGGTTTAAAAGTCGAAGCCCGATATTAGCTCCTTTCCAGGTAAGGGAAGCTAGGATTTTTTTTATGCTTTTATAAATAATGTGCCTGTTTTGGTTCTGTTGGGTGCTCTTGATGATTTGATGTGCTTTTGATGGTGTGAAAATAATTTGTGTATTGTTTATGGATGGATTTTTGGCTTGGCATACGTGAGAGCAGGTGATATTTGCTATGCTCGCCTAAGCGAGCTATTTTTCGCCTACACGAGAAGCTCTCGCCTAAGCGAGAATGGCAGTAACTCGTCCCCCTTTGCTTTCGAGTGCTCGCCTAAGCGAAGGCCTCTCGCTTGAGTGAGATGGGCTAACTTCAGCGAGAACTTGAAGTGCTCTCTGTTTTCAATCTCGCTTAAGTGAAAGCTTTTCGCTTGAGCGAGAGACCCCTATCGCCTGGGCGAGAGCTCCTTAGCTTGAGCGAGATTGACGGCAGAGTTGTTTAAATACTTGTATGCTCCCATGATTGATTTGTTTACCCTTTTAAAGCACGAAAATATGATGCCAAAGTTTTATGCAACGAGTTTGTGTTTTCTTTAGTTTTTGTTGTTTGGGATTTTGTGTTCTTACATGTTGAAACCAGTGAAAAGCTATCAGTTTAGCTTAAGCGAGATCAGTCTAGCTTAAACGAGAATTTCTAGCTTAAGCGAGACCAGTCTAGCTTAAGCGAGCTCAGTCTAGCTTAAACGATAATTTCTAGCTTAAGCGAGACCATTCTAGCTTAAGCGAGAATTGTTGCAGAATTTTAATTCCTTAATTTAACTTGAACTTGTGGATTGATTCAATTACTTTTAAAAGCATGAATTGGGCGAATGGGTATGAGTAAAATGGTTTATGGTCTGTGATTGATAAGTTTAACATGACCTTGGCATGTGGCATGTATGAGATGGTTGGTAATTAAAGTGGCATGGTATTGGTATGAGATGAAATTCTATATTCATGGTTTGGGAAGGATGAGTTAGTATTGATTCTACATTCGAATATGAATGAGTATGGTTTATAAAGGTTGGTATGAGATTATTTGCATGATAAATATTATTCGATTGTTTCAGCATGATTGGTCGAGGGTTAGTGCATAATTCCTTCGAATAGGTGGGATTTCAGGGTCGTGCTTCAGTGGTTGGGACGTAATTCCATGGCCCCTATTAGTGGATGTCCATGGTGGTGCCCCATCTGTATGATTTGGTAAGGATTCAAGGTAAGGTTGCATCCTGACACTCTAAGGAGTCAGTTAGTCTCACTTACAGCGAACTGACTCTTGTGGTGAGAGTAGCAGGAGGCCTGAAACTCACTAAGGGCTAACCTTGTGTGTGAGGGATTGATTCATTGTAACACTTATAACACATTGCTCGGGGGTGAGCAGAGGTATCCACCACAAGTGCAAGCATCCGTTGAAGCCGACCAGATTATATGTATCTGGATGAGTCAAGTCGAGTTTTAGTGTATTGATTGGAAGGTCATAACATGCTTGGATGATGTATGTATATTGGACTGTGAAAGTATATCTGATTGCATGATAAAACTAATTTTGGCTTTAGCTTACCCTTTTGTTGTTTGTTGTATGGTCTGTGGTGTGGTCTTTTCTTTTGCAATGATCATCAACTTGTTCATGTGAGCAGAGGTGAGAACTCTCCGTAATCATCAGGGTGATGGAGGTTCCGCTGCATAGTCTGCTTGGACTGGATCTAGGTTTACTTGGACTTTCCTTTAGGGCTATGGCCCGTGTACCGCTGGTCTTTAGGCTTAAAATTCTAAATGTTGATGATTTATTTTTATACTTTGTTATGGCATCGTAGTATGCCCTTTTCTTATTCAGGTTTTCTCTTGGATAATTGTGAGGAGTAGTGTCTACACTCCAGGACTTTGTTTCTAATACTATTTCGCGTGACATTCCTTTAATTAGCGTTATTAATTAAATGAGGTGTTACATTTATGGTATCAGTGCAGTTCGTCCTTAGGATGACCTGAGGTTGTGGGTTTGTCATGCCTCCCAGGCGTGAGTAGTCATGTCTAGTCAAGTGTGTCAGTAAAACCAAAAGTTTTAAGAACAAAAGAACGCCTTGATAAAATAATGAGAGTGCACACTCATGACTAGATTAAAGGTTGTTTTTCCTTTCTTAATTCTACTTGCTGGGAAAGAAGGGTGACAGACGAAAAGGTTTGGCTATTTGTAGATGATGGAGTGTTGCTTCGTATGTTCTAGTTTTGTTTTGTTATGTCTATGTACTCTGCGTCTGGTGCCTATAGGAATAAGGGAATACAGATCTAATGTCAACTTGGCATGCTTTCCTTTACAAGTGTTGGATGAGGTCTCTAAGACAACTTTTTTTCTCAAAGATAGGAAGTTGATGTAGGATGTATATAATTGAGCAAGGAAAGCCAAGTCTTGGGTTAATATACTGGAGAAGATGCTAGAGTTCATGAAATAAATTTTGGTCAGAGAGGGCTTTAAGGATAGACTATCAAAAATAGATACTACAAGTTTTCTAAAAGGAGTTGAATCCAAAGATTTAGAACATTAAAAGGTATCAGTGCATGCAAGTGCCACATCGTTTGAGGAAAATCAACCTGATTCTACATCCCGACAATGTTGAAGTTCAAAGTCATGCAAATACATAATGTTAGGAGAAGTGTCCTTGAATATATTCATATGGTCACACCTAGCGTGTAAGACCCGAGGAATTTAAATAATTATTTAATAAATACGAGTAGTATGAGCCTTTAAGACATTTAATGCGGAAACCTATGACTTGAAAAGGTACTAGCTCAAGTGGTTGAGAGTACTTAAATGTGTGAGAGGACTTGGGTTCAAGTCCTATGTATGCTGTTTGTGTGTTATTTAATTATTATTGTTTTTAATAATATGCTAGAGCATGTTGAGTGATAATGTAATCATAAAATTATATTAATCATCATGAAACATGAATTGGTTAAATGGTGGAATATTGATTAGGCTTTGGCATGGTGAGGGGTTCAAACCTTGGTGAATCCAAATTAAACTTTATTTTTTTGCCAAAATGTTCTTTGGCATGAAGGTGAAAGGGCAACGAAACCCAAGCAGCCAAGGGAGGGTTGGAAAACCATGATAAGACAACAAATTGAATGGCATTAACCTTAGTTTAATTGTAATTTCGTTTTGCATCATTAATCCCACATTAAGACACCAATTATTGGCCAATTAAGGGAAAAAGAGAGAGGTTTTGTGGCTGGTTTTGTTGGATGGGTAGAGGAATACGAAAATCAGAGTAAGGTGAGTGTATTGAGTGAGACATTGAAGCTAAATTGAGGAAAACTAAGGAAGGCTATTGGAAGTAAGGGAGAACCAAGGGCTACTCAAGTTTTAAGCAAAGGAAACCAAGTTAGGGGAGCTGTACTCCGCTATTTTTGTATTCGTTTTGTTAATGATATGCAATATATGATGAATTGGATGTCCTTATTCTGGTTATTTTTTGTGATTTTGCGTTTCTGGAATTTTTCCAGAAACCGCCTGGCGACACTTCATTTTGTTCAGGTTTTGGGGTTCCTACAGAGGGACCGCCTGGCGGCACACCCTTGCCCGCCAGGCGACGCAAGTGGATTTACCTTGATTTTTATGTTTTTCTTGCTCTGGATGGATTATGATTAGAGGGAAATCTAGTCCTAACTGTTTGTGAATGATTTAATGTCATATGTTGACGAGATCACATATATTGGGAAAATTAAATTGGGAAGAAGTCACATGAACATGGTTAGGGATTGGGAAATTGGGAATTTCGTGACAATGGTAAATAATGCGTGAATTGTAATGATTCAATGTGGATTTAAGATTTAACTTGATTATCAATGGCATAAAATGAAGGCTAGTCAATTGAAATAGGGTAGTTGACGAAGGAACGCGTTTCTGGACAACTTGGGAATTTGGGAATTTAGTTTGCGCAGTGCAGGAAGGAGTTCTGGAAATTCCAGAAAGCTATAATCCGCCTGGCGGTGAGCTGTGTATCGCCAGGTGACGTGACAGTAAGAGTGGTTGAGGTTCATAAGTGCGAGTGGGATTTCTAGGTTCCTGGAACTGCAGGAACCGCCTGGCGGCACCCAATTGGCCGCCAGGCGCCATATCAGTGATGTGTGGTGCTCTGATTCATGAAAAATGTTGTTTTTCGTATTTTTCACGGAATAGGAACCGCCTGGCGCTAGCTCAGTCCCGCCAGGCGCTAGCTCAGTCCCGCCAGGCGCCACATCCTCACTTCTGGGCGCTAGGCGCCACTATATTTTCTTACTTGCATAGTTTTCGTAAAACTGCATTTCCCGGTTCGTTAACCGTCCGATTTAGGTGAAATTTTGACAGGTGGTCCATAACATGCGGTTCTTCACTTTGAACGGTTCAGTAGCTAGAGATATACATTGCTTAATATTGTTGATTTTGGAGTCTATAAAATACATGAACAAGCTCTGGATAAGTTCAAGTAACTTCTAAAGAAGCATGATTAGGTTATGTGGTAAGTCTTTATCAATTTGAATGTTCCTTTGGGTTAGTCACATGTGGAGAATTGGATTGGTGAAGGCATGGGTGTCAATATTAAATTGCATCGGTGCATAAGATCATGTGCTTAAAATTGTTAGAGTGTTGCTGCTTATATTTTGTTTGAGCATGCTTGGGATGGTCTATACGACTAGGGGATGAATGCACATGTGAGATGCTATAAGGCATGTAAAATTATAGATGGCAATGATTTTCATTAGGGGTACTCTAGAATGAGAGCAAATGAGAGCAACTTGTGTGAAGTGAGCTTAAACCTGAACTAAAACCAGTAATGTGCAAGTACTGGTGTAGCGCCTGGCGGAAAGGAGGGGTGCGCCAGGCGGAGTCTGTAGTTCATTAAATACAAAGGCACGTGGCGCCTGGTGGCAGAGGAAGTCCTGCCAGGCGATAGTTGTAGTGGCAGTGAAGACTAAGGCACTTAGCGCCTGGCGGTACGTGTCCCCTGCCAGGCAATCTAGAAGCGGCAGCGCCTGGCGGTACGTGTCCCCTGCCAGGCGATTTTGCTGCAGCAGATTGGTATTATGCTTGCTATGATGTGCGTGATCTACAAGGCTTCTAAGATATCTTAAAGGTCGGCTTGCTGGTGTTCCTTGAGTTGAGCTCGGAACGTATCCCTTGAGTTGAGCTCGGGATAGGGGTTAAGCATGTGGCATTCCTCGAGTTGAGCTCGGAATGGCATCCCTCGAGTTGAGCTCGGAATGGCATCCCTCGAGTTGAGCTCAGAATGGCGAATGAACACGAGGAACCCTTGATTTGAGCTCGGGTTGGCGAGTGTTGCCGGTGTGAGTGTGCTAGTTGTGGCCAGTACGGATTGGTCTAGATAGATTGCCTTCCTCAGTAGTTGACTGACGAGTTTGGTAGTCTTGGGACGTTATGAATTATGTTCATATATGGGAACTCTACCTGGCATTACGGTGTATGATCCATAGCATGGTTTCCCGCACGTGCTCTATCGGTTGTGGCCGATAGGTATGGCAGCAAGACACCTTGAGGTACTCACTAGAAGATGTAGAACACGAATAACATGGTGGTGGCCATGTGATGTGATATCAAAGGATGGAATTCCTTTGGTGTGATTGTGTGATTGGTATATTTGTGCCATATATATATGTTTATTTTGTTAGCTCACCCTATCTGCTTGTGTTTGGCGATGATCGTGTACGCGGTACACGGGAGCAGATGATGTTGCAGGTGGATCTGGTGAGGCTTAGCAGCGAAGCGGGGAAAACTCATGGGAACAGTTTTATAGAGTTTTATCATTTATGGTTTTGGAATAAAGATGTAATCTATTATGAGACTGTTTTGGTATTTTATTGAATTTTGAGAAGATTTGAACTTAAAGTTATCTTTATTATGAAATAAATTCTTTGAAATTCCCGCGTTATTGGGAAATGGATTTATAATAAATTTGATTTTATTTTCTTATTTTATATTATATTTTAAACCCATAATATCCGATCGGGAGGAGATCGTGAAGTGCGTAAAGATAATGAACCTCTAGTGAGAGGCTGAGATGGATAGGGGTTTACTGATCAGTCAGGAAAGATGACGTTCCTAAGTAGGGGAAAGAAGAATTTATGGTTAGGGAAGAAGTGTCATAAGGGATTCATACTAAGATTAATAGTTAGCATGTGAGGATGGATCTTTTCAAATTGTTAGTGAGATGTTTCAAGGAAAAGTAGTCCCCATGAGCAGGACATTTGACCTTGGATATAAAGTGGAAGGTTTCACGCACCAGAAGGAGGGGATGAAAAGAAAAGTTTTGAGTGGTTGACAGAGTGTCTACGATGGTTGATGCTAAAGTGGTTAGCACGAATAAATCTCATCCAGAGATGCACCTTACAAAGAGATGCTTGGACTAAGAGTCAGATTTCTTGGGATCATGTACTCCTTGGTGTCGCTAGTATGATAAAGGAGTCATGGTTGTCTTTAAGAAGGGGTTGCGGTTGAGATGATGGTTTCTGCTACAATTGCGACCAAGTGGAGACTTGCTCGGGTGTGGTGCCTCGTGGTGATCAAAGTATTAAAATTCAAAGCCAATTTGAATTCTTCCCTTGGCAAGGTTGGAACATAGTCTTAAGGGTGAATCAGTTGTTTTCTCAATCTCGCTCCGATGAGCTGGGACAACCAACGAGGTGATGTTCTTATATTAAAAAGAGATGAGTTAGTGATTGCGTATGAAGTATGGATCAAGTTAAATAGTGGGGATAGAGCTTCATGTGAATCAAAGACATCTGACGAAGGAAAGTGAATAATAGACGAAGAGGATCTAAATGGTAAAAGGATTATAGACGTGTTCTGAAACAAGTACTAGAGTTTTGACCTTGGTGTGGTGGAGTTCACTTCTGTGTGGGTGTCTGAGGAAGAACCGGTGACAATAATTCCTAATGGAATGATTACTATTATGGGGGTGAGCAAAGGTATCCACCACAAGTGCAAGCATCCACTGAATCCGACCAGATTATATGTTTCCTGATGAGTCGAGTCGAGTCTTAGTATATTGATTGTAATGTCATAACATGCTTGGATGATTTATGTATATATGACTGTCAAAGTATATCTGATTGCATGATAAAACTAATTTTGGCTCTAGCTTACCCTTTTATTGTTTGTTGTATGCTCTATGGTGTGGTCTTTTCTTTTGCAATGATCATCAACTTGTTGATGTGAGCAGAGGTGAGAACTCCCCGTAATCATCAGGGTGATGGAGGTTCCGCTGCATAGTCTGCTTTGACTGGATCTAGGTTTACTTGGACTTTCCTTTAGAGCTATGGCCCGTGTACCGCTGGTCTTTAGGCTTAAAATTCTAAATGTTGATGATTTATATTTTATACTTTGTTATGGCATCGTAGTGTGCCATTTTCTTATTCGGGTTTTCTCTTGGATAATCGTGAGGAGTAGTGTCTACACTCTAGGACTTTGTTTCTAATACTATTCCGCGTGACATTCCTTTAATTAGCGTTATTAATTAAATGGGGTGTTACAATTACAAATGTTATAATAGATTAATCTTATAAATTATAATAACATTTTTCATATAAATATTATTATAAATTATATTAGCTTATATTTTAAATTAAAATTATTATAAATTATCAATTTATATTAATAAAAATAATTTATTATATTACTTTTTAATAAATGTTATAAAACATTAAAGAGTAAAATTTTAAAGATCATATTATTAATATTATTTATAAACATTATGTTTATATTAGTATAATATTATTAAATTATTTGCTGTTTATTTTTTTCTCTTCAAATTGCTTGTAAATTGTGATAAAATTCAGTAATGAAAAAAAAAAAAACTTATTTTGGAATGGGAAATTAATCTTGCATGGTCTCTCTATTATCATGCACTAAAAAAAAACTGATTTTATTAGCGGTTCATTTTTTCAGGTTATATGAAAACCGTGAGAAAAAAAAATTGTGTTAGGATTTTTTAACTGCAACAATTATTAATATTAGTTTATCTCTTCGTATATTCAGTAGAACTTATTTCTGGTACATTGTGCAAGTTTCTTGTTGTTACTGCATTGTATATGAAACAAGTTTTCACTAGTATGAATATCATTTTATTTCTGATACTTTGTTTGTAGGCAACTGCTTCAAAGAGTTGCATTGCATATGAATCAATTTAGACACGGTTTCAAAGAAGGTGGAGTTGCTTCTGGTTTCAAACATCCTGAGGCTGAAAAGCATAAGACACGGCTGTTTGTATGCAGGGGAAAACATGTTGTACATGTCAAAGAGGCAAGTTTGAGATTATTCCTTTGCCATTGAGGTTTAAGTGTTGTCTGTCTTTGTTCTCATAGAATGAGATTCATGAATATATATATTTATTTATTTAGTTGTGCCGCAGAAGTTTCTTGTATGTTATGGAGAAAGGTGAATAATTTAACCTTCTGCATGTTACTAGAATCATTTAGAATGAGGAATATTACCATGTAACACTCCAAAAGATAAAAGTTAAAATTTTCAAGGTTTATTTGTTCTGGAAAATGTTATAAATGTATAAGTAATTTCACATTTTTCACTACTATCTGATAAATTCAAAAAGGCATTTCACTACTATCTGATAAATTCACAAATGCAGTAATCTATATGAATTTAGTATGATTGTAACTCTTTCATTGTTCAATACATAATAATAATGTATAACAATAATAATAATAATAATAATAATAATAATAATAATAATAATAATAATAATAATAATAATAATAATAATAATAATAATAATAATAA
>Ga0209589_1010257_pt1 | contig 13718 bp, 12 predicted proteins | sample CowpeawhiteBW_FD_187525 | JGI IMG/M metagenome (GOLD analysis project Ga0209589, IMG submission 187525) | Root nodule microbial communities of legume samples collected from California USA - Cow pea white BW (SPAdes) (version 2) | ecosystem: Host-associated > Plants > Roots > Nodule | place: USA...
AAACCACAAAAACAAAAAAAAAAAAAAAGAGCAAGAACGTGAGATGATATGCCCAACAAACTGATAAAGGTGAGATCAAAATACAATAAAGGTGGGTACAAATTTAACCTTAGATGTAATACTTGACATAGAAATGTTAATGAAGTTTGCACCAGCTTCAGTAGCAATTGCTTTTGCGAGCATTGTTTTACCCGTTCCAGGAGGACCAAACAATAGGATACCTTTGCATGGCTGCACAAAAGGTAATTCAGAGCTGAGATAGCAGAATGGATAATATTTTGATAGTCAGTTAGATGATCATCAAAATTATATGTTTTATTTAATTGTCGTAATGCCAAAAAGAAATATTTATTGATTATGGAAAAGAAAACTCCAACTTTTCTCAAAAAAAAACTATCACAGTTGCTTTTAGCTTTTCACAATTAATTGAATTTTTCAATCAAGAAATAAGTTGCATATCCTGCAGAATGCAGAGGTCAATATCAGATATTAATTTGACAACCTAGATGTCAAATATGCCAATCAAACATAATTAATACACGGCAACTGATTCCACTTCCTTCGTTTTCCTCACTCACTTTTAGAGTGGGGACAGAGGAAGGACACTAAAAGATTAATGAAAAATAAAACATCACAAAATCAATCAACCAATCAAATCAACATAGATGTCAACCAAAGTAAAGAGAAGAAGTATAAATCTTTAAACAATAAAATAAATCTCAATCTATAAAGGAAGTGAACCTTGGTTAATTGCCCCTTGCAAAAAAGCTCAGGTCGCTGTAAAGGAAGCATCACCAACTCTTTCAATGTATCCTTGACCTTTTCAAGCGCTCCAATATCATCAAATGTAACATCAATGTCACTAGGAGGAATAACGTCAGCCAGAAGCCTCTTTTCAAATTCATTTTCTGTTACAACATCCTGAACAATCAACTTGATTTTAGAATAGTGTTTATGAACTCTACCAACAGAATAACTTGTATGACGTCTACATCACAAGCAAGCCCAAACAATCACCTTAAGAGATTTCTTCAGGCTCTTCGACTCATTCTGGACGGACTGCAAGATCCCAATTCCATACTGAATGCTGGAGTAATACAATATCACAATTGTAAAATACAATTAACCAAATATAATATATCAAATCACAATCAGTGTCAACTAGCAATTACCTCTCACATGACAATACAAGCTTCGAATCAGGCTTAGCTTCTGAATTCTGCATGAGGTGGTGACTTAAAGCCCAACCAATTATCTTCTCTGCATCTGCAATGTGGCAAACAATGATATAGGAGAGAGCCTATAGAAAAATCCAAAAGCACCGAATGCTTAGAACATACTTTCATTTGTAAGTGTCTGATCCTTAATGCACAACGTCTCAAGTCCTTCACATTCCATTCCACATCGTCCCAAAACCTATAAATAAAATGAGTTAGCTGTGATTACTGAAAATTTAAAACATCAGAACAGCAACTCTGAACAATAAGAATTAACATTGAAAGTAGTACGAATTTATGACTCCGTTTCAACATCTGTGTCAAGTAACACTATTATGCACCCTTATTCAAACAAAATAATTTAATGAATGTACTTGACTTTCTACTAAACCTGAATTCATAAAAAATGAACCTTAGGAAATTATAGCAGTTATTGGAAAACTTCCACTAAAACAGACCAAATTAATCAGATGTCTAAACTTTACTATATATACACATATATATACACACACATACAAGTAAGAAATTACAGAATCAAGTAAAGGCCGTAGTAGATTCCAACTAACTTCCTAGTTTATAAAATTTATACAAAAAAGAAAACTCAGTGAAATACCAACCACGAATTAAAACTTTAAAAGGCCAAACTAGGCCAAGCTAGAGAGTAGATAGAGACAAGGTAAAACCCTCAGACAAAATAAAATTCCAGACCCGCCAAGCATCCTTTCACAACTTATACAAGGACTCGTCTTCCAAACCTTAAAAAGTGGTGATTGTCATACATGCAAGGGAAACAAACTTCCATGGGCAAATTACTCTTATTGGATGTTCAACTGGTATCCCATCCATTCATATATAAATCATACTTTGAATTGTTTAGTACCACAATGAAATAATAGGATGAAGGATCATTGCCTCCAACTCTATTTTTTAAACAAAAAATGCAGAAGTGATGATATGAAAGACCTTCAATTATGCTGAATAAATTAAATTCACAAGCAACACACAAGGCACTCACTGCACGCAAGTGATGTAAATTCCCTTTGTTTTTGAGAGTTTCAACGTCTCGATCCAGTTGCTGCTTCCAAGATGCTAGAAGAGCCTCATCCTATATCAGGGAATATATTATTAATAATGTATAAGGAGAACAAAATACATGACAAACATACCACTGTATATACCTGAGGCATGTGAATTATAATTTTATTTGGGAAGAGCTTAGTCAAAGTTCTATTTGGTTTTGGAACCTCCTTCCCTCTGTCATGCAATCGTCCAAAACTATCCTAAAAAATTGAAGAGGCATAACAATTATTTCCTCAGAAAGCTCAAAGATAGTATTATTAGGTCGCAGGTACAAAGTAATACACAAAAGTACAAACATAGGTCAGCAATTCCTGTTCCCCTCTTCCAAACATAAGTAATAGAAGTTAAAAGGATATTAGTCATTACAGGGAAAGCCAAGTCAAGAAGGGCAGTCTGATTGCTACCAAATTTTGTAAATAGCAAACCACCAGGATGTGACTGCAGGAGAAAAAAGTTATATATCAATTAAATAATCACTTATGAAGAAATCTAAACCGGTGAAGTAAGTAAATTCAATAAATCAAATACATAAACAATCCAGATTGCATTTTATTTCACACGAGTCATTCACAACTAATACAAAGCAAAGAGAAATAGAAAGCCAACAACTACAACAAAAAGGTCTTTTAGAGACTGATTAATTTATTCTTTCAACAATGCCATAAACCAAATCACATCACAAAAGGATTCCAGGGTACATTGTACTAAACTATTGACCTTCAACTCTTCTAATGCTTCATGGCTGGAGCCAAAAAACACCTCGCTGGTTACCACCCCCACCCTTTTTTAGAATTCTTCAAGATTCTCCAATTATTTTCAAATATGTGACGACAGTTTTCCACCTACTGCTGACTTCTGCAGTCTTGTTCTGTTCCTTAGTTTCAAGTCATCTCTTGTGCCCGTAGCCACTTTCCACTGCATCAAATACTATTTCAAGCCAACAAGTACAGCCTTGATCTGTTCTGTCCCTATATAGTTATTTCCTTTCATCTCTAGGACTTGCTCAACGGCCATTTTCCATCATGCCCATCACCTTTGTTGATATGATGTGCAAGCGTAAAATTCCAACTTTAGATCACTAATTACACATCTCTAATTTTGAACATTTTATTTTATTTTCAGTGAGCAAGGATCGATTATGAAATGTGCATCAGATAACTTCATAATAGTGGTCTTCCAGCCTGCCTCCTCTGCCATTTTTCTGGTCAGCTGCTCTAAACCCCTATTTAGAACTGACTACTGTAGACTTTTCATTTTAAAAAGAGGTTACATCATGCAAGTCCCTATATTTTCAAACTTGTACACATACCTAGAGCCTCAATGACTTGCACTTATTCCTATAGAAGATCCTATGCATCAACTAAAGGTATGGCCAAGTTATAGTATATAAGTAGGTATAAACCTCACTTTACAAGTCTATTTTATAAAGTTGAGTTAGACTTAAAATTCACTTTATAAGATAGTGTCAGAGTCTATTCTACCAACGCTACATTGGGTCTATCATGTCACTCATTATCAAACCATCCACACATATTTAGTCTTATGCTTGAAATGTTCAGTCCTTAGCATGAGAAGAGGAGTATCGGAGATCCTACATTATCTAGAAATATGGCTAAATTATATTATATAAATGGGTGCATATTAGAGATATAAATGTACAAATTCAGTTATTCAACTGGATGTTAGCTAGTTATCTGTTATCAGTTCTCTTTCTGTTAATTTTATCTCTATTTTCTCCCATATCAAAATTCTGATATGGTATCGTGAGCTAGAAATTGTTCCACAAAGGTAAATTCAAGCTCCTTCCCATTCACTTTCCAATATTTTCCCAATTCTAATAGATGAAAAACTCGATGATTCCAATTATCTCCACTGGAAACAAGTTGAACACAGACTTCACAAATTTGTTGTAAACTCGGTGATTCCTCTGCACTTCCTTTCCTATGATGTCCAAGCTTTTGGAATAATAAATCCAGCCTATAAAGAATGAGAAGTGCAAAATCAAATCTAGCTTACTTTGCTTCAATTGACGCTTTAAAAGTCAATCTTGCCTCGTGTCCTTGGAGCTGTCCACTCATCAAGTGTAGGAACAAATTTATGATCACTTTTTTGCCCAAACCAAGCTATTTGGTAGACAGCTTCGCACTGATCTACATGCCACCTCTCTTGAAAACAAAACTATGTGTGAGTTATTGGGACAGATCAAGTCCATTGCGGGTGAACTTGTTGGAATTGGATGTCACATCAAATATGATGAATATGTTGATGCTATTCTTTTGAAGGTCTTCTGCAAGAATATGCTCCAGCTGTTTATGTAGTTGAAAGTAAGTTTGAAATACCTCCAATAACAAAAGTTGAAGCTCTTCTTCTTGCCCATGAATCCAACAGGTTTCAGAAGAAAACTTTCCCTCCTTCGGTAAACTACTCTCAATCATATGCAAATCCTCACTCTTCAAGATCATTGCAGTTATTCATGTGGAAATTTCAGTCACTCATCTTTTTTCTAACCAAGGTTTTCTTGGTCGTGGTGGTTGTGGCCACGGTGGCCAGTTTGCTAACATCCCATGTCAGATTTGTCTAAGATATGGACACACTGCTAATATTTGTTACTAGTATGTTGATTCATCTTATTGACCTAATGAATCTCTTATTCTATACGAACCTCTTTTTGCTAATCTTTTCTTTGTTTTCTCTTATATCAAAATTTTGATTAAGTCCACTTTCTATGAACTCCCTATCCCTAAAGCACTGATTGCTACTTTATGATATTATAAATAAAATCTAACAATATTTAAAATTTTTGGGTCCCTAACATCCAAAAAAATGGGGTATGATTCTATTTGGATAAACATCTTCAAAGACACTTGTAGAAGAAAATATGAAGGTATAATTGAACTTCTCACGTAAGCTAAAATCAACTTATACACTAACTCACATAGAGCTATTTTCAACTAACTCCTTCAAAGGATAAGGTGAATAATAGACAAGTTTATCCAAAAAAGGCAAGGACTCAATTCAAAAGTTGGTACAGAGATATTTACAAACATTAAAAGAAGAGACCTGAATGTAAATTGCGATATAGGTTCCTATTGTGTACAAATTAGTTTAACCAAAAATATAATACCTTCTCCTTACGACTGTCATTTTGAGTGTGAGAACCTATTACGACCACATTGTTTGGAAGATTTTCAAGCTTGCTTTTAAATGCATATGAATCTCCATTTCCTACAATAGACTTCTCAGCATCTTTCATGAACAAAATGAATGGTGCATTTCTACTCTCACTAAAAACAACCTGAAAAGAAAATTGAATATATATCAGTAATTGCAAGATTGAAGCCAAAATTATTAAAGAACATTCTTATACTACAAGGCAGGGTAAATGGCAACCTCAAACAAAGAATGAATAAGTAATTTGTCCAATTCTTCTACAGCGCTACTTTCCAAGCGAAGATCAGTGACTGGAAATATAAAGTTAGCAAGATACAACTTTATTTAATATATGGATCAAAATACAATAATATAAAATTTCTAAAGATATAAAAGTTGTATCGAGTAGCGCATTACCATTGCAGAAAAAACCTTGACCTCCCTCACAAGCACCACCAAGATCAACTCCATCAGGTATGGGTTTATCAAATCTCACACCAATTTTAGACAAGGGATTATCATCAAATAGTAAGACTACCTTCCCCCGACCTCCATTAGATGGTCCCCTATATGTGAAATCACCAATAAAAATTATAATGATAATATATAAAAATTAGGACATCAGTTACACTTTGATTGGACATATAAAGGTCTTTTCATTACACTACTTTGGCCAGTACAAGTATTCATGGTAGCTTGGGCTCAATAGTTCACTGAAATGCAAAATAAAGTACTAAACACCAATGAAGCAAATAAGTTCAGCTAAGTTTTCTAAAAATCCATACCTTGAGGATGTTTGATATACACCACAAGAAGATGAACAGCTAAATTTCACCCTATCACCTGTATTTACAATATATAGAAAATACAAATAGTTTAGGATGACAGTACAAAGCGCGTGCACTGACATATGACAGTGCATTTATAATTTAAACTCATAACATCATAAATACATATAAGTTTCAATATTGATAATATCTTGATTAATTCATATATATGTATGTAATAAAATGAAATGAAAAGGTCAGAACAATGAAAAGGTTAGAACAAATGGATTAATGTATATGACAAAAGCACGCATCTTATTTCCTTTTTTATTATTAAAATTTGCTTAAGAGTTAAAAAACTGACTGAACCGCTGTGCACTATTCATTTATTTAATAAATTCTAAATGGCCACGTCCCAACCATGATGAAGGTTAAAAAGAAAAGAAATAATTAAAAAAACTAACTTTTTGATTGAGTATACATGTTATGTGTGTGTGCATGTCCAACATATGAATGCTGCACCAAAAGCTGTGCTCCATATAAAACCAACGCAAAGCAGAAGAAATGTAGAAGAGTACACACCTAATTTGAACAAGCAACTTTTGGCTGTCCCAGAGGTGGATGGCATGTTATCAGTTTCCAACTTAGGTTGAGAGTCAAAGCCCAGTGATGGTGCATTTGAAGAGCTAGGTGCCTCTGTTTCAGTAGCAGGTGGATCCGCGCTCCCAGTCATTTTTGTTGCTGTAGGACTTTGCTTAGTGCTGCTGAAAGATTTTTCAGTATTTAATCCATCTTTGAGTAGCTCAGCTTCCTTGGAAGATAAACCCTACGATAACACAGCAAATGGAGTTTCTTGTCAGAGTTTTCAGCAAAAAAATATTCAAAAACCCGGCCCAAAAAGGAAGCCTTATCTTACACCCAAAAGCAAATGACTATCAAATATGAGCAGCTTAGCTCCAAAGTATTTTGCAAGTGCCTTTGCCAACATCTCTTGATATATTTCTGACCCTGTAACCAGCAAAATTTTGCTATTAAGGGAAGAAATACTTACAGAAAAAGATGGAGAAAAGTAATATATAATATTTACACACCTGCAGGTCCTGACAGCAGAATACGAGGGTTTATGGTTGTAAGATCTGTAGTAAACTTTTCATGTTCTTTATGCCTTAGGTGCATAAAGCAAGCAGCCACCAAGACATTTTTTGTGCTCTCACTACAAAAAGGCATGAATGCAAACATAAATGAAGTACAAATTAACAATCCATCAAATAGAAGAGCAACAAAAATAATTTCAAGCACCAACACTTGAAAGACTCAATAACATCTAAAATTCTAAACAAAAATCAAATGTAACTTAGCAAATAAATTTAAATTACATGTCAAAAGTTATGTCCTTGGCATACTAAATATATAGATATTATTAGAAAACATAAACATGAAAAATGAAAGCAAATAATAAATATGCCTGAACACATGGGATAAATTCAAATATTTAGAAAAAGGTTGGCACAAGAAACTTATCTTTAGAAATTCTTATGCAACATAACTATAGATACCAAACAGAAGAAGTATACCTTAAATAGTAAGGGAAGTTGTCAAAAGAAACATCTATTTCTTTTCCATCCAATATAACGGCATGAACATCTTCTTTAAACACCGCACAGCGTACAGATGTACCCAAAGTTGATGCAGCCTGCATGTCCAGCGTCCCATTTTTTTCTTCCAAAACCTGTTTACAGATACTTTTGCTCAATTTCAGTTTACAACTAGGTCGAGCTAAGATCCTGAAGAAAGGCCTTAGGAAATCATTAACCCCAGAGAGTTTTACATTGCCTGCCTCTGCACCAGCATCCGGATTGCAATCCATCGTTGAATTCTTCTCATTTGTTTGAGCATCTTCTGCTTTATCAGTATGATTTGGAGTTGACTCTGAGGCATCAAGTTCAATTTCTGTACTATCATGAATAGGATGACTAGAGACATCAGTACCCAGGTGAGGTTTACTAGAGGTATGAGTTGGAGATTTCCATCTTGTAAGGTCCTGTTTGATGGAAAGAGAAGCCAAAATAGAGGCCCCGGCCACAGCTGAAGGATCTCCACTTTTCCTTTCAAGCTGCAGATATTTCCCAACACCACTTGGAACTTCCGCACCCCTGATTGCAACCTCAGTATTAAGTTGCTGGAAAATCTATGTTGAAGATTAATTAAGAAAAATCACCCTTATAAATGTAAGTTAAAAAAATAAAACATATAGAGAAAAAAGAAACAAATAATGATCGATAACTCTATAACTGATACTTCTCATTCACTCAGCAAATGAAGAGGATACATAAGAATGATTTCCAAGAACACCAAAAACCACTTCATCACCCGAGTTAAGCACACAGCTGGTATTCTTCTTGACATGCGTCCCATTTACTAACACAGATCCTTTGCTACCCGTACTTTCTAACACAGCTACAGCACTTCCATCACGCTGATCATATTTAGAAACAACAGCAATCAACTGTGCTTACATATCCTACCATATTCACTTTAAATAAATAAAAATAATAAAAGCAGAAAAAGCAATCAAAGCTCAATAAGTGATCCACTAACATGTGCATACTTTTGAGCATAAAAGAGAGCCTAACATGTATACACACAGTCCATAGCTTCATGGATTAAACTTATAGTCTTCAAACGTACCTGCGTGTGCTTGATCTTACACAAATTTCCACTTATAGTCTGATCCTTCAGTGCAAAGTTGCAACTTCTATTAGAACCAATGGTGAAGTTGGGTATGCAAACAGCAACATTAGGATTCTGCAGCAGTAGCACAAATTCCAAGTTAAAAAGTTAAGAACTAAACAAAAATGCCCCGTGCGTGCTTCACGTGGAGTCAACAACCAAAAACATGAACAGTGACTATAGCATTCGAAACTTTTCTGATTCACTTCACTCGTTTGAACACGAATTTACCTGTGCAGACTGAGACAAGAACCTGCACCACGGTCCTCCCTCGATATTCGGAATCTGTTTCTGATATACACTCCATGAAGAGAAGGAAGGACCTTTACAGTAAAAAGACGCAAAAAATGTAAGAATTTACTTACTCAATTCACAACACAAGCAACAATTAAGAAACTAACAAAAACTAAAACAAGAAAAGCAAAAAAACTAAAACAACTCAGAATACTAACATGCGGCATCAGCAATCGGTGCCGTGACAGGCACAGCCGGCGTAGCATCAACCTTGCCGGAACTCACTCCATCGGCGGAACCCCCTCCGGCGATCTGAACGTCAGCAGAGCCACATTCCCCAGGATCAGGCACGGGTTCCAAACTACGTAAATCCTTTGAATTCTCGGCAGGTGTCGGCACAGGTTTCGGCACAGGTTTCTCCGACGAACCACCATTGTCTACCTAAAAAGATTAGAGCAAATCGCAAAGGCTCAATTGCAGATAGATGCTGAGTAACGGCTTCGATGCCGGAAATCTCCGAAACCGGAAACCGGAGTTGTCCGGAATAAAGTGAATCAAATATAAGAAGGGAAAGAGAAAAAGAACAAGAAAAGAAAGGAGAACCTTCTGACGCTTCGGCGAAGGAGGTTTATTTTCCGATGAGGAAGATCGTTTGGAGTTGTTGGCAGAGAGAGATCCACTCCGTCTCGTCGAAACCATGCTTCCTTTCTTCTCTCTTCTGCTCCCTTCTTTCTCCTCTTTTTTCAAGAAGAGGGGATATCGATGATTTTAGTGATTTTACGTTTTTTCTTTTTTTTATGAGTTAAATCTTTCTTCTTTTTTTTTTTTTTTTTTTTTTTTTTTTTTTTTTTTTTTTTTCTTTATTATTCGTCTTTTTAATTGCTCCTACATGCCATACCATACCATGTGCGTAAGTTAGTTTTTCGTCTTTGGTGGTTGCGCACTTTAGCCAGATACGTGTAGGTGTCCATCATCATAATACGTCTTTTTTACAAATAAAAATATCATAAAAATTTGTAATTTATTACTTGTCGTGTTTTCCATCAAATTAATATTTTTCTTTTGTTCTTCAAAATTTCTTAATATTTTGACTAAATGCGTACAAGGGATGGCAGTAACCATGTTTTTAAGAAACATTTATTAAATAAAATAAATTATAAGACTTTAATAATTTCAATTAAAAAAATACATTATAATAGTTGTTTCTATCCATTTTCTTAATACAATATGTTCTCATACGACTTGTTTGGCAGCTGAGTTATTTTTTTCTGAAGTGAATTATGAGTCCCTTCGCTCCGAGTCTAATTCTGTTTTGTATTCATTGCGTCGAATCTTAACACCATACTTTATCTCACCGGTGAAGCAAAATCAATGCACAGTTGTGTACATGCACTGTTTACTTTTTCTTCATTTGTTTGAGAAGCTGCGTAATCATTTTTAACAAATAATTAATTATTTTTTCATCTGAAACAAATCAATTCACACCAACCAAAATTGTGCGTCCTGTGCACATTAATTTAACGTTTTCCAATCTTACAACCTTCTCATATAATTATCAAATATTTTTCAAACAATAATAATATGATAAATAGATATTTCATGCGTTTTGAATTAATATTATAAAATAAGTTTTAAACAATATTATATATTCTAATTCTATTTACGGGTACAACAAAAAATTATTAAAGTATTTAACAATCATCATACAATTACAATATGCTATGGTGATAGTGGATAAAATATCTTATATATTGAAAATGGTTGAAACGTTGACTGCATCTATTGACTTTTAAAAATAATTAATAAAATGAAAACACTTTAATCTCTATCCCTTATATTGTATGGAATCCATTTGATACTGTAAAAGTGTAAAAGTGTATTGATAGAGTGGATACAGAATCATGTTTAGTTGACAATTTTGGTTATCTTTGAAAAATATCTCTGTCATTTATCTAGTACTGGAAAAGATATATACAGTAACATTGAAATGGTTACTATATCATTATCTCAAATGGTGGCTAAAGTTTGTGAAGCTTTAGGCAGACATTGCATGTTTTCTGGTTTCACACCCTCACACAATTGCGGAATGCTGTAACCAACCATTCATAACAACGACAGTGAGAATCTTGGTGTTATTATATAATTAATTAAAGTTAAATTATAATTTTTTTGCTCTGTCTAATTTATCGTTTCTTTTAATTAATTTTTGCTTTGTTACTGTCTAACGGATTTTAAAAAACTATGTAATTTTATCTAATTCTTATTTGTATATGTTTTGTATTTTAGTCTGGTTGAATCTTGATTTAATAAATTATTTTTGTCTTTTCTCTAATTTATTTCAATTTTATGATCATACCATACAGGAGATCATAATTTAGAGATTACTAGTAACTGATTAAATTTTAAAAAATAAATAAGTTTTTATTTACTCTGATTTTTTTTTCTTATGAATTTATCATCGGTAAAGAAAAATAAACTCTCAACTTAGTTAAACCCATATTGGAATTTGGTGTCAAGCCATAAAATTTATGGAGCAATGATATTTTACATTGATAGTTTAATTTTTTACACACGCGCGCACACATAAAGAGAGTTCATCAAATAAGTTACTTTACTATAATTTTACAGAGGGAGTTTATTAAATAAGTTACTTTGCTGTCATTTTCAAAATTTTAATTTAATTTCGAATAGTCTAATATCTTGTTATCGAAAAACCTTCTAAGCCTAATATCTTGATTTTCCTTATATTTTTTATTTAAATTCTTATGTTATTAATTCAAAATATTAATTATATTGATAGCTATAATTTATTAAGAAATATAATTACCTCTTTTCCTCATTATATATTAATAATAACTTATTTATTTGAGCAAATAATAGTAATAATAAAGTATAAGTTTACATAATAATTATTGCATTAGAATTAATCAGTGATATTTTTGTTACTTATATACATATTGTTATGAATTAATGATTGTCTATTGATTTGATACATTTACTCATATGATTCTTTACTCTTTATGGTAAATATTTGTATTAACAGTTGATTTGTTTCCTTTATGGATTACATATTGTATCTATAAATAAGACTCTTCCTATCAATAATAATACACAAATGAGTTTGCTCCCTGTTCTCTATTCTCTATTGTTTCTTCTCTATTATCTATTATTCTCTCTATTATTCACTTTATTTCATAACACGTTATCGTTATCAGCACCATGCTCCAACCAATTGAGGACTAGTGGAAGCTTTTTCTCTATAACGACAATGTTCTGCGCGTCTCAATACAAACTCTTTCTAATCCTTTCTCAAATTATAATTTTACCTTATATTCTTCCTCTTGTGATAAGAATTATTTAACTTTATCAATTTTCATCTCCGTCTTATTATTTTTATTTTTATTTTGACGGTGATTATTATTATTATTACTATTATTATTATTATTATTATTATTATTTTATGTGCTAGTTTTAAACACACGAAATGTTGCAAAATTTGGATTTGTGACCCTTGATATTACAAGGAAGAATTCCTTATATTGGATTTTAAATATTGAAATATATTTAGATGCAATGGATATTGGGATACCATTAAATAAAGAAATAAAGCATCTAAGCAACTAATTTGTTCATAACAAAAATATTGTGAGAAGATATTTCACAAATATTGTGAATTTATTCCATGCCTATGTATGGCTGGCTGGACAAAGCAATAAAGCTTTTGATGAAAAATCATAAGATCCGCCTAATCTGCTCCATTCCCATAAGTGAATGCAGCAATCAATATTATGAATTTATTTCATGCCTTTGTATGGCTGAACAAAGCAATGAGCTTTTGATAAAAAATCATGAAACATGTCCAAATTGGTTATGCTTCATTTCCAGAAGTGAATGCAGTAACATTTGATTTATATTTTCATGATCGATCATGATCTTGATTTTGGACATGGTTATAAAGAAAATTTCGAAGACACATTTTGTCACCAGAAGTGGCACGATAATGTGAAAAAAAAGGAAAAGGAAAATGTGAAAATATTGACAAAAAGATGAAGGTATATATTATCATTACGATGATAAAGGCCATTTGAGTTGTACTTATTGTACATCAGAGCATCTTACAAATAATGATAAGAACATAGAAACACACTTTGCTTATGAAGATGGTGATTCTGATTATGGCCATATGGATGCTACTCATCTTGATATTGTTATTTTCTTTGCTAAAGCAAATGAAAGCATTGATTACCTAATTGATTATGAGAGTGTTGAAAAAAATCTCATATTGATATTTACGTTTATATGAAAAATGAATGTTTTGCACTAGTACTAAAAGATATGTGTCTTATTGATTGTGCAACAGCTTATATAATTCTCAAGAGTAATAAATTTTTCTCTTGTTTGATAATGTGAGACGTCGATGTTAGTATTATTTATAGTACTACAAATATATTTGAAGACTCTAGAAGAGCTATTATACTTCTACCAAGAAGTTGAATAGAAACTTATTAAGTTTCAATGATATTTGTCTAAATGGATATTA
>Ga0209589_1010258_pt1 | contig 13717 bp, 7 predicted proteins | sample CowpeawhiteBW_FD_187525 | JGI IMG/M metagenome (GOLD analysis project Ga0209589, IMG submission 187525) | Root nodule microbial communities of legume samples collected from California USA - Cow pea white BW (SPAdes) (version 2) | ecosystem: Host-associated > Plants > Roots > Nodule | place: USA...
TTTTTTTTTTTTTTTTTTTTTGCCATTGATAAAGTATGGTCTACACAGAATTCCAAAGCTAATAACTAAGAACTAGTTTATGCTTGCTTGATGTAACTTTCACCACACAAACATTATTTTAATGTTACGGAACCTCAATGTGATTTGATATTTATCTCATTGTTTAGAAAAAGTTGGAGAGAGAAAGAAAGAAAGAATTTCAAGAGAAAAGAAAAGGTCAAGCAATTTGAAAAATGAACCTACCTTTTCAAACATTGCTACTAGTGACCAAAACATAGAGTTTTCACATAGGAGCTTCTCTATTTTAAGAAAAAAAGTTGACATAGAAAAAACTTAGATACATAATCAATTAATTTCATTTATCTGTTGGAAACGATCTAAGCGGGAGTCTAAGTTTCAGATTAGATAGAAATCAGAAAATTAAATATTATATAAGAAAAAAAACTTATAAATTCATTGTTTCAATGTTTTGAGTTAAAGTGATGTTAATTTCTTAAGTTTGACAAATACATAATGAACCTCTCGAAAAAATACTCATCAGTGATATCAGAACTAACAACAGAGTATTTTTTGCATTATCACAGGAGAGAAAAAATCCACAGATGGTGGAAGAATCTATGCAGAACATGAAGTTTGGAAGAGAGAGTTGTCGAACACTTGGGGAGTGGCTGCATAAAGAAACATGTGATTTGAATATGATGTATAAGCCAATAACTCTTCCTTCAAACTTGATGACAGCAAAACAAGAATGGCAAGAAGGGTTGAGTCCACATATTTCAATCCCAAGGAAATCATTTTCTCTTGTAAAAAGAAGTTCAAATGGGGATGAAAATTCGATGTCAAATTCTCCAGTTTTCCCTACATACATGGCTGTTACTGAATCCAGCAAAGCAAAGATGAGGTCTGTTAGCACACCAAAGCAGAGAACAGGAATTCTTGACATATGCTCCAATCACAATGAAGGAATTTCCTTTTACTCTTCTTGTTATGGTGAAAGTAGCAGCACCAATGAAAACCATGCAAGTTACCAACAAAGATGCTAGAGTGAAAATGGCCTTTTGTCATCACTGTAAGATGTAAAATCTGGTTCAATGCATCATCATCTGCTGAAGGGAAAACTAAGCTTATTTGATGTTTGGTCCTTCTCATACATGTATGGAGTGCTTTATCTGACTGTTACATATATTTTTTTTTTCTGGTTTTGAGGATGAGAAATTGTCACTACTTACTATTGAAAATGGTATACATCTTTTACTTTTCATTTTTTCTGGTATTCTTCATCTGTTTAGTGTATCTAAGTTTGCTGTCATAGAAAATTGCAGCTTATACTTTGCAGAATAGTTATGGATTGCAGTGAAGAAATTTCATAAATAAATAAATATAAATCGTACATTTTTCTTTTACTCAAAATATAAAGGGTTAAATATGTTTTTGTCCCTTAATTTTTACTGAATTTTGAAATTAGTCCATTTCAAAACTGTGGACCAATTTAGTCCTTCCTCTTTCGAAATACATGAATTCTTCTAATCAAATTTTGTCAAGTTTATTTGACATTTCAAACGTGTTTTATAATAGTATTTGATTTAACTAAAGCAAGAATATGTCGAACAATGTAAAAATCTTAAATACAATCCTGAAATGCGCACGAAACATCAAATAAACTTAAGAAAATTTAATTAAAATGATTAAATTTACGTATTTCGAAAGATGAATGATTAAATTGGTCCAAAATTTTGAAATGAATTAATTCTAAAATTTACTATAAATTAAGGGTCAAACACATGTTTAACCTAAATATAAACTCCAAAATATGAATCACACATTCCTTAGAGAACTACTTACGACTTCAGATGAGAAAGTAAGTCAAAATTCTGTATTATTATAATCAGATTTTTTTGTTCAAAATATATTAACTTATTTGTCGTTCCCTCTAGATAGCTACATCTTGTTGACAAATTTTATTTCTGCATTGGAGTTTCAAGGGTGTGGGACACTCACAATTAATCAATTTAACAAAAAAATTTGTGAGAAGTGTGAGGTGATATATTTCTACATTATTTGACTTTTGGAAAAATTTACCAATGATTGGATTGATGAAATAAATTTAAATGTTGATTTAAAGTGATTTTAGTTAAGTGTGATGTTTGAGCTTTTTTATAACTTATTTTATTTAGTGAACATTGAATTTGAGATACGTATTTAACTTAAATGATGATTTAAGAATTTACCCATGAGTGAACTGATGAACTAAAGTTAAATATTGATTTTAAGCGATTTTATTAATCAAAGTTGATATTTGAGTTTTTTTCTTTAAGTTAGTTTGTGTATTCAACATTGAATTTGAGAAGTTAATAATATGTTATATTACAAAGTCTGGAAAAATGGACTTTTTAAATTTTATAGACATTTTTGAATTTTATTGACAAAATTTATTTCCAAACTAGATTCTTTTATATAAGTATAATATATATATATATATATATATATATATATATATATATATATATATATTGAAAGACAAAATTCTTATCGTGTTGTTTTTAGTTTTGTAGGTTGTTTGATGTTGGAATCCTATTTCTTGAGATACGAATTACCAACAATATTTTTCTTTTAGTTTTATACATTAGTATATTTATTCATAATAAATTAATTTATTAAACATTTATAATTATTTTATAAACCCATCTGAATATAAAATTGAAAAATATATTTAATTTGAAGAGTAAATAAAATAAATAAATAATTTAAATATATTATAAATAATTATCGTAATAAAATATTGTAATTATAATTGATTTTTGTAAATTAATTTTATAAATATATATTTATTTGGTTAGAATAATTTATCTAATATTTTTCTTTTGTGTAATAAATTACAAAAATAAAATTAAATAAAATATAATTGTAGGAGGAAATATTTAAAAATAAAATTAATGTAAGATTAAAAATTAATAATATGAATGCAAAATATTTAGTTTTATTTATAAATAAAGAATTAAAAAAATATAGAATTAAAAATAAGAATATTTAGAAAAACATAGAAATTTAAAATAAAGCAAAATATAAAATTTCTAAGTAGAATTTTGTAGAAAAATTTAAAATCCAAAAGGTATAAAATTCGAAAAGTCAAATTTAAATTTAAATTAAATTAGAGAATTATTTGTTGAAGTTATTAGTTATTTAGATTAAAGTTAATAATAAGAAAAAAAAATAAATTATTTAGTTCTAACATTTTTAGTTTTGGAAAGAATTAGGAATAGATGTCCAATAAAAGTTAAAGAATAAGATAAATTAAGGAGATTGATTTCAATTTAATTTGAAAAAAATATTTTTATATAGTAAAAATTTCATTTTATTTTTCTAACTTATTACAAAAAAATATATTAATACATAAATTATTTTAACCAAAGAAGTATACATTCATCAAAATTAATTTTATAAAAAAAAACATAGTTAAAACATTTTATCATGATCATTCTTCTATTACCATAATTACAATATATTTAATTTATCTTATTTATTATAATCACTCTTAAATTTTTTTATTATCAATTAATTTATAAATATTAAATTAATATATTTTTTAAGTTTATATTCACATACAAGTTTGTAAAAAATTATAAATTTTTAATAAAATGATGAGGGGTTTTCTAGTTCAAAAAACTATTATTTTTAAATTTTTGAAAGAGAGAGAAGAGAGAAAAAAATTATTGAGACATTCATTAAATGGTCTTCCTACTGATTCATCAGTTAAAATAAAACTTTGATAAAAAGTTCACCGGTTTTTTCCATTAATGATGGTGCAAAAGTTTTAAAAATTTAAACATAGGTTAAGTAGTGTTAAGATGACACAATAAAAAAAGGTGTAATAAGCCGATTTTAATTAAAATGAACTAAAGTCGTATTAATTTGAAGAAATTTTTTTGTTATTTAGATATCGTGCCATATCATATTATATTGATAATAAAAAAGTCATATCATATTGAGACGATTTCGATTTGACTAAATAAAAAATAAATATTTTTTTAATGATATAAGTTTAAAGAAATTAATTTTTTTAATTTTTGTTCTTTATGTTGTGTAGTTGTTTTGACGATCAAAAGTAGAATAGATAAGTTTATTTGGTGTGAAAATTGAGATGAGTATTGATAATATGTTTTTGTATGAGGTAGTAATTAATAAAGTAATACTACTTCGCTCGAATAGTAAATATTTAGTTATAGAGTATTATAAATGAGATATCCGATATTTAATTATGGAGTATTATAAATAAAACATTCAAACTTCATTTATAGTTTGAATTAAAGAATGAAAGTATTGAGTGGTCAAAAATTGATAAAAGCTCCTACCACTTATTTGGGATCGTTGTGTAGGAATTACATTGTTTAGTTTTATTTAAATATTGTATATGTTATAGTATAACTTTAATTATAATATAAAAAAAATTTGTTTCTTAAAACAAAGTGGGTTGAACTAGCTACACCAACATGTATTAATTTATATATAAATCTGTTTGCACCTTAATTACCAAATCTAATATATTTTTTGGATTAGATACGATAGACCAAGTCTTTAATGCTTAGGTATTTTTCTAATATCTTCAATTGCCTAATCAAACATGTACGCTTGGATTTTTTTTTTATATATATATTTAGTATAAAGTACATTATTTTCTTAATTTATTCAAATTCAAAATAAACATATTCACACCTGGTCAATTTTGAACAAATGTTTATTTTTCAAATATTCTTCTAAAACAACACAAGAATAATATATACAAGATTTTTGAGTGAAAATTTTCACATTTTAAAAGTGGTTACGTTTCAAATCTTTCGTAGAACTAGTATTTTTTTAACCGAGTTTTTGTTAAATACATTTTGATATAGAATAAGTCTTTGTTATTAACTTTTTAATATGATTTTTGTTTTATCTCGGCATTTTATTTGTTTGTCTAAGAAATATAAATTATGGGAATAATATTTGGTTAATATAAAATAATAAATGGCTTTTATTATTCTGACTAAAAATATGAAAGTTTATGTTGTATAAGAAGGTCATCTTCAATTATTTTCATAAATCTTGGTTATTATCCAATATATTTACAGTGAAATCAATAAAATTTACTTATAACAAATCAACATATCATATCATATCACCAACTTTTACTACGATAACTAACCTATTTAATATAATAATTAAATAATATTAACTCAATTAAAAACTATAAAAATTTAAATACTAAACAAATAAAAAATTAATTAAAAATATCTAAATCTACGACGACGAGCTAAAACATAATTAATTCTTTAAAATTTAATAAATTTGCATCAGTTTTGATTTAATGAGCCTATTAAATATGTTTCTTTTATATGTGATATTATTTTAAAAAATTAGAGACCGAGAAAACGATTCTCATTATTAGAAAGAACTAGACTTCCCCCAAAAACTTAAAACACTACCCTGCTACCAAGTCAAGTCACAGTTTTTCAAGTTCATCTATGATTAAACAAATTTCTCTACAAACATTTTTAAAAGAATAAAAAACAAGAAAAACGTAAAATAAGTTTATTCCATTACGACACCAACAAAATACGAGTCTAATCATATAAAATATTAACACTATTTTTAATAAAAATTTTAAAATAATAAATTTATAAATCTTTATCACATTTTTATTTTTAATCAACATGAAATTTAAATTTACTCTTAAATTCTTCACGGGCTCAAGTTAATTTAATGTGAAATCTAAACATAAAATTTTAAAAAACAAAGGTAAAATTGAAAAATTTGTTTATGGATGAGACAATTTCCTTTGACTTGGCTGATGAGGGTTGTGTGAATGTGGTGAATATTGATTTTTCCAAGAGAAAAAAAATAAAAAAATGGCGATGAGATGTGACATGGTAGGAAGGGAATGAGTATAAAAGGGTAAATAAAAATGATGAAATTGAAGCGAAGGGTTTTGAAGATTTGGCGAAAAAATGGGAGAAGAAGTGAAGGTGATTGCTACCCCTCAAAGCTTCCCTTGTGCAAGGATTGAGTGGGCATTAAGGATAAAGGGTGTGGATTATCAGTATTTCAAAGAAGATTTGACAAATAAGAGTCCTTTGCTTCTTCAATCTAACCCTGTCCACAAGAAAGTTCCAGTCTTTATTCACAATTCCAAACCAATCGCTGAATCACTTGTCATCCTCGAATACATAGATGAGACATGGAAGAACAACCCTCTGCTACCCATTGATCCTTATCAGAGAGCACAGGCTCGCTTCTGGGCCAGGTTTATCGATGAGAAGGTACAATCAATATCATTCAACCTTTTCCTTTTTTCACTTCATTTCAGCATAGAACTTAAGAGAGTTGATTTTGAGAGTGAAGAGTGTTTGAAGTTGTTCAAGATCTGGTCAGAATTGATGGTTTCATTTTGGTCATGGTGTGTCTGAAATAGGGTGAATTTGGTCTTGGACTGTGATCTTTGCTTTTGACTTTATCGAAAACTGAATTTTTTCATTTTTAAAAGGTTAAATATGATGCAAAGTTGGAACTTGTCTTATCCTAAACTTTTGTTTATCCTAAACTTTAAAATTATTATTCAATAGACGTTTTCAGGGTTGATATTCGAAATGAAATCTGTCAAATAGTCTTAACCGTTCAAACGCATTAAAATTTCACACAATTAGTTTAAAATGATTATATTTGTTATCTTAAAAATTTAAAGATTAAATTGTATCAAAAACATATTTAACTTTTTCTAGAAAAGAAGAATGTTTTTAATTTTAAGACTTTATGAACTAAAACTAGTTTTGATCAAGACATCACATAAAGATCTGGTGTTAAAAACAAAGTTTCACAGGCTTTGTTGTATTTAGAAGTTTGATCAAATTTACCATGATAAATAAAGCATAGGATTTAGTTTGATTGTTTTGGTGAGAACGGTTACGAATAAGACAATAAAGGAAAGAATAAGAAGAGAAAAATAAATGACACAGATAATTTAATGTGGTTTGGTGTACAATGTGTATGTCTACGTCCACGACTACACGTAGGCATATACATTATACGCTCTGTGTCGTTTATTTTTCTCTCCTTATTCTTTCCTTTATTGCCTTATTTCTAACAAGAACATGATGAAAAGTGTTGCACAATTTGAATACATGAAGGTGTTGTAGCTGTGTGATGAAGGTATAGTTTTGTTGAAAACAGATATTGTATGGTGTGTGGGGAGCAACTGTGGCTGAGGGAGAAGAGAAGGGAAAGGCTGTGGAGAGTGCATTAGAGTCATTGGCATTTCTTGAGAAGGAAATTGAAGGGAAGAAGTATTTTGGAGGAGAGAAGATTGGTTATCTTGATATAGCAGCTGGGTGGTTGTCTTACTGGCTCAGTGTTCTGGAAGAGCTTGGAGAGATGCAACTTTTGAATGCAGAGAGATTCCCTTCTCTTCATCAATGGACTCAAAACTTCATTCAGACTTCACCTATCAAAGATTGCATTCCATCTAGAGAAAGTGTTGTTCAGTATTTCAGCTTTGGAATCAACTACACTCGTTCCTTGGCATCCAATAAATCTTCATAGTTCATGCATACTTTATGATTTGTTTATGTTGTTAGTATTCGAAATTGGAATTGAGTTTTTCTTTATATATGGTGTGCTTATGTTATCGTATGTAATCGTGTGTCATCGATGCGTGATAAGTTTTATTTGTAGTGTGGTTTCATGTAATAGTGCAATTGTTGGTAATTTACTATGGGTTTCTCTTTATAGAAAGAAAGAACTTTTATTTATGTTTTTTCTTGGAATTTTAGTGTTCAAATACTAAACTGTCTTATTTTTATTAGAAGTGAATAATCTAATTTTAGTGTTCAAATACTAAACTCTCTTATTGTTATTGGCATTTTAGTGTTCAAATAATCATTGAAAAAATCTAATTACAAACACATGAAAGTTAATCATAAAATTAAAGTCAAATAAAAGAAAGTAAAATAAAAGAAGCATAAAATTTAGTAAAAAAATAAAGTGAAATAAAAGAAGGAAGTCAAGGATTATCAACCTCATAATAATCATAATCATAGTGAGATTTTTTTGTTCAACTTGTCTCACAACATAATATTATCTGAGAGTATTGAAGGTAGGATTTTATAATGTTATGTGAAACAAAGATAAGTGATGCGAAGGATGAAGCCATATATAAAGAAAGCATATCTTGTACAACTCAAGAGGCAATAACCAAAATTTGTGCATTACTTCAATATTTTCTTTCAAAATAATTTTTCTTTATTTTTCTGTGAATGATTATAACATTTTTATATTGTAAATATATATTAGTCATCTTTGAGAGTTTAGAAACTACTTTTGAATGAGAGTTCTAAAAATTAGATTTATTGTCATTGAAATAAATGTCATATATTAATTTTATATTTGGACACTTAGTTTTGTTTTACATGTTTTTCTTTCAAATACATTTTTAATTTATTATATTAATTAGTTTAACGATTAGAATTTTTTTCCTCAATTAGCTCATGCTTCTCTCGTATTGAATTTACGTAAATACTACATCTTTTAATTATTAGTTATCTCTTTTAATTTATCTTTTCATCTCTATTTCTAAATTAAATTTAAATAATTTAAACAATATCAATAGTTAAAAATAATTTTATATCACAATATGAACTATTTCTCATAAATTTAAAATATTATTCATATTTAACATCTTTATTCATTTTGAATTTTGTTAAATAAATAAATATTTTTTCAAACGTTATCCATGTGGGTATGGTGAGAAATATTTACGAATTATGCACATACCAATAAATACTTCATATTTCTCTTAAATATGAAGTATTGTTCATATATCATGCTATTTCTTTGAATTTCATATCTCAATGTCGGAACCTTCTAGCAACAAAGCACAATTGTAAAACATTTATCTTTTCTATTCAGAGCACCCATTTCTAACTAGACAGCGAAGAGAAATATTTACAAAGCCAAAGTTGTGTATTTGTAAAACATTAAAAGTTTAATTATCTATTTAAACTCAATTTTAATTATTTCATGTAATTTACCAATTATAATTAGTGATAATATATTAAAAAGTAAAAATATAAAACATATCACACAAAACAACGCTGATTTTTTTTTCTACACATCATCCTCCGATACAAATTTAATGTATTCATAAAATTTACAAAAATTTAAAACTTTCATGAAAAGTGCAGGAAAAAACAAATGACACGTTAAAGTTTGAAAAATAAAGATAATGCGTAATAAAATGTAGAAGTTAACTAATGTCAAATAAACAATGATTTTTTATCCCTCAAGTATTACTATGCTTCTACAGCTTTTAAAGTAATAGAATTAAACACGTAGTCCATGAAACATTGAATATCCAACAATTTAGTCACTACGTCGATTTTTTTTTTTGAACATTTGAACAATGCAGCAAAAGAGGGTATTACATTAGGTTATAAAAAAGATGGTTTATTCAATAGATATTAAGAAAAGAAATGAAAAAGAAAAGGAAAATTTGACTAGTTTCTTGAGAGAAAGACGACGATGAACAAATATGGCTGCAGCTGCGATGATAAGTGAGGAAGTAAATAGCGAACATTTTAACCAAAATGGTTATCAATACTAGTTTGGATCCACAAGTAACATCAGAAGAACCTACTCCAAGAAGTATACAGCCCATAAATTTGAATTCTAAATCCAAAATAAATAAAACCAAAAACAAAATGATGCATCCGGGAAGATAAAACAAATACTCTCTCATCGATCTACCTACAGAGTTATCGGGCTGCTTGACCTTGTGCATGTTCCAGAAGTTGACTAACCAACTTGTAGGTGCGCCCGTTAAGGGCCTTGGTATGGTCTATCAGTTGTTCATAACTGCATACGTAGTAATTAAAGATCAATGGCCTTAGAAAATATGACACACAACATGAATGTAGATAAAAGAGTCAACATAACTGAGGCAGAAAAATATAATACATGAAGCTCTTGTCTGTCAAGTTAGTGATCCATGGTAACTTACACGTTTGGATGATTAGGCTCCATGATAACTGTTCCGGTGTGAGAGTCAATTTTCGCATCAAGCTTTGAGCTACGGATGAGATTAACAATCCATCTCTCAGCCTCCTCATAATTCAAATTTAACTTCTCAGCAAGCACTCTGAAAAAATATCACAAGTGAGCAACCTTTTCTTCGAATTTTGGTTAGTACTGATCCCCAATATCATTTGGGTGTGTAACATGGAAAGTAGACCACAGGAAATTGTCTAGAGAAGCAAATACAGACAGAAAATATAACATCTTATAACAAAAAGATTTAAATTTGGGAAATACAGTCGAGATATAGAGTAAAACCTTTCAAGGTCATAAAATAAAAGGAACAAAAGATCAATGGCAGAGTTACATTGTGTTTTCACAGGTGCACAGTAATTGCATATAGGAAAAATTATAAAGCCAGAGAGATAGCTATAACTTCTTATATTAGAAAAAAGCATACCCCATGTCAATACGTTGATGTATTCTACAGTATGTCTCAAAGATAAATAGCCTAGCATTTTCAAGGAACTCATCCCTCAGTGGTACAGTTGAAAAGTTGCTTTCTTCAACCCTTTTACCAAGGAAGGGATCATTGAGAATTACCTGCATTTTTAAAATGGGTAAGCATGATATAATCAAGCCACACGAGTATAGGTATCATGGACATATATGAAAAAAGGGAAACTGAACAAGCAACATTAGTTACAGTTGATATATGTCATCTAGCAAAAAAAAAAAGCTTACTTCTTCGCATTCCCGCATCTTCTTTTGTGCCCCATCAAAGTCATAGTTGACATAAACACAAGCCAAAAACTCAGTGATGGGATCTTTATATGAATGTTGCTCTTGTTGAATAACTTTAATAAAGTCTTTGAATTGTGGCCTTCTTCTCTTGTTAACAATGAATGCTGTGGCCAGGTATCGTAAAAGGTGTGGGGCACTGGTTTGGATAGCATTTAGATACCTGAAAATTACACCATATTTAGATGAAGCAACACTGCAAATACTAAGCCTAGAAGAGAAAGCCATACACCAACCCCAAAGAAAGGAAGTAATTGATCACTTTGACAAGGATTAATAATAAAAGTAAATCTACAGTATCCTAAGAAAGGAGAGGTATGACATACTTGTCCTGATTGAACAGATCAATTATTTGTGTTCTTCCATTGTCATGATTAAAAAAGATGAACAGACTCCAATGCATCAGCCATATTCTGCTCTGCACCTGGTTCAAAGGCGATGCAAAACTCTGCAACAAAGTTCTCCAATTTATAGTAATATAATAAGCATAAGCATAACAAACAAATACATATATCCATTCCAAAAAATCAACTGACAAACGAGAACAACCTTTGAGTCAATGATTTCCTTCAAGCGATTGAGCTCTTCAAGAGCAATGTCCCAGTTCTGCATCAAAATTTCAGCTGCCAGCTTCCCCCACAATGCACTCAAGCTCCTTTCACTATTTGTGCACAAAGCTCTGTACTGATAAAGATAGTCAGCAGCACCAGAGTAGTTTCCACACTCAAACTGAAACTTGGCATATTGGTAAAGTGCCTCTATTTGTGCAGGACCAATCTGTTCCAGCAAACACATGATTTAAGCAGTCAGTCAGAACTCAAACACAACAAAATTCAAAGTTAAAAACAGGGACAAATCTTTTAAGAACCTCTAAAATACAACAGCAAACAACTAAGGAAACAAAATGCTTAAATAAGATTAGGAAACAAACAAAGCAATCACATTACCAGGATACAATCTCAATCAAAAGCTTATAAGAGAGAAATTATTAAAAAAAGTGTAGTCCAGTTACCTTAAATCATTTTTTAAAGCTTAGTATAAAGAACCTTTTGGGTCTCTAGTACTCCTATCCTACCATCCAAAGCTGCTAAAAACAACCTCATAATTCTGCTACAAAGACTCCAGTCCTAATGTACCAAACCCGACAAGCAATAAAACCCTTCAAAACAAATCAACATTTTTTATCCAAAACCTAAATCATCAAAGGCATGTCAATTGTTACAAAAGTTTCGGGACACTCTTATACATAGAGCTTCGTATCCCTATTAACAAGAGACAATTCTAAAGCTTACTAGCATAATAACATCACTATAAAACTTTAGAGCAACAATTATATCCGATCCTACCACTACCAGCCAGAGCGTACCTATAACTACCAAAAACAAAGTTATCAATTCGTTCTCAACATTCCAATCCTAATCCCCCAAACCCAATTCTTTTCCAAACACAACTAAGTAAATCCACGTTTAAAACCCAAATGTCATGCAATACTCTAATAGGAATATTGAGGCATGCGATGACTGATTATTATTTAGCTTCAAACCTGATATCGGTCATTGAGCATCTGGAGGTTATACTGCTTATCAGCACGGAGCTCCTGCACGGCGGCGGCGTTCTGGAGGAAGGAGACAAGGGGGGCGGCGGCCTCCTCGAGGGACTTGAGGCGGGCGACAACCTCGGCTCGGCGCTCAACCATGTCATGAGGAACATCCTCGGTGTGGTAGAGACTCTTGTGGATGTCCATGGCGTAATCAACCATGTTGGTGTTGTTGAGGAGGTCGATCTTCGCCTTCAAGATGAGGTCATCGTCGTATAGCTGGCGCTCCTGCAGAAACTCCAAAAGAGGGAACACCAAATGCCTGTCGAGGTTCGGCGCCATCCGCGGGGTAAGGTCGTAATCAGCCATTTTTTTCCACACTTCGGATTCGATTCCAAATTCTTACTTCTTCTTCTGCTAGGGCACACACAAACACTGATTCAATAAAATACAATAAAATAATTTGTTTGTGATGTTTTCCGATTGAACAGAGTGTTGGTGACCGGAAACCAGTTTTACGCGCGACGGCGGTGGATGAGCGAAAACCTACCTCCTACTGCTGCTGCGGCGTCGTGTGGAGATAGGGCTCCGACAGAGGCAAGATGCAGAGACGCAACACTGATGACTCAAGAATAGGGTTTATAAACAAGAGGACCAGACGGTGTCGTTTAAGACTTCAGTAAAATGAGAGAAAAATATCCAACACTATTTGCCTTATGGATAAACAATGCAAGTATCACTGCAAATTGCGGGTTTATATTTATTGGGCTTTGGAACGTCAATCTTTTGGGCTTTCTTTTTATTGGGTTTTTTCTTCCTTCACCAATAGTTTTTTCCACTTTATAGCTATGTTGCATTTACTAAAATATTTTTATCTATTATTTAAATTTAAAATCTCATTTATATTGAAGTAATTGAAAACTTTTCAACACCATCTATACCTAGTAATACAAAATCGTGTTTTATGAATTAAATAATTAAAAATATTTAAAAAATATATATATTATAAACTAGATGATCAAAATCATATTTTGGGTAGGGATGGCAACAGGGCGGGGCAGGCACGGGTTTCGCTATCTCATACCCATCTCCGTAAAAAAAATTCATCCCCATCCCCATACCCAAACCTAACGAGTATTAAACTTTTGACCCATCCCCATCCCCACCGGGTAACGGGTATAATCTCGTACCCATACCCATACCCATTTTCTTACCACTTCAATATTAATTTTAATTAATTTTTATAAAATAATAAAATTTTTATGATAAAGGAAACATAATATTATCAAATATTCAATATTAGAATGATGATTGTTTCTTCCATATCAAATACTTTAAAAT
>Ga0209589_1010262_pt1 | contig 13710 bp, 9 predicted proteins | sample CowpeawhiteBW_FD_187525 | JGI IMG/M metagenome (GOLD analysis project Ga0209589, IMG submission 187525) | Root nodule microbial communities of legume samples collected from California USA - Cow pea white BW (SPAdes) (version 2) | ecosystem: Host-associated > Plants > Roots > Nodule | place: USA...
TCCGAGAGCCCACAAATGTGTCTTCTTAGGATTCTCCCGCTCACAAAAAGGGTATAAGTGTTTCTCTCCTTCCCTCAACCATCATTTTATCTCCGCTGATGTCACCTTTGACGAGTCTTCTTTTTACTTCACACACCCCTCTTCTCGTTGTGAGCCACCATCTACTACTATAGATATCCCTGTTATGCGTGATCCTCCTAGTGTGCCCACTTCCAGTGCCACCTCGGATTCTCCTTAGCCACCTCCGAGTGTACCTATTGCGGATAGACCACCTCTTCAGGTTTATAGCAGAAGACACAGTTGCCAACCACCAACACATTACTCACATCAAGTGCCGAGTTATTTGTCTCTTCCGGTTCCAACAACTAAGTCTGATCTTCCCATTGCCCTTCGTAAAGGTATGCGTTCTACCCGTAATCATTCCCCTCATTATGCTGCTTTGAGTTATCATAGAATCTCTCCATCTTTCTATACATGCCTTTTGTCTATTTCCTCTTTGTCAATTCCAAAATCTTTAGGTGATGCATTAGCCCACCCTGGTTGGCGTCAAGCCATGCTTGATGAATTGAGTGCTCTCAGGCATAGAGGAACATGGGATCTTGTCCAATTACCATCCGGGAAATCTATTGTTGGTTGTAGGTGGGTCTATGCTATCAAAGTTGGCCTTGATGGTACTATTGACCGTCTCAAAGCTCGCCTTGTTGCCAAAGGTTACACACAGATCTTTGGTTTGGATTATGGTGATACTTTTTCTCTAGTGGCCAAGATGGCATCTGTTCGCTTATTCATTGCCATGGCTGCTCTTCGCCAATGGCCTCTTCACCAACTTGATGTCAAAAATGCATTCCTCAATGGCGATTTGAATGAAGAAATTTATATGGAGCAACCTCCGGGTTTTGTTGCTTAGGGGGAGTCTTCTGGATTGGTTTGTCGTCTTCACAAATCTTTATATGGCCTAAAGCAGTCTCCTCGAGCCTGGTTTGGAAAATTCAGTAGTGTTGTTCAACAATTTGGCATGTCTCGCAGTGAAGTGGATCATTTAGTTTTTTATCGTCACTCCAATGTGGATGTATGTACTTAATAGTATATGTTGATGACATTGTTCTCACAGGAAGCGACAACCTTGGCATCTCCCTCTTAAAGCAACATCTTTGTCGTCATTTTCAGACCAAAGATTTTGGAAAACTCAGGTATTTCTTTGGTATTGAAGTAGCACAATCCAATAGTGGTATTGTCATATCTTAGAGGAAATATGCATTGGATATTCTGGAGGAAACTGGGTTAATGAATTTTAAAGCGGTAGAAACACCCATGGATCCTAATATTAAACTTCTACCTAAACAGGGGGAGCCTTTCTCAGATCCTGAATAGTACAGACGATTAGTTGGAAAGTTGAATTATCTTATTGTTACTCGTCCTGATATTTCCTTTGTTGTTAGCGTGGTGAGTCAATTCCTTAATTTCCCATGTGAAGAACATTGGAATGCAGTCATTCGCATATTAAAGTATATCGAAAGCTCTCCTGGAAAAGGTTTACTATATGATTCCAACTCTAATACAAAAGTTGTATGTTATTCAGATGCTGACTGGGCAGAATCTCCTTCCGACAGAAGATCTATTTCCGGATATTGTGTCTCGATTGGTGGTAATTTGATCTCTTGGAAGACCAAGAAACAAAGTGTTGTGGCAAGATCTAGTGCAGAAGCGGAATATAGAGTTATGGCTTTAGCCACGTGTGAACTTGTTTGGCTTAAGCAATTGCTTCAAGAATTGCAATTTGGAGATGTCACTCAAATGACACTCATATGTGACAATCAGGCTGCTCTTCACATTAGCTCTAATCCTATTTTTCATAAGAGGACCAAACACATTGAAATTGACTGTCACTTCATTCGAGAAAAAAATCCTATATGGGGACATCAAGATTGAGTTTGTCAACACAAGTGATCAATTAGCAGATATTTTCACTAAGTCTCTTCGAGGACCTAGAATTGATTATCTTTGTAACAAGCTTGGTACATACGATTTGTATGCACCAGCTTGAGAGAGAGTGTTAGATGATATAATATTGTGTTTAGTAGTTGGACTCAACCCATTATGTATTTCTGGGTTATGCCCATTATCAATATAAATAAACTATCCTTTGTGTAGGATTTACACAAGGGAGATTAATCCCAAAACTCTATTTCATCTTATTTTACACCTACAAACAACACATGGATTATCACGGATCTTCCACCAAGAAAATCTGCCATTGCTTGTCGTTGGATCTACAAAACAAAGTACAAATCTGATGGTTCCATTGAGCGTTACAAGGCCCACCTAGTAGCAAAAGGTTACAACCAAGTTCAAGGGTTAGATTTCATTGATACCTTTGCTTCTGTTGCTAAACTAACCACTTTTCGCCTCCTTCTTGCCTTAGCTGCCTCTAACAATTGGTTCTTGCACCAATTGGAGGTCAACAATGCCTTTTTGCACGGTGATTTACACGAAGAAGTATACATGAAGTTGCCCCTAGGTCTTTCCAACCCCAAATCCAAAAAAGTGTGCAATTTGCAACGCTCCCTTTGTGGCTTAAAGCAAGCAGGAAGACGGTGGTATGATAAGCTATCTCAGTTTCTCATATCTCATGATTACACATGTTCTCCTTCTGACCATTCACCTTTTATCAAACATGTTGAATCTCACACCTCTCACATTCAAAAGGGGAGGGGAAAAATAAGAAGAAAGTGAGCTATGAATTTCTCTTGCTGAATGTTCTCTTCTCTCTCTGATTTCTATTGTACTCACAGGCTACTCAGTTTATTTCCTTTGAGAATACACCAAAAATTTCAATTCTCTCTCTTTTTTTTTGCTATCACTATATTCCAGTTTGTACATGAGATATTCCATTGGTGCTTTCATTGAGCTCTGATGGCGGAAAACACATGATTGAAGGAGTTGGTTGTAGACATTAAACGCGCCTCTGATAGTATCACTTCCCTTGATGACCAGAATAAGGTAACCCAGTAGCGTTTGGATCGAGTGGAGACAACGATGTCTTCAATCCAACGCACTCTTGATACTCTAACTCAAGCTCTTGATCGCCTCTCCCTTCCTTCACCAATTAGAGCTCCGTCCTCATTACCTCCATTACGTCACGTGAAATTGGACTTTCTAAGATTTGATGGATCTGATCCTCTTAATTGGTTGTTTTGTGCCTAACAATTCTTTGCATATTATGACATTCCTGCTTCACAATGGCTCCTCATTGCGTCCGTTCATTTTGAAGGTTTTGTTGTGCCACGGTTCCAGATGTTACAAAAAGGCAACCAAATCCGTACATGGATCGAACTTGCTCGTGCTGTGGAGGAACACTTTGGGCCTTCGAACTTTGACAACCCTCGTGCCCAATTGTTCAAGCTATCTTAGGAAGGCTCTGTTGTTGTGTATTACACTCAATTTTTGACTCTCGCCAACTGAGTCGATGGGTTCATTGATGCAGCCTTGTTGGATTGTTTCGTCAGTGGATAGCATGACCCAATTCGTTGTGAGGTCATCACCCAAATTCCGCAGTCATTGTTATGTGCGTTGGCATTGGCCCGTTTATTTGATGAAAAGGTTAATTTGGGCCTTCCTTCCAATTCAGCTAAAGCCAACGTTGTTGCTACCCCAATGAGGTCCTTTCTTATCCTACATCGTCTTCTACTACTCTCAAAACCTATAACCTCGTGGGTTCTCCTTTGTCAAGTTTACTTCCTACGCCTCGCCTCAAACCATTACCACCAATCAAACATATGCCGTCGGCAGAGATGCAAATTCGTCATGACAAAGGGCTTTGTTTCACTTGTGATGAGAAGTACTCTTGGACTAACAAATGTCCTAATAAAAATATCATGTTACTATTATATGATGTTGATGACGATGATTGCCAACCTATTTCCCATGTGTTGACGCCTAACCCTCCAAACCCCGAGGATGACCCACCATTATCTCTCCATCACCTTTCTCTGCAAGCTTACCAAGGCTTCCCTAGCAGCGCCACTATCCATTTCCAGGGAACCATTATTGGTACAACCGTTAAGGTGCTTATGGATGGTGGTAGCTCCGATAGTTTTATCCACCTTCGCATCGCACATCACCTTCACCTCCCTATTGAATCAACCCCTGGTGTGAGGGTTTTGGTGGGAAATGGTCATTACTTACAGGTCGGCGACATCATACGTGCCTTACCGCTTCAAATCAGTGGCCATATCATTCATTTCCCCACGTATGTGTTATTGATTTTCGACACTAATGTGTTGATTAGAGCCTCATGGCTTGTGACATTGGGCGAACACATTGCCGATTATCGCTCTGCTTACATCAGATTTTATGCTAACAATGCTTTTATCACCTTACAAGGCGACCATTATTATCACCTGGTTACTGCCAAATTTCACCATCTCAAGCGGTTGTGTGCCACTAAGGCTATTGCTGAAATGTACACTTTATCTTGTTTTTCCATGGACTTGGATACAGGAGAATCGTTGGACTTTCCTCCGAAATTGCCCAATGATCTTGTGGTTGTTCTGCAAAAGTTTTCCTCTCTCTTTGAAGTTCCTCGAGGATTACCACCACCACATAGCCACGATCATTCTATTCCTCTACAAGAAGGGGTTTCGGCAGTCAAAGTCAGGCCATACCGTTATCATTTCTCTCATAAATCTGAGATCGAGCGTATGGTTACAGTGATGCTCCAAGACGGTTTAATTCAGCCAAGTACTGGTCCTTTTTTAGTTCCAATTTTGCTGGTGCATAAGAAGGATGGGACATAGCGCTTTTGCATGGATTACAGAGCCTTGAATGCGGTGACAGTGAAGGATTCATTCCCTATTCCTATTATAGACGAATTACTTGATAAACTTGGTGGGTCTTGATTTTTCTCTAAGTTGGATTTATGTTTCGGGTATCATCAAATTTTAGTCTATCCCGAGGATCGCCACAAGACAGCTTTTCGCACCCATCATGGGCATTATGAGTGGCTTGTCATGCCATTCAAATTAACTAATGCCCCAGCCACCTTCCAAGCCTTGATGAATTATGTTTTTTGTCCCTTTTAGCATAAGTTTGTATTAGTGTTTTTTATGATATCTTGGTATACAGCACTGCTTGATCCTCACATCTGGATCACTTGTCTCGGGTACTTGACTGTTTGCAACGCCATCAGCTTTATGTTAAGCTTTCAAAATGCTCTTTTGGCAAATATAGTCTTGAATATTTGGGTCATATAGTTTCTTGCCAAGGCGTGGAAATGGACCCCGACAAGGTTCAAGCAATGCACGAGTGGCCTATACCAACTTTCGTGACTCAATTGAGAGCTTCCCTTGGTTTAATTGGATATTATCGCATATTTATTAAAGGATATGCTTCCATTGCTGCACCTCTTACCAATTTGTTACAAAAAGATAAGTTTTCTTGAAACACGGAGGCCCACACAGCTTTTATCGCTCTTCAACAAGCTCTTATCACGGCACCTGTCTTGTCTCTTCCCGATTTTGCATTACCATTTATTGTGGAAACGGACGCTTCAGGCTTGGGTATTGGTGTTGTTTTGTCTCAAGTCGGTCATCCTATTGCTTATTTTTCAAAGAAACTATCTCCTCGCATGCAACGACAATATGCATACGTTCGGGAACTCTATGCCATCATTGAAGCGGTTGCGAAGTTTCGTCATTACCTGGTTGGCCATTATTTCATTATCCGCATTGACCATCGTAGCCTTAAACATCTCATTGGTCAAGTCATACAGACATCGGAGCAAGAATCACTTCTTCCTAAACTACTAGTTTCCACTACTCCATTGAATACAAAACTAGATCCTCTAATCAGGCTTTTGATACATTATCTCGTTCATTTCACATGGTAGTAACAATTCCCCATTCCACCATTATTGATGAGATCAAAGATGTCATCTCTTTGTCGCGTTCATTGAACCAATTAATTCAGAAATTCCAATCTGACCATGCTACCATGCCACAACACATATTGAAGGATGGGTTGTTATTTTGGCGCCACCGCTTATTGATTCCAGTCGAGGCTCGTTCTGTTATCCTTCAAATCTTACATGAATTTCATTCATCTGCCATAGGGGGACATGCGAGATTCCTCTGCACTCGTACTCGTGTTGCTACTTATTTTTATTGGTCGGGTATGCGTCGTGACATTAGTGCCTTCATTAGGCAATGTCAAGTATGCCAACAAGCCAAATCATTACAAACATTTCCTGCTGGTCTTTTAAGCCCTCTTCCAATTCCGAATCAAGTCTGGGAGGATGTCATTATGGACTTCATCACTGGTTTTCCATTGTCAAGGGGTTATTTTGTTATTTTTGTCATCATTGACCGCTTATTAAGTTTGCTCATTTTGCACCTTTGCGGTCCCATTTTATTGCACTCCAAGTTGTTGAAGCTTTCCTCAATATTGTGGTTAAATTGCATGGTATTCCTACTTCCATAGTCTCTGACCGTGATAAGGTTTTCACTAGCTCATTTTGGCAGCATTTATTCAAACTTCAGGGTACTACATTGAAGATGAGCTTCGCTTACCATCCACAAACAGATGACCAATCTGAAGCTCTTAATAAGTGTCTGGAAATGTATTTGCATTGTTTTGTTTCTGAACACCCGCACCAGTGGGTCTCCTTTCTGCCATAGGCAGAATTTTGGTACAATAGCTCATTTCAAACCTCCATTGGGATGACCCCTTTCAAAGTTATATATGGCAGAGAGCCTCCCACAATCATTCCATGTTCTACTCGTGATGACATTCCCTATGAAGTTCATGATCAGTTAGTGCAACGTGATCGTCTCCTTGCTCAGCTCAAACTACAGTTGTCTCACGCTCAAGCTCGCATGAAGACGAATGTGGATAAAAAGCGGACAAAAGTAGAGTTCAATGTTGGTGTCAGTTTTTGTGAAGTTACAACCCTATCGCCAATTGTCTCTACGACTTCAACGAAATCAAAAGTTGTCCATGTGATATTTTGGGCCTTTTAAAATCTTAGAACGTATTGGAATTGTTACTTATCGTCTAGAGCTCCCTTCACATGCCAAATTACACCCATTTTCCATGTTTCTTTGTTGAAGTTGTGTAGGGGTGAACCCATTTCCCAATACATTCTGTTGCCACTGATGACAACTCTCGAAGGACCACAGTTACAGCCGTTAGCAGTATTGGCTTTTCGCCATATTCAGGTGCAACAATCTTAGGTTCCCCAAGTTCTCATCTAGTGGGAAGGTACATACAAGTGCACTTGGGAATCATTATCATATATCCAAGCTCATTTTCCTCAGTTTGACCTTGGGGACAAGGTCCCTTTCGATGGGGAAGGTAATGTTATGATGATTAGTGATGCAGAGAAAAATTCAGTGGGACACATGGCCATAGATAAGGGAAATATGAAAAGTGGAGAGAAAGTTGTTAGGAGAAGCAACAAAATTGCAAACAAACCAGCGCATTATAGAGACTTAGGGGTATATGTATGCAAAAGGGGAAGGGTAAAATAAGAAGAAAGTTAGTTATGAATTTCTTTTGTTGAATGTTCTCTTCTCTCTCTAATTTCTATTGTACTCACAGGGTGCTTGGTTTATTTCCTTTGAGAATACACCAGAAATTTCAATTGTCTCTCTTTTTTTTCTATCACTATATTCCAGTTTATGCAAGAGATATTCCAACAGCTATGCAGAAAGTCTAGTCACATTGCATTATTTCTAGTATATGATTTTGAAACATTATCTGTGCCTTTTTAAGCTGTTTTGTTTACAAAGTGAAGACAATACAGGGGAAATTGAAAATTTTCCAATCCATTAACTGCCTTTATTTGAACAAGCATACAAAGGTCTTGGCAAGCAATGTATGGAGAAACAAGCAATAGAACCTTTCACTCTACCTTTGTACTTCATAATGCTGTTTTGCCATTCATCGAATAAGCATCTCTTTTTGTGCTCGTTTAGCTTCTGAGCACTTCAATGTTTGTACTACATATGGCAGCATTGTCTGAAGTAGTTGCACACCTTATGTAATTCTTAGCATTCATAATAAGTTCTAAAAGTTCAGGAATAGAAAGCATATTTTGATCCTGAAGACAAACTGCCAATAAATTTGCAAATGTTTCGAACCCCAAAAAAGAAAGCTCAAAGCTAGATTTGATAAGAGGTATGAAAGCCGTTGTCTATTGGTTTATTTAACATGCATTGTTAGGTTCTCTTTTAGCATTTTTCTTCTTTGCCATCTTATCTGTTATTCTGTTTCAGACAGTTGGCAGTTAAGTAGTTTAGTTGGTTGGTCATGTTAGTTAGACTTAAATAGTACTTTTGTTTAAGCCTGATAATAAGGAGTTTATACCTATAAAAGAAAGATTCAGAAGTTACATCTTGGTTTTAAGTAACATCTGACATGATATTAGAACTTACAGTTCATTTCGGTTTTCAATTAGTTAGGAAGCAATGACATCAAAGAAAATATTAGCATATTAGGAAGAAAAAAATGCAACTATATCAAGACTACAAAAAATCAATGATTCCTGTTGTTAGAATATGAAAATAAATGTAACAACCTGTGACTTATAATCAAAAAGTAATATGGAAAGCAATAATATTACATGATTCTCACCAAATTCAAAATAGCATGTGTCACTAGAAAGAATCTCACCTAGTTTACTCTTACAATAGGCCTCTGGCAATCATTTCATAAAGAAGTTTCTCCGCCTTATCATTTTCATCTTCTTCAAAGAAAGCACGAATCATTATTTCAAAAGTTACAGCATCTGGAATGCAACCATTGTCTTCCATTTTTGACCATAAGGCCAATGCTTCATCAAGCAAGCCCTCTTTACAAAGCCCATTGATCATAACAGTATATGTTTTGGCGTTTAAACAATAGCCTTTAGTCAAAAGATCTAGAAAAACCTCTTGTGCATTCTTAAGCTTTCCACCTTTACAAAGTCCATCAAGAAGTATAGTGAATGTGTACACATTTGGCTGAATTCCTTGGTTTTTCATTTTGTTGAAGAATTCAATTGCTTTGTCAAGATGGCCATTTTTGCACAAAGCATCTATTAAATTATTATAAGTGATTACATCAAGAGGTTGACCTGTATCATGCATCTGATCAATAAGATCCCAAACATAAGAGATTCTTCCTGATTTGCACAAACCAGCAATAAGAGAAGTATAAGTCACTGTATCAAGAACCATACTTTTCTGGTGCATTTCTTTAAAAAGATTCATAGCATCATCCACCATTTTAATCTTACATAGTCCATGAATCATGATACTATAGCAGTGAACATCAGGAGTTACTCCCATTTGGGTCAAAGTGTAGAATACATGTTTTGCACTGTTCACTTCATTAACTATGAAATATCCATCCATTAAAGTACTACAAACAATAACATCAGGTTTCAAACATGCTTTCACCATCACAGCAAACACATTTCTAGCTTCTTTTACCTTTCCTTCCTTACATAAAGCATCAATCAATATACTATAGGTATAAATATCTGGGTCGATGCTTTTCGATACCATTTCATTTAACAAACCAATTGCTTTGTTTAGTTGACCCACAATGCAGAAACCACATATCAAACTAGTGTAAGTGACAACATCAGGAGAAATTCCTTTCACAACCATTTCAGAATATAAATCACAAGCCTCAGTAACAAGATTATCTTTGGATAGACTATCAATGATTGTGCTGTACATTATCAAATTAGGCTTAATAGCCCTTCTTTCAATCATTCTCAACAACCTAATGGCAGCTCTTGTTTCTCCTATTTTACACACCCCATTGATCAAAGTCCCATAACTAATCTCATCCAGCCGAAACCCTTGTGCCAACACCTCGTCATGAAAGTTCAGTGCTTTTTTGACCTCACCCTTAAGACAGAGACCTTTCATGAGAGTGTTCAAGGTTATGGTAGTTGGGTGATGACCCAGTTTGAGAATCTTTCCCACTACAGAGAAAGCGAAGGCCATTTGACCTAAGTGGCAGAAACAGTTAACTAATATGTTCAAAGTGAAAAAGTCAGGATCAATTCCAGTGAATTCCATTTGCCTATAAAGAGAAATAGTAGAAGGGTAAAGCTTACTATTCACAAGGAAACTTAAAATCTTGTTAAGTTGGAATGTGGGTGGGGTAGGATGCATATGGAGCATGTGATTGAATTGGAAAAAAGCATCATCAAGATTGTTAATTTGTAGGCGCTGGGAGTGAGAGTGGAGAGTACAGGGTGAAGGGAAGCAAAGAAAGGAAATGGGGTTTTGCAAGAAAGGAGGAAATTTGGGAATGGAAGGAGACAGACCATACCTTAATCTTCTTGCCAAAAACATTGTTTTGTTCGTTGACACCAACATCACTGAAAAGATTGCGTTGTTTTGTGATTGGTTGGTTTCTGTGTGAGAGACCAAAGTTCAGTTTTTGCTATTCAGCTTCTGGGAACCGGGATCGAATAACTGATGCTGCGCTTACACGACCAAAAAATGGAAAGACAAAGATATGGTAAACTTATATTTAAGAAAGAAAAATAAAAATAAAATAAAATATAATCGGCTATACAATATAATATATAATTGAATAAGAATATAGTAGAATAAAACTTTTTATAAGGTGAATACATCTTAACTAAACTAGTATTTTAGTTTGTAAATTATAAATCTAAATAATAAATTTATATAATTAAAACTCATAAGAATAATATTTCTGTATATTAAATTTATATCAGAATTTAAAAAATTATATATAATTGTTTAAATTGAAATTTAATTTTAGAATAAAGTTAACTTAATTATATTTTCCTTTGGAATTTTAACTTAATAATTTTTTAATCACAAAATTATTGAGACCGTATAAGTCTTGAATTTCTTTTTTACATTTTCTCGCACATATCTAAATTATTGCTTTGTCTCTATATAAATCAGTTACAAATATATATATATATATATATATATATATATATATATATATAATATATTTATTTGAAATACTTCATCTTGACTTGGATGTGTGTAGAGATGGCAAATAAATTTATCATCGTGAATATTGCCAAAACCATTTTGACAAAAAATTTTCGCAATGACCGGATATGGGTATGTGTATGGAGAATCTCCGACTTTTTTAATTGGATATGGGGATAGGTATGAGGATGTACATATCTCCATCATAATACTCGTCATTGTTTAAATTATTAAATATTTATAATTAATTAAGTAATATATATATATATATATATACTATTTTTTTATTTTTTCTAATTATTTGGTTTGTCATGAAATTCATTCGCATCTCAATTATATTTTTTCATCATATCATAATTTTTACGTAATTATGTTAAAAGATGTATGTCAAATAAAAAAAAAATTATGTCTCACATTTGAAAATTTATATTATTTTTTAATATTTTTATTTACTGTATATTTTCCTTCCACATTAGAATGTCCAATACTCTCAATTTAAGTATTTAATAGCATAAACCTTTCGTTTATTAGTATCATTTACTTATTATTATTAGTTTTTGTTTCATTTGAATAACTTTTTTGTTTCTCTAAAAAAAGTTTTGTTATTTCTCAACCATTGAATATGTATGTTGATATTTGAAAAGTTTTCTTAGATCTTTAAGGTATTTTTCATCTTATCATACCCTTAATTATACATTTGTTTTTCTTGGTACGATTTCTTTATATAGTCTTTCAAATTGTTTATAAGCATTTGTTAATTTTTTTAATACTTTATTTGTTATTTATTTTCATTATGTAGAGTACTATTTTGATATATTTATCTAACATTTTTTTTATTTTCTAACTCATTATCAATCATACTGTAATATTTTCACTATAATTGTATACATAACTTTTATTTACTATAATATAAAAAATTTAATATAATTGTCATGAATCTTTTTTTATATCATCCAACATAATTGAAGTTCAAAAGATACAAGATCTATCTCAAAATTTTATTATTATGATTATTATTTGTTCTTTGTATCATTTTGATAAGGTGATGTATTATAACTTTTATTAATGTATAAAAAAGATATTCATTAGAATTTAAAAGATTTAAATAAACAAACATTTAAAATATATTTTAATTTGAATATTCCTTTTATATATTTAAAAAAATATTTTTAAATTTTATTAACTAGGTTTCATTAATATATGCAAATTTAATAAATGTGTTGGTTCTCATGAAATTTTATTTGGTATTATAATTTAAAATGTAAACAATTATAATTTATTTTCAAATATTTGATATCGAAGAAACAACCATTATTTTAATATTGAATATTTGATAATATTATGTTTCCTTTACCATAATTTGTTATTATGTTATAAAAATTAATTAAAATTAATATTGAAGTAATAAGAAAATGTATATTGGTTCAAGATTATATCTGTTACCTAGTGAAAATGAAGATTAGACAAAAGATAATAAAACTCGAGTCCGCCCTCTTGCCATCCCTATGAGTGGGTAAAAGCCTAACAATATTATTGAATTCCTACCAATGCCATTGAATCATTATATATTGACTGGTGAATTGAAAAATATTAACTGCAAATTTCCTATATGTTATTTGTGATTTAGTTATCTTTTCAGATTTGGAAATGTTTTCCGGGAGTAAATTTTTTCAAAATATTAAAACTGTAATAAATCTTAGTTCTATGCTTCGATGCATGCGAAAATCCAAAACTAACACATTAAAAGATAAGAAAAATAAGGTGAGGAGCAACTTAACACTGTCATCATATTAAGAATTCATTCTTGTTAAAGAGTGGCCATTCCAAATATTTTAGTACTGCATGAATGATCAATTGAAATGTAAAGTAACAGTCGAAATACTATTATGGGGTAATTGAATGTTATTGTGCTAATGAATTTTAGTTTCATTGTCTATTGTTTCAACCACGGTGTTGTAGCTCCCTAATCAGACAGAACAAAACCTGTTCAATGTCATACAATAGAACAACTTTGAAGCAGCCACTAAACCAGAAAAACTTTCAAATTTAGGGAGGGCTCAAATGAGAAGATGGTGTTTGATACACTGACCAGTCTAGTCTAATGATTCGGTATACATAAGAAAAGCTTTCAATAGAAAGATGGTCTCATTGAACAGTAGTGAGACCAGCTACACCTGGTTCTTGATATAAGCATACAAGTTTACATGGATATCAATATCAATATCAATATCCCATACAAATTAAAAGCCAGTACAATCTCAACTCGTTCAACCAGGCTTTACTCATTTCAGAAACACAATACTTATGCAGCAAGACATCAAAAATGTTATAGATCAAAGCAAGAACCACTGCACCCAACCAAAGATCAATGAGTTCACCAATTTATGTTCAGTGCAATTAGCTTTTGTTCAACATTGTATTCTCTTCCAATATTTTCTATTAAAGAAACGTTGAACTTCAAAATTTACAGCTTCAATGTTACATTATACATAAATAAGTACACGCAGCTGCAATGTTTACCAAATAATGAATGTGAGTAAGAGGGTTTATCCTCCAAAAAAAAAATGGTGCTATTCTCCAAACAAAATTGAACTTCCACCTAAATAGCCCGTGAAATGAAGGTTTGCATTACAAACCAGTACAAATTGAGGTGAAACTCTAATTCTAAATAGAAAACTACACATAGAGAATAAGCTTCTCTGTATCAGGTAAATCAAAGGTTTCTTAAGAATACAAA
>Ga0209589_1010265_pt1 | contig 13705 bp, 8 predicted proteins | sample CowpeawhiteBW_FD_187525 | JGI IMG/M metagenome (GOLD analysis project Ga0209589, IMG submission 187525) | Root nodule microbial communities of legume samples collected from California USA - Cow pea white BW (SPAdes) (version 2) | ecosystem: Host-associated > Plants > Roots > Nodule | place: USA...
ATATATATATATATATATATATATATATATATATATATATATATATATATATATATATATATATATATATATATATATATATATATATACTACATATATTTAAAAAAAAATAGAAATTTGGGGGCCATGGCCCCCTTGAGATATACAAAGATTTGTCCTTGTTTGGGTATAATGTATTTTGAACTTTTTGTGAATTTCACTATTTAATATAATTCTTTTTCATCACTCTTGTATTCTATTATTGTTTATGGGAGTACCTACTAATTGAAAGATAGTTTGGAAAACCTGATTAGGATAGAACAACTAATAGATTTCACATGCTAGACATAGATATGGAACATTTAGTCATTCATAACATTATAATCTTGATCATTAATGTGAACTTATAATAAAAATTGATAGACATATAAATTTTATTATTCAAGTTTAGACTTATCAGTAAGAGATTACCACTTATTACAAAAGGTGTTAGAAGTATATTGTTTGGCGTTTTTGCTTGAATTGAATCATGAAACCCAAGCCTAGTGAAACATTAATCATATGTTGTTGCACACCATATGTTTGATAAAAAATACAAAAAAAGTTTTATTTTTATTTTTGTGAAGTTGGTTGTTTAATTGAGTGATGAATTGCAAAAGTTGTCAAGTGTTGCACAAGTCTTTTGGGAAATTATACTTGGACTTTCCACTTTATTACTTTTGCAATTTGGTTCACTTGTCAATCCCATAACAAGGTTTTTGACGTCGTTGTTGGAGACTTGTGTTCAAACACAAATTGGGCCTTTTTATCTCTTTTAGACTGTTATGTTTTTTTGTGTTTTCTTTTATGCATGTTGCCTATAGATGTTTATGATTTCCATTGATTTTATTTGTGCTTAATGTTTATCTCGGGATACTCCTTAGAACATGATCTAGTTGTTGGAAGGTCCTATACATGAGATTTCAACAGCCTAACTAATAAAATCAAACTAAATATTGTAATTCACTAGAAATGGGATTGTGTGTTTGGCCCCCACTATTCTGGTTCTTAATGCAAGGTTTGATGCATGCTTAGTCTAAGAGATTTGCTAAGATATGTCAAACTTAAATGAGCATTACAAGAGACATTTGTGTGTCTAATCTTAGAGAACAAGAAAAGTAGTATTCATCACAAATGAGAATACTGTAATTTTGCAACAAGAGACATCTAAGTAAGGTTGCTTGGGGAATCTGTTTAATCATTCTATAATTGAACTTGTTTCATTGTTATTCTTATGTTTATTTCCAATTCTAAAAATTTTGATTATATGAAAATTAGGATAACTTGTTTGTTCGAGTATCTTTTATGTTCTTGTGAATGTAAGGTATTGATAAAAATGAAGATAAGACACAAAGAAGCATATGGTATTGGTTCAAAAGACAACCTAACATAAAGAAAAAAAACATCACAATGAATATCAAGTGTCGAGCTAAAAGACGTTAAACAAGCGCTTCCTGTGAGGCAACCCAATATTTTTAGCATCACTCACTGGGCGAGAGAATTTGCCTAGTGACCATATGGTCACACATTTAATTCGCTTTGCAAGTCTGCTCACCCAACGACTACTTGACCTAGTATTTTCATTTGCCACGCGAGTCTGCTTGCCCAGCGAACACATTGGTACTCGTTCAACAAATATTTTTTAGTTTGTTTCTGAACATGCTTAATTATTAAATTCTCTTTGAACTTGTTCTAATCATGTCATAAAATATATGAATTGAATGGTCAACTTGAGTTAGAATATGTTTGAGCAATGAATTTCTTATATCATAATTGTGCATATAGTTGAGATAACTTGCGGCACACACTGGTTGCGAGATAATTTGATATGTTTTATTTAATCAATTCTTGATCAGTGTGAGAGTGTGACCAAATTTATTGGATATTTGAGTATGGAAACTAGGGATGGAAAAATAGGCCAGCCTTGTCCGTTTTGGCCTGCAAAGTGCGAGTCAGGCTGGCTCACCCCGTAGTTCGAAAAGGGGTATATTTTCCTAGCCCGCACTGCTCCACTACCTAGCCTGTGAGCCCATGGGTTGGCCCGTATTCGTAGTGAGAAAAATAAAAACTTTTTTATTTTCCCATATAATTGATATTCATTTCCTATCGAAATAATTCTAGTTAGTTTAACTAACTAAAAACAAGAAACAATAGCAATGAAGATTATAGCTAAAGTACAATAACAATATGTCACCTTACTAAACACAAAGGTACAAATTTGTTAACCTAAAAATGCATAAAAAGATATTCCATATTCGAGAACTAAAATCATTATCTTATATACAATGATTATGCATAACAATAATAATAATAATAATAATAATAATAATAATAATAATAATAATAATAATAATAATAAAAGGAACGTACAGGAACATCGCCATGAATGGTGTGGGGATTAAATGTACAAAAAAAAATTTACCATGCCACCACAACTGCACTACCTCATTCAATTTCTTTAATTTTGTAAACTGGCCATCGGGCTAGCCCACCCCGTCCCACCTTAAGCCCACAAAGATTGTGCGTTTGTGTAGGTCGAGCTTGTGCAGGCCAACAGGTTTAACATCCCAACTCGCCCCATGTTTTTGTCTACGAGCTTGTAGGCCTAGCAGGGCCAGCCTGCTTGGCCCGTCTTGAATTGTCACCCCTTATGGAAATATTTGAGTGTTGAAAGCATATGATAGTAGATAATAGTAAGGAAAGTAGTTATTAAAATGAGGTTGATTTTTGCTTGATTCTTATTAATATAAATAATTGGTTAGAAAAGATAAAGGCATTTGTTTGATATGTTTAAGCTACTTAGCCAAATAGCCAACACTAATATATGTTAATTGTCTGTTGTTACCCATTTTTAACCTAATTGTTTTATTCTTTTATCCTTAGTCTCTAAAGAAAATATATCTTGTCCTGCACCTTAGCCAAAGAGAACAAGTACATGTTAAGTAAAATAAAGGTATGAGTTCACATTAGATTGGGGTAGAGTATAAACACCCTACCAGGGTATGAGATTAAATAAGTTTGGGTAGGCTTTTGTAAAAGTCCTACCCCAAGAAAAAGAAAATTAGAAAGAAGAGAAAAGACGATAGATCACATGTAATAAGAAAAAAGGTTGGGTTATGAGAAGTATATGCAATTTTTTGGGAAGATTATGTTGTAGGGATACTAGGATACCATGAATTATTTACATTTAGTTGTTCTCTTAGGCCAGTGGTGTTTTTGAATCCCTGAAAAATCATATTTCTTTTAGATAAGCCCTATTACAACCTTTGAAAGACCTTTTGATCTTACCAAATGTGTGCATTGTGTAAATTAGATGATGGGCAAAAGTTGGTGAAGTGGTTTTATAACATGTTGATTATGAGTGATCATTTATAACCAATTGGTATTATGTTTTATTTTGTTTATTTTTATCTTTTATTGTTATTTTATTATCATATTTTTAAATTTTGTAGGTTTTATTTAATAAAATTGAAAAAGATAAGTATTTGGTTTACATAATTAATATTTTGCATATAAATGGAAAATTCAAAGAAATTAAGAAGAATATCAACAAAATGTGATTATCAACATTATCAACAAGAGGAGATATTGATAAAATTGGTTACTCCAGTACAAAGCTGCAAGTCTAATCCAATTTGAAAAAATAATTCTTTTAGGAAGAAGGACTATTGACCTAAAAGGAAAGAATGTAGAGGCACATTCTGAAGGCTTGAACATTCATCTTTATTCTTATTATAGTATTTAAGGCTTGAGTGTAATGTATTCTGAACTCTTTGTGAATTTCACTATTCAATATACTTTTTTTCCATCACTCTTGTGTTCTATTCTTCTTTTATTTTCATATTTTAGATTGATTGCATATGTGAAAGTACCAGCTGATTGAAATATAGTTTGGAAAACTTAATTAGGATAGAACATATAATAGATTTCACATCTTAGATATAGAAGTGGAACATTTAGTCATTCATAACATCATAATCTTGATTATTAATGCCAACTTATGATAAAAATTGCTAGACATAGGGTTTTTATTATTCAAGTTTAGACTTGTAGGTAAGAAATTACAACTTGTTTACAAAATGTGTGAATGTTAGAGAAGGAATTCAAAGTATATTGTTTGGTTCTTTTGCTTTGAATTGAATCATAAAACTCAAGCCTAGTGAAGCCTTAATCATATATTGTTGCACACCATATGTTTGATGAAAATACAAAAAGAGTTTTATTTTTGTTTTTGTGAAATTTGTTATCTAATTGAGTTATGAATTGCAAGAGTTGTCAAGTGTTGCACAAGTCTCTTGAGAAACAATACTTGGACTTTTCATTTTATTATTTGTGTAATTTGGTACACTTACCAATCCCGTAAAAACAGCAAAATCTACTATGAAGATCCTGCAATTGGGTATTTGTAGCAATGAACAAATTACTACAATAACAATGTTCAAATGTAATGTAATCACAGTTTTTCAGGAACATTGATTTCATGTTTTTCACAAAAAATGATATTACTTCCTTGAACAAAACTTTCCCAACTTGATTCCCTCATTCTTTGAATCAAAGTTTTTTTGTGTTGGAAACCAAAAACATTTTGCATTCAATATATCTTGATTCTTATATTGCAAAGCATGGCAAAGCTCATTAGGATTGTAAGAAGGTAAAAACAAGTTTTGACTTTTATTATATATATATATATATATATATATATATATATATATATATATATATATATTTTAAAGAGGGGGCCATGGCCATGCTTGCCCCCTATAGATTGGTCTTTGGTGACAATCATAGTCATCAACTAGACTATAATACACTTCTATATGTTGTTGCTAGAAAGATAGTTTACACAACTTTTACAAAAATATAAAGACAATATAATTTAATTTAGGAATGAAATGTAAATTTTAAAAGCAATTTGAAAATGAAAAAATATATTTAAATTTTAAAAAAATAATATTCTATATCTTTCACACCAATAAAAAGGGAAAATAAGAAAAAAATATATTTTGTCAATCATCTCTTGTATAAATCTCTAACATCCAAGAATATAGTTAAATAATTAATAAACTATGTAATAAAAGAATAATTAAATAAATATTAATACATTATATAATTTAATTTAATAAAGCAAACTTTTTTAAATAAGTGGATCAACTCATAACCATGTTCATGCATGACATGTCCACTTGTGTAAATATAAGAATTAACTACACAGATAGATTACATTTACAAGAAAAACGTATTTTATGTTGATTTGATGACATTTTTTAACACTATCAAAGAATAGGCTAAAGTTAAGATAAAATTATAGCACATATAAGTATAGGTTATGTATCACAACCGAAATCACGACGAGACGATAAACCAAAAATAAAATTTGAAAGAAATACAGTTTGGAGTCGCCACCATAGTTTATTCTAGAAAACTGCAAAAAAATAAAAAAGATAAGACAATTTCTGCAAAAAAACCACATTTTGGGTCTGGGAGTAGGTTACATGTGGGGAAGGTATTAGTACCCCACAGCGTCCGTCCTATAATGATACCTTTAGTTAAAGGTGCAAAAGGATGTAGTTTTTTTAAAATGTTTATTTTCTCAAAAAATAATAAAAAAATAATGTACAAAAGAAACAAAAATATTTGTTTGGTTGTTTGGTCCTGACAAGGATTAATCTTCGCTCATACTATCTCTATTCACAATGGAAAATCAGGGTTAATTAAAATCCTAAAATTCGTCAGTAAATTCTATTTTACCAACAAATTATTTTTTGTCCGTAATATTTGTTGGTAAAATAATATTTTTCGATAATTTTTTTCGTCGATAAAATTTTGTTGATGATATAATATTTTCTAGTGGTGATAATTGAATGTTAGAGTAACTTTTTACATTTCGCTTACCTATGAAGTTTGCAAATGTCCTCTTTAAATCAAATAACATATGTAATGTTAAATAATAAATTAAACATATATTATCATTTTTAAGAAAAATGTAACAAATTAAATAGTTTTTATTTTAAATTTAATATTATTAATATTGTTGTTGTTAATGCTAGACATCAATGCCATTGCATAAAGAGTTTATTAGAAAAAAGAAACGAAAGGAAAAAAAAAAGCATGGACCCACTAAACCCATGATAAAATTACATCACACTTCAAGGAAAAAACCCTATTATGAAAAAAAAACACCCATGATTTCTTTCACGGAAATCATTTCATACTTTGAACTATATATACCATACTAAGAAAAAGGTAAGTTCCTCGTCAGACTATCTTACAAACCGTGTAACGTTTCAACTTTTGAGTACAGATGCCCACCAACGCCCGAGAAAGTTAAGTCGTTTGGCAATATGTAATACTCACCAAAGCATTCCTTGAACAGTGTTTCAAGTCAATGAAACCTTATTATTAGTTAATCATCTCACATTCGAAAAAAGGTTTTTAATTTGTAGAAGTTTTTACTTTAAAGGATTTAGTATTAACCTTCTTTAGCCTACCTCTATTAAGTTTTCTTGTAGTTTGAACCAGTTCATCATCCTCTTCAATACTAGAATATTCTCTTTCATCAAGCATATTAACCCATTTGTAAGTTATTTTCAATTATTCTTCCACAAAACGATTTTTTTTAATGTCAAAGGATCATATCTTGAGAGAAATTTTTTTTCATTCTTTATATAGAAAAAAAACTATTGATTTTTTATCTATAAATAAATTTGTGGTCTTGCATTATTATTAGCTTGAAAATTCATATTATAGTAATCTATATCATTAATATAAGGAATTATTTTTTTCAGCGTAAATTAAAGTATTTGTTCTTTAAAATTAAAGTATTATTTTGTTATTTTTTATTCTTTTGGTGTTTGTTATCTTTAAATTTAATCATTTTTAAATTAAAATAATTATTTTATTAATTGACTGTTTATTCAAATGTAATTATTTTTCTAAGTTAAAATAATTACTTATAATAAAAATATATGCAAATTCGCATAAACTAGGTATATGAATGAATGTGAAGAAAAACATTTGATATATATATATATATATATATATATATATATATATATATATATATATATATATTTAAAAATGGAATTGGAACTTAATTTAGATCACCATCAAGATACTTTATATTTATTAAACAAGTTATTATTGATATGATTTGTGATAATAACATATCCCGTGGAGATAGGGATTGCACACACTATATTTCATTCTCATATAGGCTTAACACATTACTAGCTACACTAAGTAGGTATATACCCTTTTCAAACCCAAAACCATGCCTTTTCAATTTTTCTGATTTTCGTGGTGCGTATAATAATTCAAACTTCTTTACATAAATCACTCAAGATTATATAACAGACAAATCCATTGATTAGTTGACTAGGGCATGAATTAATTCAAAGATTCTATAACAACAAATCAAGAAAAAACTTTGTTTTATTATTATTTTTTTATTACCAATAAGGTATGTGGATTTATAAAAAAAAAATGGTTAAGTATGTTTTTAGTCCCTAAACTTTGATCCAAAATTGGAATTCATTCATGTTTGAAATTTCGATGCATTTTGGTTCCTAAACTTTAAAAATGAATGAATATAATCATTTTAACTCAATTGGGTTAACTATTTTTTTGACTAGTCGAACACGTTTCATCTTAGTATTGGAGTTATTTACACCGTTTGACATATTTCTGGTTCGATATTTATTGGGAAATGTGTTCGACTCCTCAAGAAAGATTGACGTAATTGGATTAAAAAGACTATATTTATTCATTTTTAAAATTTAGAGATCAAAATGTATTAAAATTTCGAAAAAAAAATGAATTCCAATTTTGAGTGAAAGTTCAGAGACCAAAAACATATTTAAAAAAAACTTCTATTATTCATATAGTTTCTCTCCCAAATTGAGGGTATTTCCAAATAATTAATAATACCTTAATGAGAGATTTTAATTAGGTCTAAGATATAGAGAAAAAAGGGTAAAAAATTTAATCTAACACAACACTAAATACTTGAACCATGAATCCAAACAGTAGTAAACTGAAATTATCTCAAAAGTTCATTATCATGTTTACTAGTAATTCTTTTTAGGTTTAATAGTTGTTTTCCAACAATTAGGATGGTTTTCCTTTTAATTTTGTTTATCTTTTTAAGTATTTTAAATTTTATCCCATTTAAGAAAATGGAATTAGTGTAATCTATTACGTGAAATTAATGGTGAGAGTGTTATTACAGTATTCATTGTTATTCACGTTATGTGCTGTTAATAAATTAAGTTATTCCGGTGTCATTCGGTTGTTTATGAAATCTACATGTAACTTTTTCTAATGTCATTATTATATTGAATTAGCTTTTTTTTTTAAAGATCAAATTAAAAATATTTAAAATAATGGAACCAAGTTAAGAGCATTTAAAATAATAAAACAAAATTAAAAAGTATAAAAAATTATTAAATCTATTTTTATTATATAAATTATAAAATATAATATAAATCTATCTTATCTATAATTAAAATCTTCAACATGCATTTTTAACTCTTTTACTACGATTCTAATACTATAATAAGAAATTGACTTTAAGACAAACTTAATATTAAATGATTGAGTTGACAAATGAGATTTAAATCATATTTATATATTATAAAATTATTTTATTTCTAATTAATATAAAATTTTTAACAACAAACGATATACTAACAAATAATAAATTTTGATATTATCTTAAGAATTAAACTCGAAACATAATAAAATTTTACAAAAGTGAACTTTACATGCTATAAATTTTCTTTAAGAAACAAATATAGAATCTTAAAAATGTAAATACGGTAAAGAAGAAGTGAAAGGAATAATAGAGGGGTGTAGAGGACCTACAGCTTAAACAAAAAGTAAGTGGTTGGAATAATGCATGATTTGTTTGAGTTAATATCCATAACATAATTTTTGATGAGTGGAAGTTTTCAACAACAGAATTGATTTTCAGTGTTTGGCCCACCATTACAGCAACTAATTTTGATAACACAAACAGTGTTTTGGATTTGGCTATCTGAACTCCTCAAAATGCAAAAGTACACAAAAATAAGTCTCTGGTGCAATGCACCAATATAATTGCTTTGATGCAGTGTCGTTGGGTGCACAGACACTGCTTTAATCTATAAACCCTTTAATTAAACAATTACTGGTATATCAACCACTACTGCACAATACATCTTAATTCGTACTTTTTTGTCTTTTACCCTTTATTTATCTTCATATAATATGTTTCTCATCATCATAAATTATTAGTTTTTTTTTTACTCTTTTGCTCTGATGAACTCTTAATTTTGTTTTTAGCCAGAAAGTTATACTAGTCACTTTATTTCACTGCTTGTAGTTTATTTAAAAAATTCTTATTTTTAATAGGAAAAAAATTAGTTTTTTTATAAGAGAAAAGAACAAAAATTTAATAAGATAAGAGCATATATAATCTTACAAAAGGAAATATATAGTTACCACGGTGGCTTAGTTTATATTTTTCTTTTTTCTATATAAGTATAGTTTTTACATTATTATATTTTAGGATAAATATACTAAATATTAAAGATTTAATCAAGTAAAAAAATATAAAAATCAAAACAAATCAAAGATTTAAATATATAAACTAAATTACTAATTATTTATTTCTTAAATATTGTAAAATAACTCCTTCCCAATTATTTTATATTAATAAACCAAAAAGGACGAAGGATGGATGAGATAGTTTAAATATAGGGGTTATGCATCCCAAATTTTGAAGTACTCTTTACTCTATAGTAAGTATTTATTTAGAAAAAAGAAACATTGATTATTTTAATTTAAGTATGTTGGAATTTTTTTCTTTTTTGAGTTTTCTGTTTGACATCCCAATCAAATCAATATGACTCTTCCACTGCCGCAAATTTTGATGTTTTACATAAGAATTAAAATGAAAATAAACATCATAAGCTGAAATAAAAAAGCATGTACATATTTTCCTAAAAGGGAAAACCTTTTTAATATAATCTTATATATTACATGGTCATATGAACACTAAATGCGTCTCTTACTAAGGATTTTACTATGATTAACTGTGACAAGATATATTTTGGTTTGTGATATTAAGCTTTCTCCAAGTTATGCCTAGGTTTAGGTTATATTTTTGTAAATTTAAAATTATTGAATGAAATTAATATAAAATATGTATAATTTAGTATAGACTGACTAGAGTATTAATTCCTCATGCACAAATTACAAGTTCAACCACTATATTAAAGGTCATTGAATTTGGTCCAAAGGTATTCCATCTCAACTTGAGCATGTCCCATGATTTATAAGTCCCTGTTCCTCTGATTTTGTCCAAACTTTATCTGTTTGTCCTTGGAAGGACTCTATCAACATTTTAAATTTTAATCTTGATCTACTCAAAGTTTTAGCTTTAATTAGTTAGTGATTGTTGCTAGTTTTCAAATCCATGCATTGTGAAGGAATTTAATAACACAAAACAATTAGGAAACATGACGTGTCTCAGGATATAATTGTAATGTTTTAAGTAGGGGTGGCAACCGTGACCTTGACGTGACCTGCCGAGAAAATATGAGACAAAGTTAGGATATTGAGTCCGTTGGCTCGTAAAATTTTGCAGCCTGCTGGTCCACTTAAAAAAATTAAAAAATAAAATTAAGAACTTGTTCTTGTGGATATCAATTACTTTCTTTATATACAGTGGCGCAGCCACAAAGGAACTGGTGGGGCCATGACTCCCGAACTTTTTTAACTTTTTTTAAGTTTTATGTATTTAATTTTTTTTAAATTATATATGTTTTAAAAATTTTTAAATTATGTATATATTTTAAATTAGATAGTAATATACTGAAAATTAATAAAAATTAAATTAGGTATTTTTTTATTTTTTTATAAAGTACAATATTTAATTTTAATAAATAGTACAATGTAAAATAAATATAATAAAGAAAAAATTGTTAAGATAATTTTTATTTTTTTTTCACATTGTTTTTTCTGTTTTTCACATATTGTACTCATCTCTTACTCTTACCTGATTTTTTTTATTACTAAAACAAAATTAAATAGAAACTCATTATTTTTGTCCTCATCTTTTTTTATATCTTCTCTTATTCTTAAAGGAAAAAAATTTCTCTTATCTCATTTGGTAGTGCAATACTTGTTTAATATTTAGCCCTGTTTTTCTTTATTTCATTACCCTTTTATATATTCATTTTTTATGAATATAGAAGAGCAAATAATGTATTATGTGATTTTTTATAGAGGGTTTTTAATTGTAACTTGATTATCATAATCTTTTTAGTAATTATGTCTCAATTTTTGATTAGATTATAATAAATTATTTTTTAGTATTAAACTTGCTTTATAGATAGGTATATTAATAAAAAAAAGGAATAAATTTATTTTTTAAAATCGATAAAGATAAGAACAAAACAATAAGGTAGCTCATCGCATAAACATAACATAAGAATGATGAAATGAAAGCTTATGATGACTTTTGAATCGATATGTGCATATTAGTAAAATGGAAAATGAATATTTTGCAAATAATATGGTTATTTACATTGAACAAAAAATAGCTAAAAAAATGTAGTTATGATTCAATTATTTGATAAGTTCAAGAATATGAAAAAACGAATGACAATATCATTTAGATATATGTATTTTCTGTTATAATTATAGCTATATTAAATTATGTATTAATTTTCACTGAATTAGTGACAAAAATGTTAAATATATAAATTGAGTATATTATTTTGGCTCCTCCAGAAATTTTGGCCAAGATCTGTCACTACTTATGCACTTTTGTATGAGCGTTCCAAATTCTGATATGACTGAAAAAACAAGTATTATGTATTTTTGAATGTGCTAAAATTTCAAGAATACATTGTGTATGTCAAAGTACAAATATGAATATGATGAAAATGTTGAATTGTCAATTTCTCATTCAACTCCCTAACCTTGTGTTTGGATGGAGCATTTCAACAATGCTGAGAAATTGAAATGCATTGTATTTGAATTGCTTGCAATTAAATTTCCTTCATTTTCTAAATAACTTGTTTGGATAAAGAAATTAAAATACCTGATATTTCAATTTCTTGTTTGGATAAAATAATTGACTTTCTTGTGAGATAAAATTTCATTTTAACAATATTTATTTTAGGTTTAATTCTGTTTTGAGTTTATGATAAATTTGAAAATGGACTCGACGACCCAAATGGGTCGGGCCGACCCGACGACTCAGCCCGATCGGGAAACCCAAACGGGCTAGGTTGGGTCAGCTCGATGATCCAGAAAAACCTGATCAGCCTGATAGCCCATACGAGCCAGTCATGGCCGTCAAGTTCGTTGACCCAACTCGACCCAACCCGTCTAGGTCCTTGGCCCGACTTGGCCCCACTAAGTCGTCGAGCGCGTCCGACCCATCTGGGTTGTCATGCCCGTTTGTTTCATCGGGCACACCCGGCAAGTCTGTGTCAATGAGCCAACCCAACCTGGCAAGGTTGTCAGGCATATTGGTATCGCCTGGATCGTCGGACCGGTCAGGCTCGTCTAGGTTGTCAGGTCGGTCAGGCTTGACTAGGTCATCGGGTTGATCAAGCTTGTCGGGTAAACAGGTCGGTTGGGTCGTTGGGCTCGTTGATCCGGCTTGGTTGTCAGGTCAATTCGGCATGTCTCTGTCTTCGAGCCCACTCGACCTATTTTGGTTATTCCGTTTGGGTCATCAGGCCCGCCCGACCCATTTATGTCGTAAGGCTAGCCTGGTCTGTTTTGGTCGTCAGGCTTGACCAACTTGTTTGAGTTGTCAAGTTTGCCCGACCCGTATGGGTCGTTGGGCCTGCTCGACCCGTTTGTGTCGTCAAGTCGGTCCAATCCGTCTGGATTGTCTGGCCAACCCTGCCTGTCATGGTTGTCTGGTTTGTCAGAACCGTTTCGAGTTGAGTCTAGAGTGTGAGGTTGAGTGAGAAGAATTTCAAATTTCACCTTTTTTTAGGGTATTTGAATTTCTTCTAATTTAGCTAATTGAAATGTTTAAAAAAAACATGCATTTTAAATGTTTTTTAATTTCTCTATCCAAACAAAGCATTTCATTACAAAGAATTTCAAATTCTCCAAATAAATAAATCACCATCTTGAATTGCCTCATCCAAACACACCATAAAGTCTTTGCTTAATTTTGTGAAGTTGTTAAACTTTCTCAATTTGTTGAAAAATGAAAGTTTTATGATAAATTAAAAAAAAATAGGCGGTCTGGCTCGCGGGTCCGCACTTATGCGGGCATACCAAACTTTTCAGTCTTAGTTGAAAATGCGGGACGGTCTGAATTTTGCGAGTCAATTGCGGATCGGAACAACCTTATTGCCACCCCTAATTTTAAGCAAAATATAATATAACTTCTCTAAGAAGAAATTCTCACAAACATATATTAAATTTAAATAAATAATGTTAATATTATTAATTAATATACATCGTAAAACTCACTTACAATTAATACATAAATAAATAATGGGTAGAAAAGACATAAATAATAAAATGTATAATAATATGAAACATATGTATCTGATGTAGCACATAATATGAATCATGTAATGACCCTAATTAGCATAAATTATACAACCAATTACATCATCGATAATTTGTATGGTTAGAAAGAGTGCGGAAATATATATATATATATATA
>Ga0209589_1010266_pt1 | contig 13705 bp, 6 predicted proteins | sample CowpeawhiteBW_FD_187525 | JGI IMG/M metagenome (GOLD analysis project Ga0209589, IMG submission 187525) | Root nodule microbial communities of legume samples collected from California USA - Cow pea white BW (SPAdes) (version 2) | ecosystem: Host-associated > Plants > Roots > Nodule | place: USA...
AATATCTTTAGGAGATATTAAAAATATAGATAAATCTTCTATTTTGATGTAAGACTCTTAATATTATACAAATATATATTTTTGTAATATTTCATGAACAATTACAGAGATGTAAACCATATATATAAATATGATGTTATGTTATTATTAATGTTCTCTCAAGGATAATCTTATATAAAAAAAATTAATTCCATATCTTTTTATCAGATAATAATTATTTAGTATTATAGTCGGGGTATCACATATGTGTTAATTGTATCACACGTAGAGTAGGTTATAGTTGGTATGTATGTGATAATAAAAAAATGTTGTTCTGTTGTCTCGATAGTCAACTAGGATACTAATCTAGTCAACTAGATTAGTTCTAGAACTTGGATTTGAGCCCTGTTATAATCTAGTCAACTAGTCAACTAATCTAGTCAACTAGGCTCGTCCTAATAGTAGCTGATAGATAAAAATAGATTACTGCACCTTCTCAAAAATATGTTTTTCAACCAAAAGAAAGAAAGAAAAGTGTGGAATATGTTCTTGGAGCAGTCCTTGAAGATCCTTGTGAGAAGTTCATCAAGACACATCAAGATTGACTTGGCAAGATGAAGAAAATTCAGAATTGGAAAAAGGTGTATTCAATCTAATTTCTAGGTTGTATTCTTGTATTCTGTTACAGTTTGAAACTCTCTATGATTGATGTTTTATGTTTAAAGCAAGTGTGTGTTATAGCCTTGCTATTTTTGTTTGAAGCAAGTGTGTGGTATAACCTTGCTTGTATGGTTCTCTTGTCTTAGAGTTTAGATTTGTTAAGTGTTTTTGTAAATCTTGTAATTCTTTGAGATATAGTGAAAATATCTAGTTGTGGTTTGCTAGGGGAAACTAGATGTAGATTCTAAGAAATCAAACTAGTATAAACCTCTTGTGTGCTTAATCTCTTCTTCTCTTTATTTTTTACATGGTATAAATGCTCCAAACCTTAAGCATTCAATCTCATTATTTTAATTGATTTAACAAGCAAAGGTTGTTTCAAAACAGTTTTGAATTGCTTAAAATTGGGTAAAAATTGTCAAAACCAATTCATCCTCCTCTTGTTTGTGTTGTTTGTGTGAAATATTAGTGCATAAAAACTAACAAGAATATCAATACTCATGTAATAATAATAATAATAATAATAATACAAATAATAACACAACTAATAATAATAATAATTATTAGAAGAAGAATAGATATAACAATTTATTAGTGATGTGTAGTAAGCCAATATTATTGTATGATTAAAATTTATAATTAAAATTGAGTTATTTATTACATTAAAATGAAGTGCATCTAAACATGTCGTTGATAAGTAAAAGGTAAGCATATTATGTATTATGGATCTTGTACAAAATAAATACAACATAGAGTTGATGTTAGATTTGTTAATAGAGGTACATTTAGATATAAATAGCTTAAAAGCACAAAGAAATACTGAAAAGGGATTCGTTATATGGAATTAAAGAAAAATATGAAGTTAAACTTAAAATGTTCTAAAGAAAGTAACGTGTATATATTAATAATCTCCATTAAAACAGTTAGAGTTATACGAATTTGATTTTAAAATTTTGAAACATAAATACATGAAGATGTTGTTATCGATGTAGGTACAATAAACATTCGCTTAAGTTTGTCACAGTTATTTAAGTTCGCATCTTGTCTAAATCCACATTTGGAGAGGGGAAAAAAAATTCTCGAATCAATAATTTGTAATTTTATTTTCAGAAAAGAAAAATCGCAAAAGGTCATTTGACAACTATTTTTGATTCATTCACGTGTGATTATCGATTGATATTTTTGTAAAAGGTGACGAAGGATGAAGAACACACCCTTAAAATATAGGGTTTATTATATAACCCTTTGTTAAAAATACCTAATTAATATCTTTTATATTTAAATGAGTTTTTAGGAAATATTTATGTTTTTTAAAATATCTTTCAATTGTAGAAAATAGTTATTATTTTAGAATTAGAAAATCAAGATTGAAATATTTTAAATATTTTACATGTTATATTCATATATATATATATATATATATATATATATATAAATAAAATAAAATAACAAATTCATCTCTATAACATATCTCTTATATTTATCGTAATTTCAAATCTCTCATATTTTTATAATCTCTACAAATTTCCAACACCCATAATATTTCATATTGTAATTATATAACCCCTAATATTCTTTATTGTAATTATATGACACTTAAAATTTTACAAGTCTGCATCTCAATTAAGTTTACATCAAACTCCCCGACTCAAATGCAGACTTAAGTGAATGTTTATTGTATTGTCACTATGCTAACTAATTATTATTGCTTACATATGACTTTTTTTATTTGGAATTGTGCATTTGGGTATGAATTTTTGTGTGTAAAATTATAAAATTGACATAATAATTTATTAGTAATGTGTAATAAAACAATATTATTATATATGATTAAAATTTATAATAAAATTTTTGAATTATATATCATATTAAAATAAAATGTGTATGCACGCATTATTGATAAATAAAATATAATCATATTGTACATTATGTATCCCGTAAAAAAAATAATAATAGTAGTAGAAGAAGAAAATACGAATAATAATAATAATAATAATAATAATAATAATAATAATAATAATAATAATAATAATAATAATAATAATAATAATAATAATAATAAAAAAGGTTAATTATATTTTTTTTCTCTTCGAAATTTTAAATATATATATATATATATATATATATTTTCTATGTTGCAGAAAATATTTGTTACTTTTGTCTATTAAGAAGATTTTTTTTTCAAACTACATCTCTATGAAGGAGACCAGTTTTAAATAAAACTCGTAAAGAAAATTTGGAATTCCAAAAAAGGAGTGGTGCAAGTAGAAATTGATGGAGTGCAGGAAGCAATTACCATATACAAATTGTATGTCATTAGAAATGACCCATATAAAGAGTAGTTTGGGCCCAGTGAATAGAGACTTACTTTTCTTGAATTATTGTGGTCATGGCTTTAGTCATTGATTGGTATCTTAGCTTGGGATATTCCATCACTAATGTTCCTCAAGTAAAAAAATTTCCAAATATTAGAGTTATTGAGTAGGCAAATCATAAGTATTAGCAGAGCTTTGATTGAAATGTGATTTAAAATTGTTCATTGAAACGTTTGGTAAGTTTTTTGTTTGATGTCAATGTGAGATACTTTTAAGAATAAGTGTGGTTTATATGAGTTTATATACATATATTAAAGTTGATTTGTTTGAGTTTTAGTTATCTCCTTTCATATTTATTTTTATTTTTATAAATTCATTAACCACGAAATTTCAACTTGAGATGGCAATTTGGTTAAGATTTTATAATCCCATGATGTTACTTAACGTGTTTAACTTATTAAAAAAATAACATCTTTATCATTTCATATTTAAGCATGTCAATCATGAACAAAAATTGATCTTCACGAAAGAATCTTTGCAATTTTGAGCGGTAGTTAGAGAAACAAAATTAAAGAAAAAAATAGTTTTTCAAACTTTAATCATTAACACAAAAAAAGTTTTTACGTATATTATTTTGGATCAGACACAGATATGGGAAAGTTAAATTTACGTATAGCATACGTAAATTTACATATAACATACGTAAATTTATGTATGATGTTGACTAACATATTTAAATTCTTCATATAATTAATTAAAACGCAAAATCCACCATGGCCACCATCATCTTCTTCCTCGAAAATTTCAAGTAGCCACCATCATCCATGATCAACCTTTGCACCACCGACTCCCACCATCACACCACTCCCACTCACTAAAGGCTCGCTAGAAGTGTGAATAGGAAGACGTGCAACAACGCATGCATCACACACGACAGTGAACAACCACTACACAACAACGTTAGAGATGCCATAAACCACGAACCAAAACACAAACCACCACAAACGCGAGGAGCAAGAGCAAATATCTAGTTACTGCACGCGTGCATGCTAACATCCATGTAAGGCCCACATATATTCTGCCCTTTTATTTTAAGGGTTGCCCCAATCTATTGGGCCTAAGGGCTGGCCCAAAAAGGGGATTCAGACCTAATCTGCCCTAACCCTAACCATTCTACTCACTTTCAGAAAACAGCCCCTTTGTCCTAAGAGCTGCAGACGTCTCTCTCTGCTAGGGTTTGGATTTTGAGCTAGTTCAGTCTCGTTCTCTGAGTCACATAAGTTACTCCTTAGTTCATATTAGTTCTTCTCCAGCTACACTTTCGTAATCCCAGTTAGGGTTTCGTGGTAACCTCGTTCCTGTTCTGTTCCACCGTTTATTTTCTAGTTATTTGGATTGTCCGTACGACTATGGTGTTCGTTGTTGCGTATCGAAGTCCCTGTTAACTCTTTCCAAGTAAGGGGAAGTTAAGGTTTACTGTCTTATTTCGTTTTCACACCTGCTTTGGTTTTGTTTCGTGAGTGTGATGTTTGGTTGCCATTAAAATTGTTTGGGAGTTGTTAAAAGCATGGTTTGGTCCAATGGGATGCATGTGTTTGCGCGAACAGTGGCAAGTTCTGGTTTCCTCGCCCAAGTGAGTGTGTCTCGCCTAGGCGAGATTAGCAGTGACTCGCCCAGGCTGATTGCATGAGCTGTCGCTCAGGCGACGAGCTCCTGTTTTGAGCGAGCGCTCATCTCGCTCAGGCGAAGAGGTTTCGCCTAAGCGAGAGGGCGCGATCGTGCCACTGTTCCTGATTCGAGCCCTCGCCTAGTGGCACGATCGCGCCCTCTCGCTTAGGCGAAACCTCTTCGCCTGAGCGAGGCCCTCACTTGTTCCTGATTCGAGCCCTCGCTTAGGTGTAGGGAGCTCGCCTGAGCGAGGGAAACCTCTTGCCTGAGCAAGGCCCTTCTGCTTGAGCGAGGGGCTGAATGAGGAGTATGTTTGCTCTTTGGTTTCTTTGTTTTTGGATATTGATCATATGGTTGGACTGATTATGCCTTCTTAAAGTATGGATTGAGTGACTTTGTGTGAATATGATGAATGATGGTTTGTGGCTTATGAGTGTAACATGATTTCAGTATGATGTATGTATGGAATGATTCATTGGCTAAAGATGGTAAACAGTGACATGGTTTTAGAATGGAAATTTATTGGAGGTTGGTTATAAATGTTGGCATGAGATTGATATGCATGGCGAGTACATATTGGATGGTTAAACATGAATTGTATGTGGTTAGGACGTAATTCCTTGAAATCTCTAGGTGGAATTTCAGGGTGGTGCCTCAGTTGGTCGGGACGTAATTCCATGACCCCTATTAGTGGGAGTTTCATGGTGGTGCCCCATCTATATAATTTAGTAAGGATTCAATGTAAGGTTGCATCCTGATGCTCTAAGGAGTCAATTAGTCTCACATAGAGCGGATTGACTCTTGTAGTGAGAGTAGCAGGAGGCTTGAAACTCATTAAGGGCTAACCTTGTGTGTGGGGGATTGAGACATTGTAACACTTAGCTCGGGGGTGAGCAGAGAAATCCACCACAAGTGCAAACATCCGCTGAATCCGACTAGATTATATGTATCTGGATGAGTCGAGTATGAGTCTTAGTGTATTGAGTGAAAAGGTCCTAACATGTTTGGATGATATATACTGATTGGAATGTGAAATAGCATGTAAATGTATGATAGAATGTTTCATACTCTAGCTTACTCTTTTGCTTGTTTGATTGCTTTGTATGTGGTTCTTCTGCTTTTGCGATGATCATCAATTTATTGATGTGAGCAGAGGCGAGAGGTACTCGAGGTCAACAAGGAAGGGATGATTCCACTGCATAGTCTACCTGGGCTTTTCTCTAAGGCTATTGCCCATGTACTGCTTTGTCATTTAGTGCTCTATTAACTATTGTCAAGTTTCTTGGATTTTGTTTATATCCGGCATCGTGGTGTGCCTTGGGTTCTTCTAGCATTTTCTAGATATTGTAAGGAGTAGCGTTTATACTCCGAGACTTGTCTCTTATTTTCTATCTGCATGGCATTTCATTTAAATTAAAGTTATTATTTAAATGGGGTGTTACAATCCACAACCAAATGTTTGATCATGAGTGTTCCACCAAAATGCAGCAACCACATGAAACCCACTTAGCACCATTGTGTTGCTAGAGAAACTATGTGTTGGAATTAATTGAGTCTGAGGTGTGTTAGAATTTCTCTACTATGATGCCTTTAGATGTCTCTTCTTCGAAATGTAAAATATCATCTCTTCTTTGTTGATTAACAAAAAAATAAATAAATAAAACAATGCAAAAATTTATAATTTTTTACACTACAAGAAAACTTCTAAATAGTAACCAATTTTTAGTGACCAATAATTATTAGTAACTATAGTGGCCAATTTAGATATCAATTTATAAAACTAAAAATTATTGGTTACTAAAATAGTTACTATTATGAATAAAAAATTATAATTGGTCATTAAATTGGTCTTTAAAATTAGCTACTATGATTTTGACTACCAAAGAAAATTGGTCACCAAAAGTATTACCTAGGTTTGGCCACCAAAATGAATTAGTTTCTAAATTAGTCTCTAATTAATTAGTGACCAATTTAGTAATCAATTATAATTTTTTATTTATAATATTGACTATTTTAGTAACTAATAATTTTTAATTTTGTAAATTGGTATCTAAATTTGTCACTGTAATGTTTAACTATTTTTTGTTTCTAAACTTAGTTTCTAATTGAGGATTTTCTTATAGTATTAAATTTCATTTTTAATTTATACATGAATTAATTTTAACTTACGAAAAAAATTGTTTAAATTTATTTAAAAAAATTTCTTTTGAAAAAGTTTGTATACATGCAGCAATTATGATAATAAAGTATGTTTACACGAAATACTTATAAAAATATTGGACTATGAGCTATTTTTAATCTCAAAATCTCATGATATAGTGTTTTATTCTAGCACATAAATCAAGTCTAGGTTAAGAATAATTTAAATACATATTTCACTTAACTATCTAAAATGTCTTAAACAAAATTTTGATATTCAAATTCTAAAATAAATAATATCTCGGATATTAATGATGTTAATAAACTTGAAAACAAAACATTAGCATTTAAATATATCTAATAGTCTCACGTCCAACGTTTTATAAGAATAAAACCATAATGGAACCTTGTTCCAAATTAAATGCAATTGATACAATCTTAATAGACTTTAAGACAAAACATTAATAACCTAGTATATTTAATAGTTTCATGTCTTATGTGTTGTCTGAATAAAATTTGAAATCACAAGTTTCTTTATTATATATTGTTCACAGCTTTTTTATTTAAACTCAACGGAATATAAGACTCATACTTAAATTCTTACTATTCTTTAATTTAATTCTATGATCTTGATCCGTTATTTAATGAAGAAAACAATACGTAGCCTGTACGTACACCCGAATTTAATAACAATTTTGTATGATATCTTGCTGATGACGGTTTTCCTATATAATTTGGAGGATATATAGTGAGAGATTCTCTTTTCAAATGGGTTTCTTTTCCATCACATTCGTCACCACTTGTGTCAACTCTTATGTGCTAATAAACTATTTTAATTTCAAATTTAATGCATACATAGAATCTTCAAACCTACGTGATTCTTTATATATCAACAAAAAAGGGTGTTTGTTCATATACCAGATTTCGAGCTTCAAATAAATAACACACGCATATACTCTAAACCATTCTTAGAAAACTTCCATGGCCCCATCAAATTATAAGCATTCATACGCAATCACATATAAATATTAAGAAAATTATGGAATATGTGCTCTTTTTTCAATGCTTCACCACTAATTAGTACTTGGTTACTTTGGTATTAGTCCCTCACCTCAGTTTTTGTTATTCATGCAAAAAAATTAGGTTATATATTTTGAGGTATTAGATGCTTCTCTTCTCCACTTTCAGTGTTTCTATTTTGTTATTAGCTCCTAAAAGGAATATGGTATCAACAAAATAGCCATATCCTCCTTATGATAAAGAAACCTAATAATAACCTAATTTACAATATTCCTTATCTACACATTCTGCCTAAAAGTGTGTGTGTGCATTGCATGTATCACTTTCCAAATGCCATTCTATTATCGAAATAATCATGATTACTATATTGTTCTGACTTTCTAATCTTATCACTGCTTTATGTCACTAACAAATTAAAATTAAGTGGATGTGTTAATTTGCTTAAATTAACACAATGTGGCTTACTTATGGGGCACATATCCCTCAAAGAAAGGACGAACCACCATTACCCTAAGGGGAGGAAAAGGTTCAGCTTAATGATTATATAATCTTAGAGGAAAAAAAAAAGTAAATTAAGTAAACTTTTTGAAACCTAATAGAATCAGAATCTAGAGGCTCACTTTAACTAAAAGTTTTCATGTGTTAATCTCATCACACATACCTCCACCATTAACTTGTAGCATGGAAGGTTTACTCATTATACAAGTTACATGAAGGGGCATTTTAAATTTCATAAAAAGTATTATTTCAATTTAATAATATATATGCTCTTATTATTGCACTGTAATAATACCGGATGGTACTGTTATCTAAGAAATGGACTTTAAGTGTTAATCAACTTTACCAAACCAGTTTGTGAGGTAAGGTTTTTCACCTATATATACTCTAAATTGACCTTATCTTTAGTCGATGTGGGACTTCTAACACATCATTCTCACGTCGAGGTATATATATCTCGAGTGTGGGACTAGACATTAATAAGCTCTAACCTGGTTCTGATATCATGTTAAGAAATTGACTTTAAACCTAACTTAACCCTACAAAACTGACTTGTAAGGTGAGGTTTGCACCCACGTATATACTCTAAATTAGTCTTATCTCTAATCAATATGGGACTTCCAGGTAAGATAGACTTTGATGACGTTGGTAAATGAGTTTATATCTACTTAACCTTATATATTATAATTTAGTTCAACCTTTAATTGATGTGAGATTTCCATAAAAAATTCATTCAAAATTATTATGCCAACTGACAAGGAAAAATAATTGGCTCAATAAGGTGAGGATTGGTTTATTCCATTTATATACTATAATTTGGTCTTATCTTTAATCGATGTGAAATTTCTAATGCATCCCCTCACACCAAGAACATCAAGCATGAGAATCAAAGAGACCTGATATTGGATGACATGATAAGATTTACTATATTAAGACATTAGAACTTATGTCAAACTCAATCTCACTAAACCACTTCAATAGGTGAAGTTTGTCCCCACCTATATACTACATAATTTGCTATTATCTATACCCAATGTGAAATCTCCAACAAAAGTATTTGATGACCAACATAAATAACTTATCATATCCTATTTTAATTTAATGTACATTAGATTATCAAGATATGATAACCTTATTCCGTGAGGTTTTTTTTTTCTAGAAATATTCACTTATGTAACTTTTTACTTAAGGGTTTGCAAGGTTAAAAACAAAGAAGATATGATAAGATGTTTTATTCTTATTTAAAGCATCAATATTTAAAATCTCAAAATAAAATTTTCTACACACCTTAAAGCGGTGGATTACCTTTCTTCTTTTCACCATTGTTGCTCTTCCTAGCATATAATTCTTGTTTTTATCATTCAATAATGCTTACCATTTGATAATGTTTTTCTTTTCTCAGATAATTATTATCCTACAATTATTCCTTTCTTGTTTTATTCTAGAATTTTTATTTTGGTTTTAGAGTAATTTCATGTGTTAATTGTCGAATTAGATTTAATAAATACGTGATTGAGAACTGTTTGATTTAGGAATATATATATATATATATATATATATATATATATATATATATATATATATATATATATATATATATAATTGTGGGGTTTTTTTAATTAAATTATTGCACAAACAGATTTTCGTGTCGATGCACACAACATTCATTAAAATGCAAACAGGCACAGTAAGTAAAAGAGTTCAGTTTCATAAATTGCAAAGTAGCTTATTAGCTAAAACAAAATAATTTGAGTTTTGGTTCGTTTTGGGATTAATAAGAGTATGTTGGATGATTCCATAAACATGGTGAAAGAATTGAAAGAAATAAAAAAGAAATTATCAAAGATCGTTTAGATGCTGGGAGAGATATTCGCAACTCTCATTGATTGCAATAGTTTAGGTTACAAAGAAGCTTATGGTCATAAATGTGTGAAATCTTAATTAAAGAGAGTATAAGAAAAATTGTCGTGTTTCAAATAAATTAGGGTAAAACATGTTTTAACTTCATTAATGATTAAGATAATTGAACACATATTTGACTTTTAATAATTATCCAGTGTGTTTTTTGAAAAATGTTCATGCTAAGTATTATTGTCATAATGTTAAAGATTTTATTTACAGAACAAAAAACATTGAAGATCATACCAAACCCACCATAAAAGTATATCATGAACAAAAAAACTATTATGAATACACTAAGTAAAAACATGAAAAATTCTTTAAAACTCATTCTTCTCAAAGTCGTTGCTTTGAAGGATTAAGTATTAACTTTCTTTGACTTACCCTTACCAAGTTTTCTTGTAGTTTGAACTGGCCCATCATCCTCTTCAATATTAGAATATTCCTTCTCATCGAGCGTATTCATCCATTAGTTAATTTCAATTCTTCTGCAAAACGAGTTTTCTTATACATCAAAGAATTATGAACCGCCTCCAAACTACTATGTAGAGAATGTAGTTGCAGTGTGACATCCTCCAAAGAATGCATATTAAGGAATCAGACTTCACTAGTTTTAGCATAGGCCAATGTTTTAGGTCCATTTACTTGTGACTTATATGGTTAGCTTTATGTGTATATATAACACACCTCTTGTAACATCTTATACACCTCTTGTAACATTTTATACACAATCCATGATTGAGAATGAATTCTTGTAGTAGTTCGTCTTTCCTAAACCCTAAGCCCTCAGTCTCTTTCACAAATTTTATTATTGAGAGAGGATTTTTTCAGTAGTTCCTCTTTCATAAACCCTAAGCCCTAAGCCTCTTTCGCAATTTTTCAAGTTTCATCTTATCACAATTTTGTTTTCTGCTTTGAGGCATTTTTGGAGGTTCTACACCATGTTCTTTATGTCATTTTAAGGTATTTGCAATCCTCTAATGTTGGGTTTGTATTTTGTTTTGTTCATTGTTTTCGCTGTGTGGTTTGCATTTTTGTTTTGTATTTCATTTGTTAAGACACTTGTACTTTTCAGTCTATTAGTGTGCAATTGGGTGGTAAAATTATTCCTACTAGAGTTATGTTATGAAAAACTTTCTTCGTAGATATGGTAAATTATATTTCAAGTGTTAAGGCAAAACTGATTGACACCAAAGTCGATGATATGGAAAATTATCACTTGGGTCAATAATTCTGTTCCACACTCGATTGACGCTCAATTGACAAAATATAATACTACAAAGGAGGTATGAGATCACTTATCTCGATTGTATACATAATTTAATTTTGGCAAACAATATAACCTTGAGACAAATATTTGTGCACTAAAACAAAATGACATTAGTATTCAAGACTCTTATTCTATCAAGACAACCCTATGATTGCCTTGATTGACCCTGCACGATTCAGTGCTTTTACACCGTATATTACTCGTAGGAAATCACAATGTTTGGTTCAATTTCTTATGGCCTTGCGCAATGATTTTTAAAGTTTGCATGGTTCAATTTTGCATTGTAGCTCTTTTCCTTATATTGATGATGTTATTAATGAATTTTTAGCAGAGGAAATCATAATTGCTTCCCAACTACAGGCCAATTGTAACATCTCGGTCGGATATTACTAATTTAAGTAATAAAAAAAGAAATATGATGAAAACCTCATTTATTATACTTCGCTTCCCAAAAACGCGGGAAATTTTAAAACATTTATAAATCAGAAGTTATCCAAAAATCCATAATTTATGAAACTCCAATACAATATCCAAATTCACAAAGCAGTAAAACACTGTTTACAAGGTTCATAAAAACAATAATGATAAAATTCCAGTAAAAGCTTTTCCCAGCTAACGCTTTCTTTGATGTTATGTCTCATCATCACCACCTGCAACATCATCTGCTCCCATGTAACGCATTACACGATCATCGTCAAACACAAGCAGATAGGGTGAGCTCATAAACAAATAACATATAAGTTAATAAGAAAATCAAGATACACCCATCTATTTTATTCTAGTTAATTCTTAGCCAAGACCTTAATCCCCAAGGCTTTTCAACATTCACAACACACAAAATAGTTAGTCTCGGATTCAGGGTTTATGATGCTCACACGAACCTGCCTGCTCGTGGTCCTACCTCTACGAACCTCTCCGCTCGTAGTCCTGTTCTATGGACCTACCCGCCCGTAGTCTAACACACGTGATCCACCAGCTACGTACCTCCCCGCACACAACATATCTCAAGTGTGAGCATGAAACATATGAACCTACCTCGCTCGTATCCCCACACGAGAGTAATAGGATATGAACCTCCCCGCTCATATCATCACGTATTCACCACCATCCATGAACCTACCTACTCATGGCACAACATCCCATGATCCAAGTTTCACATCACAACATGATAACGAAAACAAGCAAAGCACACTACGCTACACAAGGTACATACTCAAGCTGGTCCTAGGGATTCCAATGCTTCCACGAACCTGTCCGCTCGTAGTCCAACTCTACGAACCTCCTCGCTCGTAGTCCAACTCTATGGACCTACCCGCCCGTAGTCCAACACACGTGATCCACCAGCTACGTACCTCCCCGCACGCAGCATCTCTCAAGTGTGAGCACGGAACATACGAACCTACCTCGCTCGTATCCTCACACGAGAGTAATAGGATATGAACCTCCTCGCTCATATCATCACGTGTTCATCACCAGTCATAAACCTACATGCTCATGACAAGATCAAGCATATCCCAGAGCAGGACCAACACAACAAGTCATCAAAAACATATCATAACACACCTTGCCACTACAACATCGCCTAGCGCAGCCTAAGCGCCGCTAAGCGAAATGGCAGTACAAACTGCCTGGCGGTTTCACATCACCGTCGGGCGCCACAACTCACAAGACATCCATGTTTCCTACTATCGCCTGGCGGTTCAATCTACAGCGCCATGCGCTACACCAGTAATGTGACACTACTGGTTTTAGGTACTTTAATCCATTTCCTAGAATTCAACCATTCAATTCTCAAACATCCAGAAATCAACATACACATTCATATAATCCAAATTACAACATCATAACACATGCATCTTTCAAGTATAAGCACACATTCCTCTCTTTTATAATTCATATATACTTACCTCTTAAATCAATTCCAACACACACTTTATTTGACCTTCTCATTTTCCTAACCCTTTGCATGCTTACAATTCACATACTCCACATAAGACACCATCAAAGTTATATACTTATTCTGCATGCCCTCGCAATTCTATTACATTTAAAGTATGATTATCATGTTCCCATACTTCCCCAAAACTCGTCATGATTATGCAACACTCGGTCATAGTGATATCATCAATAGTGGCCTTATTCACACACTTATAACATCATACATTCGAGCTAACATATATAGGTTCATATATTCAACATGCCTCACCAAGCACTACCAAAAACATACTCATCATTCACACATTTATACATATATATA
>Ga0209589_1010271_pt1 | contig 13700 bp, 9 predicted proteins | sample CowpeawhiteBW_FD_187525 | JGI IMG/M metagenome (GOLD analysis project Ga0209589, IMG submission 187525) | Root nodule microbial communities of legume samples collected from California USA - Cow pea white BW (SPAdes) (version 2) | ecosystem: Host-associated > Plants > Roots > Nodule | place: USA...
GGGACCAAATTGACACCTCCCAAATAGTGACACGTGGCACTGTCACTGCCACGTGACACGATGTCAGCTTGACACGTGATAAAATTTTAATTTTTTAAAAATTTTTAAAAAAATTAATAAAAAATAAAAAAAAAATAAAAAAAAAAATAAAAAAAAAAAAAAAAAAAAACAAAAAAAAAATCAAAAAAAAAAAATTCAAAAAATCCAGAAGCTGACACGTGGCACTCCATTTAACACCGTTACTCCACCACTAACGGAAAGAACTTGATTGGGTCAAATTTCTCAAAATAGAGACCAAATTAAGATAAAAATTAATTAAGGGACCAAATTCAAATTTTGCTACGAAAATAGGGATTAAAAGTATAATTTAACATATAACATAATATAATAATTGCAATGGTAAAACCTTTACTTTTGTGTCTGGTCAAACAATGCCAGGTAAGCTTGGGATGGGTGGAAAAGTCCTCTAGACTTAGACAAGGGAGAGAGGTCTTGTGTGGAGATAGAAGAGAAACACATGGATGGAAACAATACAAATACAACACAACACAACACAACCTCGTTCAGCTTGTAATCTCTGCTTGTGTCATAGGATCTTGTTGCTCAGGGAAGTTTAGTTGCCTTTGCTGAAACCGGGTTGCTCAATTTTCATGGCTCCTTCAGGTATTTGTTGACTTTGACTCTTCCCTTGTTGCTTGTTCAAGAAATCAGAACATATATGTCAATGGGGTCACCCCACTTTTTTAGCTTTCTTGACCTTTCGTTTACCTCAAGTTTTTGGCACAAGATAGATACTTTGTTCACTTGCAGGTACTTAGTGTGAGTCCTTGCTATTTTGAGATTGGTGTAGTTGGCTAACCAAAATGGGTAGTTAGGAAGAGGATACAAAAGGGGGTGGGGGAGCTAGCTTTTTTGAGAGATGAATTTGTCTTTTTCTTTTGGCTAGGGAACTGAGAAAATGTTAATGGAGAAAGATAACTTGGAATGGCAGTATTTGGCATCGCACGAGTACATGGAAGAGAAGAGGTGTCAATAAGTCAAGTCAACTTACCCCTCTTGGATTCTTCAAATTTTATAATGGCATATGCATTTTTCTTTTTCTTTGAATATTGCAAATTGGAAAACATCAATTTCTATTTATGAATGTAGTCAAAGCAATTTAGCTTCTTGATTCATCTGAATTTTCTCTTCTTTTCTTCCTCACAACAAGTTGGGCAAGATGCCAGGTCCAGAATCTGATGTTTGTGGTGAAGAAATGTGACTTATATTATATCAGTTCAAGAGGTTGTTGATATTTGATCCAAGTTTGGTGTGATTTCTTCATTCATAATATACCATCAAAAACCAACTAGATACATTACCTAGTCTCTGAAAGATATAGCATCCCTCATGATTATTTGATTGTTTACTTGTTATAAGTTCAGTATTAGTTCAATGTATAAAATATTTGGTAAATGTATCTGATAAGCTCTTCTTTTATAATATATTGATATCAAATTTAGGCCTTTGGAATTGAATTGGAAGGAGTATGGAAGCGTATCCATCAGAAGTTATGGGAAATTTCTGCTACCCTTCCAACAATAGTGACTGTGTTCTTGTTTCATGGGAAGGAAAAGGGTTTTATTTCCTTGCCTAAAAGTTGTTTTGCACGATGATGGTTGTAGATTTTCTATCTTCTGGTTCTACTGGAACTGCCATTTCTCAAACTGTAGAGACCATTGCTGAGTTCATAGTTACTGCTAAAGATGTTCTTGTGAAAAAGGATAGTTTTAATGAACTTGGTGCTTACATGGAAAGAATTAAGCCTATCTTGGAAGAGTTGAAGAAAGGAAAAGTCAGTGATTCTGAGTCATTCAACAAGGCCATTGAGACCATGAACAAAGAAATCAAAGATGCAAAGCTACTAGCTCTAGAGTGCAGCAAGAAGAGCAAGGTTTATCTACTAATGAACTGCAGGTCCATTGCTAAGAAGATAGAGGATCACACAAAACAGCTGAGTTGGGCACTTAGTCTTCTTCCTTTAGCCACAACAGGTCTTTCTTCAGGAATAGTTGAAGATATTGAAAAGCTATGTGACAGCATGCAGAAATCTGGATTTAAAGCAGCTCTAGATGAAGAAGCGATTTTAGAGAAAATTGACTCAGGGATTAGGGAAAACAATGTTGATCGTTCCCATGCAAACAAAATGCTACTTCTCATAGCTGAAGCTGTTGGGATTAGGAATGAGAGGTCAACAATAAAGTTGGAACTTGAAGAGTTTAAGAGTGAAATTGAAAAGGCCAGGGATAGGAAGGAGTTAGCTGAAGCTATGCAAATGGATCAAATCATTGCTTTGTTGGAAAGGGCTGATGCAGCTTCATCACCTAGGGAAAAGGAACTCAGATACTTTGCAAAACGCCAATCTTTGGGTAGTCAAATATTGGAGCCTTTGCAGTCATTTTATTGCCCCATCACCCAAGATGTTATGGTGGATCCTGTTGAAATTTCATCTGGGCAGACATTTGAGAGAAGTGCCATAGAAAAGTGGTTTGCAGAAGGAAATAAATTGTGCCCTTTGACCTTGATTCCCCTGGACACATCAGTTTTGAGACCTAACAAAATGTTGAAAAAATCCATACAAGAGTGGAAGGACAGAAATACAATGATTACAATTGCTACATTGAAAGAAAAAATTCTGTCTGGAAATGATGAGGAAGTGCTGCATGATCTGCAAATTGTTCAGAATTTGTGTGAAGAAAAAGAACAACACAGGGAATGGGTTATTCTGGAGGGTTACATCCTAACTCTCATTCAATCTCTATCAAGAAACCGTGATATAAGAAGACATTCTCTTTCCATTCTTGGCATGCTGGCAAAGGATAGTGAAGAAGCTAAGGTACATTAGTTGGTACTCCCTGCTTCTTCATTTTTAAACAAGCTGCATGGCAAATTTGCTACTTTCGGTATTTGGCTTTCAAAAGATATATATTGATCGATGACAGCAATTGTTTTAAATAAAATAAGCTTATTCTAGACATTTTGGTTAAAAGTGATTCTAGCTTCTCAACAACATGGACCTATAGCTCTGACTTTCCTTGTAAGCTAAATTCTAGAAATTGGTGAGTTACAAGTCTTACATTAGGTAAAAATGAACAAGACGAGTAATATATAAGGAGAAAGACTTATAAATTCATTTCTTTGACAAGTTTGTTTGACTCATTGTTTAGAATCCTTCTTATCCACTACCATAATAATGAGCTTGTGAATTGAAAAAATCATTTTCAACACAATGGTATCTAGAATTTTGACCATGTTGTACTTCCTGGTCCTCTATCTTCTATTAGCTAGCTTTCATCCTTTTACTCTTCTCAACATAATCAATCTTGTGCTTAAAAGATTGATTGTTTATACTTCCTTTATAAATGCCGCTTTACATCATATTGAAATAAACACGACTTCAAAATGGACATTCAGCCATGTTATTGAATTTTCTTTCTGCAGGTAAAAATTTCAACCGCAGATGGTGCAATTGAATCAATTGTTCGGTCTCTTGGACGTAATACAGTGGAAAGGAAGTTAGCAGTAGCGTTGCTGTTTGAATTGTCCAAATATGATTTGGCACTAGAACACATTGGAAAAGTTCAAGGTTGCATACTACTATTGGTGACTATGTCTAGTGGAGATGACAATCAAGCTGCTAGAGATGCGACGGAGCTATTGGAGAATCTGTCATACTCTGATCAGAATGTTATTCAGATGGCAAAAGTAAATTATTTCAAGCATTTATTGCAGCGTCTCTCCACAGGTTTATTCTTTAACCTACAATGGAGTTAGTGTATCAATATTTCATTGCAAATGATTTTTGCCTTCACCTTTTTCTTTTAAAAGATGTGCATATAGTATAAAAGATTGGAATGACTACCTTTTTTATCTGGAACAACTAATAGAGTAAGAAAATGTGTGATGTTTTGTTATTAAGTTTCTAAGAACTGAATAAATTTCAGTTAAGGGCACTGTAATTAATCTGAATGTTGCCATAATCTGTTTCTTGCTCTGTCTGTACAGGACCAGAAGATGTTAAGATGATTATGGCCAAACATTTAGCAGAAATGGACTTAACTGAACATAACAGAGAGGCCTTGTTTGATGGTGGTGTACTGGCTCCTCTTCTTCTCATGTTCTCACACAATGATCTTCAGGTGAAAACAGTTGCTATCAAAGCTCTTAAGAATTTATCCAATTCAAAGAAAAATGGACAGGAAATGATAAGACAGGGAGCAGCACGGCCACTACTTAACCTTCTTTTCAACCAAAGCATATACACTGCAAGTTTGTGGGAAGATCTAGCAACCATAATCGTGCAACTTGCTGCATCAACTATCTCTCAGGACTCTCAAACACCTGTTTTATTACTAGATTCTGATGATGATGTTTTCAATCTCTTCAATTTAGTTAATGTCTCAGAGCCTGTTGTGCAACAGAACATTATCCAAACCTTTTATGCCTTGTGTCAAACGCCCTCGGCTTCGTGTATCAGAACCAAACTGAAAGAGGTATGAATCTTACTGAAGCCGAGTGCACTTACAGCATCTAGAAATGTTTTTTTGTTTAATCACTACACCAGTGTTCTAAATAGGTATCAATTGAATTGTTTTTCATCCGACTTTTCTTCCCATGCTTATGTTATCATTCCTTTGGGATTGTTTGGTTTCAAATGAAGATGTGTTAGGACTAATATTGGAGATCTTACATCAATAATATATTAGCAGATGTAAGATGTAGATCTCATCTTACACGTTAGTTTTAAGAGACTGAGGTAGGTCTAAAATACACATTTTTTATAAGAATGTTATACAAATATTTAATCCCATGCATAAGATGTCCTGTTTGCATAAATACTTCTGCTATGTCATTCCTTCACTTGTTTCTTATCCAAATGTTGAGACTATTTTCCAATTTTTGTTGCATTTACCATAACAGAATTACTCTGCTTATTTATGAACAGTTACCAGCTGTTCCAAAATTGGTTGAACTGTGCGAGAATGAAAACCAAAACCTACGAGCAAGTGCTGTAAAGTTGTTTTCTTGCTTGGTGGAGAATTGTGATGAAGCCATCATACAGGAGAGCGTGAACCAGAGATGCATCAATACACTACTCCGGATCATAAAATCTTCATCTGATGATGAGGAAATACTTTCTGCCATGGGAATTATATGCTATCTTCCAGAAACTGACCTGATAACTCAATGGCTTCTGGATGCTGGAGCACTGGAAATCATTAAAAGTAGTGTCCAAGTTGGGAAAGACAGGGATCATCAGAGGAGAACTTTAGTTGAGAACGCCATTGGTGCCCTTTGTCGTTTTACTGTTCCAACAAACTTGGAATGGCAAAAAAGTGCAGCTGAAACAGGAATCATAACTGTTTTGGTGCAACTGCTTGAAAATGAAACCACATTAACAAAACAACGTGTGGCACAGTGTCTTGCTCAATTTTCTAGAAGCTCATTTGTGCTAAGCAGGCCAATACCAAAGCGCAAAGGACTATGGTGCTTCTCAGCTCGTGCTGATATTGGCTGCATGGTTCATGGTGGAATATGCTCAGTCAAATCATCATTTTGTCTCTTGGAGGCCAATGCAGTGGGACCACTCACAAGAACTCTTGAAGAATCTGATCCTGGAGTTTGTGAGGCTTCTTTGGATGCTCTTTTAACATTGATAGAAGGTGAAAGACTGCAACATGGTAGTAAAGTGCTTGCAGATGCAAATGCCATACCATTGATAATCAAATATCTTGGTTCACACTCCCCTGGCTTGCTAGAGAAATCTCTCAATGCTTTGGAAAGGATTTTTCGGCTGGTCGAATTCAAACAGAAGTATGGAGCCTCAGCTCAAATGCCTCTGGTTGATTTGACTCAGAGGGGTAATGGTAGTGTTAGATCCATGTCAGCTAAAATATTGGCACAGTTGAACGTACTTCATGATCAATCTTCATACTTCTAAAGAATAATGTTGATTAACCATGTGAAATAGCCTTATCTTGATATATCTGTGCCTGACCTCAACTACATGCTTGGACAGGAAATGCAACCTTTGCTTTTTTAACAGACATAACTGGTTTCCTCAGTGCAATACCATGATGTTTCACCTACCATGAGAACCCCACATGGTGTTCTTCATCATTCTTGTAGCCATTTTTCCAAGAAGCTTTGCAAGTGTAAACTTGGCTTGTTCTCATGAAGTGTTCTTTAGCCCTTGAACCAATGTGACATAGGTTCAGTTTGGACTGTTATTGTGTCATGGAAGCAGCACCATATTGAACATGCAGGGATTTATTTGAGGCCTATATTAAACGTCTCAAATAATATAGATTGTACATTTGAAGATTGATTGTTGTTATAGCTTGGTGTAAAAGGAATACAAAAAAAAACTTTCGGGAATAATTGCATTCTTTCTTTACTAATGAACTCTTTCTGATTCTTCTTTCTGATTCTTTGATTGTTGTTGAATTAACTATTACTGTACAAAATATTTGCATTTATGCAACCAAGAATATGTCATCAGCACAGGAGCCGAGAAGTAGCATCAGAGGTTATTTTGTTAGCCTCTCGTTCTAATTTACCTAACTTAATAAACAAGTTTAATTTTCATTGATTAGATTAAGTTTTATGTGGTTGATGATGTGACTTTTATGGTGACTACAATAGTGTTATTCCGTTATCATATCTTATTCTAAGTCATAAACTTCAACTTAAAAAAGTGGCATTTGTTCTTAAGATTCATTTTAATAATTTGTAGTCTACAGAGTATAACTGATTTTTCCTTTTGGATGTTAGAATGAAATTTGTGCTATAATATCACTGCAGCAGGTAAGTTGTGTGATGTTATATTTTGATATAATTACTTTTAAAAGTATTGATATTGAAGGAATTATTTTTGAAAATTTGAAGTTTAAAAAAATATATTGAAATTAAATGTTTTAAAAATTAATATAAAATTTTATTTCACTAAAGTCTTAAACCACATTTTTTAAAGCATAAATATAGATATATTTTATAGACCTTTTCACTTAGTAGAAGTTCGCATCAAAGGAGGTATATTAAATTGAGATTTCAAAATATTTTAATTTTTACATTCTTTTTGTAGTATTTAGTAAGACTTTTAAACTTGAAAAAAACTTATGATATTCAATTAAAACTACCAAGAATTTTTTTAGAGAGTAACAAAATAAGGTGGTATTTAATTGAAATTTAAAAAGACTAAAAATAAATAATTTGACTTTCCAAATCATACAAATTTATTATTTTTTAATTTAATTTTTATGAATTTTGTTAGACTTTTTAGTTTTATGGATATAAATATCATTTTCATGAAAAAAAATATGATATTTTTCCACTCTTCTCATTCTGAATAGTAGAGTAGTATAATGTTCTTTTTTAATGTTAGTTTTTTTCCATTAGCTTGGGTGACTTTTCTTCTACCGTCAATTTTCAGGACTATGCTAAAAGTTAAGAAAACAACAAAATAAAAGAGAAAGGGAAAAAAATGAATATTTGACTAGGGAGAATACCATTACATTCTTTTAAACCCTAATTGACTGTTATGGCTAAATCCCATTACCCATAAAAAAACTGATCATTCCCAAAATCAATTTTGACCCTTGCTTTTGTAAACCAACGAAAGTGTCTTTAGAAGTGACATTATCTTCAAGTGTACAACATTTGAAGGACTCAAACCAATAAAAAAAATTTGTGATGTTATGAGGCAAGTGAAGCAAATCCATGGTTACACTCTAAGAAATGGCATTGACCAAACCAAAATCCTCATTGAGAAGTTACTTGAAATTCCAAACCTTCACTATGCACACATGGTGTTGCATCATTCCCCAAAGCCAACCCTTTTTCTCTACAATAAGCTCATTCAAGCCTTCTCCTCCCATCCCCAACACCAGCACCAATGCTTCTCCCTTTACTACCAAATGCGCCTTCATGGCTTCGCACCAAACCAACACACTTTCAACTTCCTCTTCTCTGCATGCACTTCCCTCCCTTCCCATTCCCTTGGCCAAATGCTCCATACCCATTTCATCAAATCAGGCTTTGAACCTGATCTCTTTGCAGCCACTTCTTTGCTTGATGTGTATTCCAAAATGGGCATGCTGGGACTGGCCCGCCAATTGTTTGATGAAATGCCTGTGAGAGGGGTGCCCACATGGAATGCTATGATGTATGGGTATGCCAAATTTGGTGATATGGAGGGAGCATTGGAGTTGTTTGGATTGATGCCTATAAGGAATTTGGTGTCATGGACCACCATGATATCTGGTTACTCGCGAAACAAACGGTTTGGTGAGGCTTTGGGGATGTTCCTGAAGATGGAGAAGGAGAAAGGCATAGTGCCCAATGAAGTAACCTTGGCAAGCATTTTGCCAGCTTGTTCAAATCTTGGAGCATTGGAGATTGGACAGAGGGTTGAAGCATACGCAAGGAAGAATGGGTTCTTTAAGAATTTATATGTGAGCAATGCTGTATTGGAGATGTATGCAAAATGTGGTAAGATTGATGTTGCTTGGCGGGTGTTCAATGAGATTGGCAGGTTCAGAAACTTGTGCTCTTGGAATTCAATGATCATGGGTTTGGCTGTCCATGGACAATGTTGCAAGGCCTTTGAGCTTTATGATCAAATGCTGGTAAGCAGTTTGGTCGGTTTTCTTCTTTATTTCCTTCACAGATATCATTAATAGTAAACCATTTTAAGGCACCGTGTGTTTGGAACTGTGTCTGTGCCTTACCTTAACATGCAATGACGTGAAAGATGCAACTGGTAATGTTGCACTTACTGTAAAAGCCAGTATAAATTTGTTTTTCTAATGCAAAAAAAAAAAAAAAAAAAAAAAAAAAAAAAAAAAAAAAAAAAAAATATTTTTTTTAAAAAAAAAAAAAAAAAAAAAAAAAAAAAGTGTACTCTGTTCTTTATTATTTTTACGTAGGTGCGATGGGAATAAACAAAATAAATAACAGATGTAACTATGCTCACCTCAAATCATCTCTCATCCATACATTCATGAACATCAATTTCAAATCACGTTAACAGAAGCTCCAATTCGTATATCCATGAACATCAACAATAACATCAAGTCACGGTAACATAAGCTAAGAAGGAGTTAAGAACACTTACCGTGAAAATAAAACTTAATGCATTAATAGCTTTCCTTCCGTTTTCAATTTTGACTCCTCTCCCTCTCTGATTTCTAGTGCCTTCTCCCTTATGTAGTAATCCAAAAAAAAGAACCTCCTTTTTATTATGTAACTATCTCCTTTGTTCTGTTCACTTTTGATGTTACTTCATGTTCCTTCAACCATCATGACCATGTTACATGTCATTCCCAATACAAAACCATGATAGCATAGCAAGCATGGGTCTGATAACAGAGAGATCTCACGTTACCTCTACCTTTCTTTCCTTTTTTTCTTTTTCCTTTTTTTTCTTTCTTTTTGTTGTTGTTGTTGTTGTTTTTTTATTAAACTAGAATGAGAGACGTAAAACAAAAAAAGGAGCTATAATAATAGAAAGGAAAATAATGTAATAATAAAAATAATGAGCCCAAAGAAATAAATAAATAAATAAAACATAATTAAATTAAAAATAAAATAAATAAAATAATAATAATAATAATAATAATAAATAAAATAAAAATAAATTTTTATTTTTTTCTCAAACTAAAACATATTTTTTATCTTTTTCTTTTATTTTATTAATTATTCTTTTATTTATTTTTCTCAATTGAACTTTAATTAATTAATTTTTGTTTATTATTTTTATCATTGTTTTCCGGACGAAATTGGGTGTTGACAATGTGTTCTTGAATTCTTTGGTCAATCAAGGTTAAACAAAAGTTTTCATAAATTTTTAATTGATTTTTGCTCTAACAAGTCCAATCCAACCCTCCCTTTCTTGGGCTTGAACTCTTTTAGTTTAAAACTTGAATAAGCTGATACTCGTGCAACCTATAGAGGTTGATACTCGTGTTTGAGAGACTATACTCGTGATACCTACAGAGGTTAAACTCGTGTTGTAATTAATTGAATTGATTAATGGAACTTCCTATGCAACGTGCTTGAAAGAGAATTATATGTAGCCCATGTGGTTGGATGAACTAGTATTAAAATTGGACTTAACATTGATTCAATTTTTTATTGAATATTTTATATTAAATTATTCTAAATAGTTTCAAAATCTATTCACCCCCTTCTAGAGTCAACTACACCTTCATTCCTCACCTAATGTTTCTTGTAAGGATGTTGTTCCTCTAGTTGTATTTCGATCAAATAACAAGAGACAAAAAAATGATATCCAAAACTCACAAGATGATCATATGGTTAATGAACCAACAAACAATGTGCAAATCACTAATGAACAAGTGATAGAAGAGGCACATGAAATAACACCAAGAAGGACGAAAATACAAAGAAGACTAACTATTTCGAGTGATTTTATTATGTATTCACTTGAACATGAATGTGAATTGAGTATTGATGAGGATCTTGTCTCATTTAAATAGGGATGACAACAGGTCAGGTCAGACATGGATAGTGCCTACCCACAATCTGACGCACAATAAAAAAATTCGTTCGTTACCTGCCTCATTACAGTTGGGTACCCGCTTAAAAAGTACTTGCGAGTTTTTTACTTGTGGATACTTGCAAATATTTAAAAAATATATATTTTTTATAAAATTTTAAAATAAAATTTAAATAAAATTACAAAAAGTTATAAAATAAAATATAAATTAAATTAAATACAAATTTAATTTTAATTTTAATTAAATTTAATCTAATAAAAAATATATTAAATTTTAATTTTAATTAAATTTAACTTAATAAAAAATAAATTTAATTTAAATTTAAAAATTTTGTGGGTAATGGATACTTACGGGTACGGATAGTATGATACTCTCACTCGATCCGTTTATCAATGGGTATTAAAAGTCTCGTTGCCCACTACCCGGGGGTACCAACTATCCACCGCAGATTTTATTCACAGATACCCGCAATCATGAGTATTTTTGTCATTCCTACTTTAAACGTATCATGAAAAGTGACAATTCAAAAAAGTGGTTGAATGTTATGAAAGAAGACTTGAAATCAATTGCTAACAATAAAGTATAGGATCTAGTTTAATTGCCTAAAGGTTTAAAAAGAGTCAATTGTAGATGAGTCTTTAAGATAAAACATGACTTAAAAGGCAATATTGAAAGGTAAAAAGTTAGGTTAGGTGTCAAAGGTTTCACTAAAAAAGATGGTATTGCCTACAAAGAGACATTTTCCCTTTTTCTAAGAAAAACTCTTTGAGAATTGTTTTGTCTTTGATTACTTCTTATGATTTTAGGCTTAACCAAATGAATGTATAGACTGCACTTTTAAATTTTGATTTAGAGGGAGAAATTTATATGGACCAACCTTAAGTCTTTATTCCCAAAAGAAAAAAGGAAGACATGGTGTAAAGAAGTTAATGTATGGACAAAAATAGGCTTCTAGGCAGTGGTATCTCAAGTTTGATGATACCATCACTTAGGTATGATTTTGTAGAAAATATTGTTGACCAGTGTATCTACATGAAGGTTAGTGGGAGCAAGTTTGTAAGTTTAGTCCTATATGTTCATAATATTTTGCTTGCTATTAACTATGTTGCTATGTTACATGATGTAAATAATTTTCTCTCTATTAATTCTGAAATGAAAGATATAAGTGAGACATCCAATGTGATAAGAATAGAAATATTTTGTGACAGATGACAAGGATTGTTAGGATTGTCTCTAAAATCATTTATTAGTAAGGTATTAGAGAGATTCATAACAGAAAAGTGGTTGTAGGGACTGTTCCAGTACAAAAGGTGACAAATTTAATCAAATGCAATGTCCCAAAAATACTTAGAATGAAATGAAATAAAATATATTTCTCATACATTAGTGGTTGGGAGTTTGATATATGCCTAAGCATGTACTCGACCAGACATTAGCTTTGCCATTGAATTTTTGGTCAATATCAAAGCAATCCTAGAATAGAACACTAGAAACCAACAAAGAAAGTTCTTAAGCATTTACAAGGCACGAAAGATTACATGCTCACATGTACAAGATCAAATAACCTTGAGGTGATTAGCTATTCGGATTCAAATTTTGTTGGATGTGTGGACTCAAGGAAATCCACGTTTGGATAGATTTTTCTTTTGGCTAGAGGAGTGGTATCATGGAAAAGTGCAAAACAATTCGTGATAGCCACTTCTACCATGGAGGTTGAATTTTTGGCATGCTTTGATGCCAAAGTTCAAGCATTATAGTTACAAAACTTTACTATAGGATTTGGTATTGTTGATAGTACAACAAAACTAGTGAGGATTTATTATGATAACTGCAATTGTTTTCTTTTCTAAAATTTATAAATACTCAAAAGGAGCAATACAAATGAATTTAAAGTATTTATCAGAAAGAGAAAATACAAAAAGCAAAAGGTGTCAATTGAGCATATTGGTACAAACTTAATCAGAGTGGATTCGACAACTAAAGATTTATCACCTAAGACATTTATTGTCCATGTTAGGTATAATGGATAAGTCTTTGTAAACAATGTATTTTGGAATATATATATATATATATATATATATATATATATATATATATATATATATAATGGTTGCAATGCTTATATGCTTATATTGCTTGACACTTGTGATTTTCATTATAGATATTTCTATTTATTTCGTCATTCACATTACATGTTACACGTTATTATTTATTAGTGAAATGACATAATGTATCTTTGAAGGAACATTAAGGACATATATTACAATTTTAATTAAAGTTAAGTTAGAAAATTTGTTATACATGGAAGAAATCTTGTTGTTGGCTAACTTAGAACCAATATGATTCAATCTTTTAACTTAATTCAATGAAGGATAATAAATTGATAAATTCAATATATAATGTGCACTTAAAGTTTTATGTTAAATCATTACATAGGTCGAATGAAAGAATGTTAGATTATTTTAATTTGATATTAGCTCCTCTAATCTATAGAATGACTTTAATGTGAAGATTTCGAATAAGAATATTATTAGATTATAATTAAAATAATAGAAATTATTTTAGAAATATTAGAATCAATTCCCTCCCTTCTCAACTCATTAATGCATTATGGTTCTTTAATAAATTTTTAAAATAAAAATATACAAGGGAGTTATAAAAGAGAATTTTTTTTATGAAAAAGAGTTGTGTTATTCTAAACAAAAGATATATCATCATTAATAGAAGAACATATCTTACAAACATATTTTCTATATCATAATACCATTAAAAAAATAATAAGAGAATGAAAAACATCAATTAATGTAAAGAGATATTTTGCAATGATCTAGGTAAGTAAGTTTTTAAATGCTTTTACACATAATGTCTTAACACTTAAAAATGATAAAGGACAATGCTAATTAGTGTCTTAAGGGTACTAGTTAAGGAATAATTAATATGTATTGATTATATCATTTTTACATTGAAAGTTAGAATTATTAAATACATTTTTAAACAATAACTTAATAATACAAAACAAGAACTTTGAAATTTTTAAGGTCTTTACTAAAAGATAAGAATTTTTTTTGACACTTAAGATTCTTTTTGTGAATGCTTCAAATCGTGTGTGTTTTTTTTTTTTGTAAATTTTTTAGATATTTA
>Ga0209589_1010274_pt1 | contig 13695 bp, 6 predicted proteins | sample CowpeawhiteBW_FD_187525 | JGI IMG/M metagenome (GOLD analysis project Ga0209589, IMG submission 187525) | Root nodule microbial communities of legume samples collected from California USA - Cow pea white BW (SPAdes) (version 2) | ecosystem: Host-associated > Plants > Roots > Nodule | place: USA...
TGGCTTGTTTTATCCTTCCTTCTTTACACAAGGCATCAATGAGTATATTACAGGTATAAAGATCAGGAGAAATTCCCTTGGCAACCATTTCAGAATACAAATCAAAAGCCTCATTTGCAAGTCCATCAATGAATAGATGGTGAATAATTGTATTGTACATTACCACATTAGGTTTAATTGATCGAACTTCGATTATTCTGAGTAACTGTATGGCAGCTTTGGTTTCTCCAATATCGCACAATCCCTGGATCAAAGTCCCGTAACCGACTTCGTTGAACCAAAATCCTTGTGCTACCACCTTGTCATGAAAGTTGAGTGCTTTTTTCACCTCACCATTTGTACAGAGACCTCGCATGAGTGTAGTTAAGGTTACGACATTTAGGTGATAGCCCAGTTTGAAAATTTTGCCGAATATTGAGAAAGCAAATGTCATTTGAGACAAGTGACAGAAACAATTGATGAGGATGCTGAGAGTAACAATACTACGGTGAATTCCCTTGATCTCCATTTGCTTAGAAAGGAAAATAACAGTAGGGTAGCGCTTCATCTTTGTAAGGAATCCCAAAATCTTATTAAATTTATATATGGGAGGAACAGGGCGCGTACAAATCATGCTATCGAATTGGAAAACAGCGTGAGGAACATAGTGATCGTGAAGTAATGGGGTCTGAGTGTGAGAGCGAAAGAAAGAGAGGGAAGAAGGGTTTGAAAGAAAAGGATGAAACTTGGGAATGGAAGAAGAAAGACCAAACCTTAACCTGGTTCTTGAGATCCACATCATTTTTATCTTAGGGAATGAGTAACCTGATCTATAACCACATTTTTACACTTATAGCATATATAATATCTAAAACTTTGTTTTTATCGAACTAACTAACTATATATATATATATATATATATGAATTAGTTAAAATTTACTTATGTAATTTTTTTAATTTTCTTTGAGTTGATTTTAATTTATAGTAAAACTGAAAATTTTTATTTAGAAGTTTTTCTTTTATGTTAATATCTTAGAAAATTATAATGATTTTGAAATATATATATATATATAAAGTTGATTCATTTATTATTTAATTCGAAAGAATTATTTTATTATGTTATAATATATTTTATTATTTAGAGAAAATAAGAATTATATTTAAGATCATTTTTTTTATATAATTTTTAAGAATATTTCTAATAATATTTTTAAGATATGAGATTTTATTTGAAAGATATAGTAAGATTTTTTAATTTTAAGCAATAGAAAAAAAAGTATAAAAAAATAAATATGATACTTTGTAATCTATAACAATATATAAAGGGGATTCCCTTTTTTGTGTCCACATTTCAAAATACCCATTTTACCCTTTAAATATAATAATTTATTAAATTTTTAAAAATTGACAGTTACTTTTACAAGATTTTTATAAAATTGGATGTCTCTGCTTCTTCTCTTCGTCTTTATTTATTAATTTATATATTAACTTAATAACATTACAATATCTATAACAATATATAAAGGGATTCCCTTTTTGTGTCCACATTTTACCCTTTAAATATAATAATTTATTAAATTTTTAAAAATTGATCGTTACTTTTATAAGATTTTAATAAAATTGGATGCCTCTGCTTCTTCTCTTCGTCTTTATTTATTAATTTATATATTAACTTAATAACATTACAATATTATCACTTACTAATATAATAACACGCATATTTAAAAAATGCATACACACAGACGCGATAGCGCATGTATTTACGCTAATAATAATAATAATAATAATAATTTAAAAAATGCATACACACAGGCGCGATAGCGCCTGTATTTACGCTAGTTATTATAATAATTATGTAAAATCTTTATGTAGGATTTTAATGATGAGAATGAAACCGAAGTTTTTGAAGGACAGATCTTAATCGTTAACCACGAAGTATGATCCCACCAAATTGTTAATACTTTTTAATATATTATATTGATGAAAATTAAATTAGATATATTTTTATTATTTTATAAAATATAATATTTAATGTTAATTTATTATCTATCATTATAATATAAAAAGAAGACATTACAAATTTTTATTTATTTATTTATTTTACTTTTTAATTTTATTCATATATATTTATTTTGCTTTCTTATGTGTATAGATTTTATTTTACTTTTTTATTCATTTATTTTATTTTCAATTTTTTTATTCTTAATCTATTATAATATAATATAAAAAAGAATATATTAGAAAATTTATTTTATTTAATAGGAAACATTTCAAAAAGTTATTTTTTAATTATTTAATATTTTTAATTTTTTATATATTTATTTTTATGTCACATGTACATAAAGATTATTTTACTTTTTCATTTATTTATTTTACTTTTTAATTTATTCATTTATATTTATCTTGCTTCCACATATCATACGTGCATAGAATTTATTTTACTTTCTTATCCATTTATTTTATTTTTAAACTAATTTTTATTCTTAATTTTATCCTTTTATCACTTATAATTAATTGGTCATATAATAAATTATTAAAAAATATCTTATATTTAAATTATAAGTTCTTATACTATTTTTTTCATTTTTCATTTTATATTTTTATGATTTACACTCCTATATAAAAATTCTCTCTGAAAATATTTTACTCTTTTATTTATTTGATTTGTTAAATAATATATTTTAGTTTGTCATTATAAAAGATATTCACTTTTTTAAAGTTGAATTTTTTTTGTCAGTAAATGTAATTGATCATCATAAAAAATAAAATATCTTACACCAACTTTTTTAAATTAAGTTGATTTTTAAAATGAATAAACATATAGTTGTGAATATATTTTACTTTTATTTTTTAAAATAATATTATTTAAAAATAAAATAATATATGTTTATTGATACTAAAATATTAAAATAATAGTGATGAAATAATTTTGCCTGAAAAAATTTATCATTAAAAAATTATATTTATGATTTTTATATTAAATAATAATATAAATATTCTTAATATTAAATATTTTTCTTCTTTTTTATTATGTAAAAATTAAATTAATTGTATGCTTTAAAAAGTATGTTTTCCTATATTGTTTTAAAAAATTATATTTATAACCGAATAAATTAAAATATTATATTTAATAATTCATTTCAAAGATTTAAAAAATATATTTGTAATAAAAAATCATATTTCTTAATATTATAATTTTTGTTTTGCATTCTTTTAATTCATTTTTTACTATTTTTAACTTTAAAATGTAACAACTTATAATTGTAGGCATTAAGTTTGATTTTAGTCTGTGAACTTTCATGCTAGATTTGGAATTTGTCCATTTCTTTAATAATTCATTTCAACAATTTAAAATATATATATTTATATATGAAAAGTTGCGCTACTTAATTTTATAATTTTTGTTTAGGTTTAAAAATTATATTTGTAATAAAAAATACACCATATGTAAGGCCTAGTTTTAAATTTTCTGCCCTAATGTATAAGGGCAAGCCTTAATCTGTTGGACCTAAAGGGTAGCCCATAGGGTGTTAAGGCCCTAAAGCTGTTAGGGTTCCCTTTCTGCCACATTTTTGCAATTTGAACCTAAACACTGGCCCCTTCTGTTTCAGAGCTCTGCTAGGGTTAGCCGTTAGCCTCTCCAAGCGAACTTCGACTTTTCCACTCCATGTAAGTTGTTCCTGAACTCGTAGTAGCTTTCCCCTAACTCTATTGTGGCGTTCCCGTGAGACTCATTTCGATAACCCATTCTGCTCTATTTCTTGGTTTCCTTCCAGCCACTTATTTCTTTCCTTGAGCTGTTGCGCTCTTACGTTTTGTGTCGAGGGCGCGTCAGGATATCTTACTAGCTTATTTTCAGGTAAGGTAAGCTAGAACCCTCTGGTTGTGTGATGCGTTTTCTGTGGTTGTGTGTTTGTATCGTGATTGGTTGAAATTGCATGTTGTTGTGAACGTATGAGATGGCTGGAAATATTATTGGGTGTGAAAATATAGTTGATGCAGGTTGAACAGTGACGTGGTCTGTTATTCTCGCCCAAGCGACTTGGTCTCGCCTAGGCGAGACTTGCAAAGAACCAACCCCAGCTCGCGCTCGAGCGCTCGCTCAGGCGGAGGGTCTTAGTTTTGAGCGAGGTGCTATCTCGCTTAGACGAGAGACGCTCGCTTAAGCGAGCTCGTGTGGGATTTCGAGGATGGGTCGCTGCAGTTGCAGCCCAGGCGAGGGACCTCACTTTTGGGCGAGGAGTGGGCTCGCTCAAGCGAGGGAGGACTCGCCTAAGCGAGTACACGAGAACGCTCCATTTACCTTTGTCACGATCTCGCCTAAGCGAGGGCCTGTCCCTTAAGCGAGGGAACCCCTCTCGCCTGAGCAAGAGCTTCTGGCCTAAGCGAGGGTTGGGCGAGAGGATGTGTGGGTACTGTTTGAATCTTTGTTTTGGGTATTAAATACATGTTTGGTTGTATTGCTATGTCAAAATATGAAATGAATGAGTATGCATGAAATGGAAGGGTGTATGAGTTGTGAGTGGTGAACTTGGATAAATTCTTAGCATGTGATGAATATGAGATTGGTTGGTTATGAATGTGACATGGTAATGAGATGAGTTGAAATCCTATATTCATGGGTGGAGTATGACGAGTTGGTATGAATTTGACCTGGAACACGAAAGAGGATTGGTTATGAAGGTTGACATGATACATGTACATGCATGATAAATATTACCTAGTTTTGTGAACATGATTTGGTCTGTGTCAGTGCGTAATTCCTTGGGATCTCTAGGTGAGATTCTCAAGGTCGTGCTTCCGTGGTCGGGATGTAATTCCATGGCTCCTGATAGTGGGTGTTCATGGTGGTGCCCCATCTATATAACTTGGTAAGGATTCAAGGTAAGGATCGCATCCTGACACTCTAAGGAGTCAGTTAGTCTCACTTGGAGCGGACTGACTCCTGTGGTGAAAGTAACAGGAGGCCTGAAACTCATTTAAGGGATAACCTTGTGCATGAGGGAATTGATTCATTGTAACACTTGTGACACATAGCTCGAGGATAAGCAGCTCGGGGGTGAGCAGAGGTATCCACCACAAGTGCAAGCATCCACTGAATCTGACCAGGTTATATGTAATCCGGATGAGTTGAGTCGAGTCTTAGTGTATTGATTGAAAAGTCATAACATGCTTGGTTGATAGGTATACATGGAATTGTGAAATTTTATGTGATTGTATTAATGAAATTCTTGTTGGCTCTAGCTTACCCTTTTGCTTGTTGGTTGCTTTGTATGTTGTCCTTCTATGCTTGCGATGATCATCAATTTATTGATGGGAACAAATGAGAGAGTTACCCGCAGTCAACAAAGGAGGGATGATTCCGCTGCATAGTCTGCATGGGTTGGACTTTAATTTCTTTATGGGCTTTTCTTTAGGGCTACGACCCATGTACTTGTTTGTCCTTGGAGTTATATACTTTTGTTAAACTCTTTATCCAGTTTTCTTTTGGGCATCGTGGTGTTCCTTGGGTTGTAAGGGGGTTGAGTTTTAAACCCCAGGACTACGTTAGTATGTTATCCTTATGTGACGCTTCCTTTAATTTTGCACATTAAATTAAATGGGGTGTTACACCACACTTCTTAATCCATGTTTTTTTAAAGATTAAAAATATACATATTTTTACAAAAAGAAAGTATTTAAAACTAAAATATTATTAATCCAATTTTTTAAAAAGGATAAATTAATTAATATCATTTATACAAATAATAAATTTGTTTTTTTTTTAATTGAGACCAAATTTATTTGATTGCACGTTTTGGGAGCATGAGTGCATTCCCTTGAATGCATATTGTGACGAGTACAATAAGAACATGAGCACATTCTCATTGAGTGCATGCTGAAATGATAATTTTGGAGGTTCATGGAGTTTGGGTTAGGATTGTTACGTGCTGACAATTGTATTAATTTGCTAAATTACACAAGTAACACAGTGAACAGATTCAAATATCTTTCCCATGGAGAATAATGTGATTTAATAAAACTGGTTGTTTACTGATCAAGGGTAAAAATAACAAAACATTTGGGTTTATACTTATAAAAACTAAATTTAGAATTAAATGTAAAAAATAAATAGTAATTGGCACAATGAAAACAAATATCTCGATTGAGAAAAATATAAGACAAAAACTTTATCGGAATTTGGTTCCATGGTCCAATTTAAAGCAAAAACACCAAACAATATTTTTCTAATTCCTACTCTAGCATTCATACCTTATCTAACCAATCCTAATGTCTTAGTGACAAGTCTAAACTTTATTAAGAACCCTGATGTATTAGACTTTCCGTATCAAGAGTTCGCATTAATGATTAAAATTAAAATTATGATATTATGAATGACCAATGATGAAGTCTATGTCTAGATCCACAATCAATTAATTGTCTACTTTAGTTTAGATTCTAATATTGTGTCCAATAATTAGAATCTCACAAATATGCAATCAATAATTATCATGCAGTTAAATCAAAGATAAAACACAAAAGTGATGGAAAAGAATTATATTGAATGACAAATTCGTAGAGAATTAATAATACATTACACCCAACTCCTATGAATGACAAAGTTAACTACTCCTAGACATACTGAACACAAGATTGATGTTGAAATTAAGTGCCTTTAGCCTTCAAAAACCCTACTACCTTCAAGTGTAGATATATCAAGTTTCTTTATCTCCAAGCAAGTGTGTCTTTTGACCTCTGTTAGACCCTCAATTTATAAACATTAAGACATGCACGACTCGCTGGTCTAATCTAGCATGATTCGCTAGGCGAGTGGTGATTAGCTGAGTTAATGGTGTGAAATCTGATTTGACCTTTAGCTCTGTACTTGATTTTGTACTACAACTCCCCTGTTGGATTTATCCTTTTTATCTTTTGGAACTCAATATTTTCGAATTATCTTCAATTCAGGACTTGAACTTGAGTAACTAACTTTGTGGATAGCTAACACTATTAATAATCTTTGATTAATCAATATTCCGCTTATTTTATTGATAATCTTCCCAAATATTTGAGATTTCCACTTATTTGTAGAATATAATTCACACATTTATCTTTTTTACTTTTATTAATTAAAACCTGAAATATTACATTAAATCCAAAAATAAAATAACAATATAACATAAAAATAAATAAAATAAAAATATGATAACGTCCATTATCAAGCACCACAATCCATGATATAAAGGTGAATGGAGCCATGACCAAGAGTGCCATAATCCATGGTATGAAGCGGAATGAAGTCAGGATTAGGAGTCTCATAATCCATTGAATGTAGACCTGGATAATTTACTGAATGATTGTGTTTTGTGATGCATGTGATATGGATGTTATTTGATGAGAATCTTTATTATATTATCTTATCTTACCTTTATGGTTGTTATTTCCTCATTTGATGATCATATTTTTATATCAGGAGTTAATGCATGTTGAAGAGGAAGCACAACACTGAAAGATGAGAGCTAGGACACGACTACGAGATGTGTAGGAGTTTTTCAGATTTTATTTCATTGTTATTTTACAATTATGTTAAATTAATTAAAATACCATGATGTGAGACAATTTCTTTCATACTCCGAGTTTTAAATAAATTAATAATGATTTTACTTTTAAAGTAATTATTTGAAATAAAATTATTATTATTTGTGTAGCTGTACCTGTCAAAGAAAAAAAATGAAGTATAGCCCATAAAGAGATCATTTTTGTCAAAGTTTATTTAATTAAAAACAAAAGAATACATGTAGAGAAAGGAAAAAGGAAAAGATGGAAATGAGGACAATCTATATTTTATTAAGAAAAGGGATTCATATTAGAATATAAACGGAGAAAAAACATAAAGAAAAAGTAATCATAGAGAAAAATTGTAATACAATTTAGGAATGTGTGTTTTATATTGATTATTTTAACATCGATATTTTTACTTAAATCTGTAAAGCCCTTTTTATTTTCTGTCATTATTTTAAAGGCCCGCCCTAAATTAATTAGGCCTAAAGATTGATCCATAGGGTGTCAAAGACCCTAAAACAGCCAAAACATTCTCATTCAGCTCTCACTTTGCCAACAACCCCTTACACTCTCTTTGAACTGTTTTCAGAAGCTCTGCTAGGGTTTGAGTGAGCTTCCTATTTTTCCTCTCCATTGAACGATTCCTTCCAAGTAAGTTGAGCTCTCTACGTTCCCTTCTTATCTTCAAGCTTTAGTTCCATGCTAGTCTCTGTCATAGCTCATCCCTCACTGTTTTCAGTTCCGTTGATTGCTTCCGCTTTAGGTGCTACTCCGCTAAGGATCTCATTCGCTTGAGTTAGCATTTTTCAGGTAAGGGAAGTTAGAGTTTATGTTTTTAAAGTTATTTTGTCGATTTTTGGTTTGTTGTATGATTGTGATGCTTGAATGAGGTTGTTGGTCGAATAAAAATGTATGGTGTGTAAATATGTTTGATTGATGTGGCGCTACTCTTTTTCTACACTGCACACTTCTTGTAAAATGAAGATTTCTACTACGTTAACCGTTGGATCGAGCTGAAATTTTAACAGCTGATCCTTAACACATAATAGTTGATCCTTAACACATAATAGCTGATCCTTAACACATAGCTTTTTACTTTGGCCGGTCCGATCTTGAATCCGATCTCTATAGTGAGAGCTGTAAGATCCAGGAAAATTAAATAGTTATTTAATTAATTATTTAATTAGGACGGGTAAGGAGAACATTTTAAAGCAATAAATGTGAGGAGTTATAATGTGGAAAAGTGCTAGCTCAAGTGGTTGAGAGTACTTGATGGTGTGTGAGGACTTGGGTTCGAGTCCTATGTGTGCCACTTGGATGTTATTTAAATTATGTGTTTTTGTGTGTTGATATATTGAATGCGTAGTGTAATGATAAACTCCTAAAATTGTAGGAGTTATCATGAAATATGAATTAGTTGAGTGGTTATATACTTAAATTATAAATTGACTGGTTATGGGTTCAATGCTTGCTAAGAACAAAACTAATTTTCTTTTTGGCAATTTTGGGTTGCATGGTATTGAAGGGAAGTAGAAACCCTAGCTGCAGATGAAGGCAGTCCAATGGGTAAGAAACCATTCAATAGTGGTTCATGAGTAGTCATTTAGCTAGGATACTTAAGGTATTTTCGTTTTTAGCATTTAGCACCTTTAATTTGGGTAATAAGTGAGAGAGAACAGGCTAGTGGGAGAGGCAAAGAGTACCACAGTGGGTGTAAGGGTCGAATACTAGGTTTTCAGAAGGGAGAAACTGATTGTAAGAGGGTGGAGTGGCTGGAAGGCATTGTGGACGTGCAAGAGAGGGTTAAGGAAGCTTTTTGGATTGGAGATACATCAACAATTCGTGGTTTAGCAAGGAATTCCATGTAAGGGGAGTTGCTTTGTGTGTTTTCTTTAGTTATATCTATTACCTCGTGTCTCATGATCGAAATTGCGTGTAATTTGTCAGTTACGCACTGTTTCATCGAAGTTTCTGGGTTTTTTTTCCCAGAAACCGCCTGGCGGATCAATCCCTACCGCCAGGCGGCACATCAGTGATGAGCATTGTTCTTGTTTTGGCTTGAACCGCCTGGCGGCGATGAATTTCTGCCAGGGGGCGCGACATCGTTCGTGTTTCTTTTGTTGTTTTGATGCTATTTGTACCAGTATTCATGTGGTTCTTGTGATTGATGTGAGTGGGTTCTATTGGATGCCTTGCTGGACTGAAATTGATTACCAATTTGGGGTAGGACAAGGTTAAGAGATGATAGGGTATGAATCGATTTGGGGCTACGCATGAGGGTGAAAATAGAGACATTATTATGAATCAAATTGAGAGTAGATAACTAACACGTAGTGTAGGTATGGTTGCATCTTGGTGACTGAAATTAGTAGGAATGGAAACTGGAAATGGACTGAGCGTGTCATAGGAACGGAGAGTCTGCGATTCTGCAGAAAACTGGTGTACCGCCCGGCGACGTGCTGCTTACCGCCAGGCGATGATGGGTGCAGGTCTAGTTTTGTGTGCTTAAAAGAGGGAGAAAAGAATGGAAGGGAGTAGAACTTGGACAAGTCATGGTTTTAGACGATTATTGGTAAAACAGTAAGAGTTAAATACTTTGTAGTATACAATTAGGGAAATTGAATTAAGTGTGAAGATATGCACATGATATGGTGAGGTTGTAAGAAGGTTAGTTTGAAATAATAATAATAAGAGTTTAATGACAAGTCTCAGGTTTAAATGAACACACTGGTTGGGGTCGCATCGCTGGAATAAGAGATAGTTGGATTAAGATTCGAGGTATTACCATGATTGTGTAAAGTAAATTATAAATTTAACTTAGTAGGAAGTGTGGTACTGTGATAATGCAATTTGAGCAGAGAGTGTGGTATGAGGAAGTGTACTGTGTGGTCGCATTAGGAATTAGGAGAATTTATGGCATAATGTTGTAGGGGATTGGTGAATCGTAGGCGAAATAGGGAATTTGAAATGGGAGTATAAGTGCTGTGATCGGTCAAGAGGCTGGCTAGGAATTCAGAATGACAGTGGGATTAACCAAGACTGCTTTGTTACCTTGGAGAGATTAGGGGAGTGTGGGATGATCCGAAAGAAAGGTGAACTCAATGACTGGTACTACACTGTCACGGCGCCTGGCGGCTGTACTGAGTGCGCCAGGCGGTAGAAGACCCAGAAAGGGGATCTGCAGTGATTGGCGCCTGGCGGTGAGGTGAGAACCGTCAGGCGGACGCCATGCAGTGAGCTTCTGTTCGAGAACCTAGCGCCTGGCGGTGGGACGTAAACTGCCTGGCGGTCGGGGCCGGTATCGCCTAGCGATGCTGGGAGTTGCGCCAGGCGATTGTGCAGTAGGTTATGAGTTGCGTGTATTGCGTTTAACTAACAATGACACTATGCTTGGATCGGGAGATGCTGTGCCATGAGCGGGTAGGTTCATGGATGGTGATTGACATGTGATGATATGGGCGGGGAGGTTCATATCAAGTTACTCTCACGTGGGGATACGAGCGAGGTAGGTTCGTATGTTCCGTGCTCACGTTGAGGGATGCCACGTGCGGGGAGGTACGGGGGCTGGTGGATCACATGTGTTGGACTACGGGCGGGTAGGTCCGTAGAGTAGGACTACGAGCGGGGAGGTTCGTAGAGGCAGGACCACGAGCGGGCAGGTTTGTGTGAGCATCATGTTCCCGAGTCCAAGGCTAACAAATTGTATGATTTGAAGACTGATAAGTCTTGGGGTTAAGGTCTTGGCCAAGAATTCTATATAATGAATAAGATGGATATATGATCTATCTTGTGTTTTATATGCTTGTTATTTTATTTTCTCAGCTCACCCTTTCTGTTTGTGTGTGGCGATGATCGTGTAATTCGTTACATGGGAGCAGATGTTGATACAGGTGGTGTTGAGGAAGTTCAGATGGCGGAGTGAGGGCTAACATGGGATTAGAGCTAGGATTTTCTCTTATATGTATTACTTTATGTTTTTATTATAAACACGAATAATGGGAACTTGTAACACTTGACTGATTATGTTATAAGTTTTTAGCGCGCGCGTTCATGAAATTAATTTTTCCCGCGTTGGGATTTTTTATCGAGATGACTATTAATGTAATTATTTCTTTTATTATTTATTGTTAAGTAATATTCCCTAGGGATATTACAAGAACAGTTTTGTATCGCAAGATCGCTATAGTTTGATTGTTTCTCTGATCTTGAATCTAATTGTTATATTAAAAGCATGTGATAAATGATTATGCATGAGTGATGTGATTCATGGATTGTGGATGATGGATTTGGTATGAACTTGACATGTGATTTAAATGAGATGGTTGGTATCAAGGAGACATGGTATTGATATGAAATACAAATATATTCACTGTTTGGGAAGGATGAGTTGGTATGGATTCAACATTTGGTTATGAATGAGAATGAGTTGTAAAGGTTGGCATGACATATTGTGTATGGTAAACATTACTTGATTGATTGAACATGATTGGTCTGTGGTCAGTGCGTAATTCCTTGAAATCTCTAGGTGGGATTTCAAGGTCGTGCTTCAGTGGTCATGACGTAATTCTATGGCCCCTGTTAGTGGGTGTCCATGGTGGTGCCCCATCTATATAATTTGGTAAGAATTCAAGGTAAGGATTGCATCTTGACACTCTAAGGAGTCAGTTAGTCTCACTTAGAGCGGACTAACTCTTGTGGTGAGAGTAGCAGGAAACCTAAAACTCATTAAGGGCTAACCTTGTGTGTGGGGGATTGATTCATTGTAACACTTGTAACACATGGCTCGGGGGTGAGCAGCTCAGGGGTGAGTAGAGGTATCCACCACAAGTGCAAGCATCCGTTGAATCCAACCAGATTATATGTATCCGGATGAGTCGAGTCAGAGTCTAGTGTATTGCTTGCGAAAATCATAACATGTTTGGATGATATATATATAAACATTGCTTGGATTGGGTGATAGTATGTGATTGCATGATAACTTGTTTTCTACTCTAGCTTACCATGTTTGCTTGTTTGATTGTCTTGTATGTGGTTCTTCTTATTTTGCGATGATTATCAACTTGGTCAACATGAGAGAAATGATTCCGTTGCATAATCTACCTGAACTGGACTTCTTGTGCTAATAAGGCTTTTCTTTTAGGGCAATGGCCCATGTACTGTCTGGCCTTTGGGCTTCTTTTTGAAAACTTTGTTGTTATTTATGTATGTTTTAGTTTGGCATCATGGTGTGTCTTGGTTACTGTATGGAGTTGTAATTATACTCCAGGACTGCTTAACATATTATTCTATGTGACGTTTCCTTTTAATTTGGCTTATTAATTAAAATGGGACGTTACAAAATCTCACTCTATGTTTATTATCTTTAATCTTTTAATATTTTGTTTCAACTTTAAAATTTAATCATTTCTAATCGAATAGTATTTATAAATTATTAATTTCGACTAATATACATGTACAAATTTTGTAATGAATAATTATTATATAAATCTCAATAGTTTACTACTTGTAAATATTAATTATAGTTAGTAAGAGTTAGAGAATTTGAATTAATTGGACTAAAACAAAGTTGTTGATGATTAAAATTTGATGTAAAAAAGATGTAAATAAATAAATTTAATTTTTTATTTAAATGAGTTACAAAGATCTCATATTTCCCTTCTAGGACTCAATCTCAAAATAATAGTATATTGAAAGTTGCATCTGAATCATTTTCCCATAATTGATAAAATACTATTGATTATTAATAAGTCAACCCCAAAATAAATTTGAAAATACTTTTATATGTAGTCAACCTAAGAATAATGCTAAAGCGTAAATGACAATATGAGAACATAAAAAATAAACACATAATAAATGTGATTCTTTAAATAATTTCAGTCATTTTCTCTCTTTTCTTTTGTATGCATTACTCACCAACAGCACCTAAGAAAACTCAGAATATGCACACAAATGTACTTTATTTTCAAATAGTCCATTTGCAAAAAGTAAAAAAAATTAAAATTAAAAAATCACTAAAAAGATACATTTCGCATAATATATCCGAGACTTAAAATACATTTTAAAAGAAAGTGAAAGAAAATCTCTCTAAAAAAACTCAAGCAATAAAGTGTTCGCCAAAACCATCAAATGTCACACACCCATAGAATAAAAGATACCAAAAAATTATAATGATAT
>Ga0209589_1010275_pt1:0-12500 | contig 13694 bp, 6 predicted proteins | sample CowpeawhiteBW_FD_187525 | JGI IMG/M metagenome (GOLD analysis project Ga0209589, IMG submission 187525) | Root nodule microbial communities of legume samples collected from California USA - Cow pea white BW (SPAdes) (version 2) | ecosystem: Host-associated > Plants > Roots > Nodule...
AGTAGTAAATAATTATTAAAAAATTTAAAAAAAATTAAAAGAAAGTTAAAAAAAATTAAAAAAAAATTGTAAAAAAAATTTGGTGAGTTAAGTGGGCCAACCCACCTTCAACCCGGCTCGAACCCGTTTAACCCGTGGGTTAAGTGAGCCGGGTTGAATTCAACCCACTTTTGAAAAAGTTGAATTTTTCTCAACCCAACCCGGCTTGAATCCGTGGTGAGCCGGGTTGGCTCACGAGTTGAAACCCATTTTGACATCTCTACCTGGGGTTGTGGTCCTTATAGAATACAGAGAGTGAGAATTTATATTAAGTGTTTCTCGTCTAAGTTGCACTTCAGCCTTAACAGGATGACCTTTTAGAAATATTTTAATATAATTTAAAAAATAAAATAATTAAAATAAAAATTCTACTGTTACTCTTGTTTTTATAGACCTTTAATTTATGGATTAATGTTTTTAATGGCTAACGGCTATATTCTTATTACTATTTACTTTTTGTCTCTCTTTTCTACCTATAAATACCATCTAGGTGAATACAATACAAGACAACAACAGAAACAATAAACACTAGAGTTCTCTAAGAAGCGTTCTTCTTTTCTTCTCTATATTATCTTTAAGACAGAGAAACACATTTGATTTGAAACACATATGATTGTGTATTTGTTTAGCCCTGTGCAGTAGGGACGTTTTCTATCTAAGGATAGCATTATGCGTGTCTCAACCCAGGATATTTCTACTCCTTTCCTTGTTTATCTTTTATTTATGGTTTAATTACTCGGATGATACCCACTTTGGTACATGTGTGCCAATCTGGTACCCGCTTTTAAAAAAGTGTCAATTGAATCCTAACTTTTGAAAAAATGCTTCAATTAGGTTCCTTTCAGATGGATTTGACTAATACCGTTAATCAACGTGCCACGTGTCAGTCTGTGGTATTTTTTATTTATTTTTTATTTTTTTTAAATTTTTTGAAAATTTTTTAATTTAAAAAAAATTAAAAATGTCATGTGTCAGGTCCTTGTGTGTGACACGTGGCATTGTCAGTGCACGTGACATTGTCAGTGCCACGTGACATTGCAATGTCACGTGTCAGTGTCACTGTCAGATGTCATTATGTTGATTTCGATTTAGTCCCTATATATGTCTTTTTGTTTCAATTTGGTACCCACCTATGTATATCTAATTCAATTTTATCCCATTTTTTTTAATAAGTAAAATATTTTTGTATATTTTTACAAAATTAAGTACTAATATTTATATTATTTCTCTCAATTTTAGACCAAATTTATTATTTGTATAAAATGTTTTACTAATATTTTTTATTAAAAATGACTTTTTAACATATTAATTTATTAATTACTTTTTTATTAAGTACTCATGTTTTGTTAATTATTATTTTGTTAACCCAAAATAAAACAATATTGTCTCTTAATAATTTTAAACCAAAATTTCTATTTGTCTGAATGTTATACTAATTTTTTATTAAAAATGACTTAATAAAATGACTTTACCACTAAATTTTAATATAAATATCAAATACTTAATTTTTGTAAAATTTTTATACTTAACTACTTTTAATTTTATAAAAAATGGATTTTAATTATTAAAAAAAAATAGGTCAAGATTGAATCACATACACATAAGTAGGTACTAAATTGAAACAAAAAGACATATACGGGGACTAAATCGAAATCAACACAATGACATCTGATAATGACATTGACACGTGGCATTACAATGCCACGTGGCACTGACAATGCCACATGTCACACACAGAGACTTGACACGTGACGTTTTTTTTTATCTTTTTTCAAAAAATTAAAAAAAAAATTAAAAAAATTTTATAAAAATTAAAAAAATAAAAATAAAAAATAAAAAACCATAGACTATGGCACGTTGACTAACGATGTTAGTCAACTCCGTTTGAAAGTGACCTAATTGAAGTATTTTTTTAAAAGTTGGGATGCAATTGACACTTTTTTAAAAGCGGGTACCAGATTGACACACTTGGACCAAAGTGGGTACCATCCGAGTAATTAAACCTTTATTTATTATTATTATTATTATTATTATTATTATAATTGTTGGTCTCTGATTAATATTATTGTTTTATATATTGTCTTAGTATTATTATTGCTCTAATTGTTATTATTATATTATTTCATATTTTTATTATTATTAGTATTATTTGAGTAATTATTTTCTAACATGATCCAGTAAACCAAGTGTTTACACGATTGAACATAAATTTAAAGAGTCAAACATTTTCATGTAAAAAAATAATAAAAAAGAGTATAAAAATTACTATGTGAGATCTAAAATCTATTTGATTAACTAAAATTGATAATACAATATTTGAACGTAACTGCACAAAAAAAACCTGTAATGAAGATTGTGATGAGAGGATAATTAGTTAGGTACGTGGCTTGATTCGGTGGAAATTAATTTTTGTAGGGATCATTATAACATACCTTCTTTCAATGATTACATTTTCTTTCTGAAATAAGGATTTGTAAACATTTTGTGATGATTGAGGTCAACATAATATTTGACATATTTACCAAAGCTCTTCGCACATGAAAAGATTGCATGTAAGCACCTCAAAATTGATTTTCACATTTTAGTGTATGAAAATTTGGAAACTTGGGAGTCCCATTTCATACTAAGAATCAGCTTCATTTCAACGCAACAATTACTCAAAACTAGTCATCCATTAATATGTTTTAGTCATCATCTTGTAAAAATGAATAACTCTAGGACAATATAAAAACCTTTTGGGCTGGTAGAGTTGAAAATAAGCATGTAACTAAAACAATGTCGTACCCCAATTAGGCAATTATTGATGTTTCAGAACAAGATAGATAGGAATATTCCTGTCTGGATTTGACGCATTAGTTATAAAATAGTAATGACATCTTGTGTTTCTAGGAACTTCTTGAAAATTAAGATTACTAATCTTTATCTTAAAGGTTTTAGATTCCAACTGCTGTAATTCTGTAGCATCATGATAGCATTACAGAGATAATTGTGTTGCGATCATATAAAACTTAAGAGCCTTAATGTTGAGACAAAATTGCGACTATGATAATTCCTCTTCCAAAACGTATTCACAGAATGAAGTTTAGAGAATGATATATACAATTATTTCAGCAACTTTTGCATTACTGAAATTGGGAAGCAGAATCTTATCTGTTGTAAAAGGGTTCCTCAGTGAAGAAAGAAAAATTGAGCCGTGTCTTTATTATTTTCCACTGATTTGAGTGCAAAAAGCTTGACTAACAACATATAATAAATTTCCTTTGCCATTTAAGCAGATGAGAGAATAGTGACAGGATGAGTGGCTGATGATAATTTGGCTTCATGCATATTCAGTTCACATGTGACTGTTATTCTTTCTTATCCCTATTTTCTAAAATTTGATTTGAATCCACCGGCATGTAATATTAGTGAACCATCAGATGCCACCTACTGAAAATATGGTTAAAACTTCCACAACAAGTGTAAAAGCTTTTAGCTACAACAATAAAGTGTCATCTTTTTTTCTTCGTAGTATAAAACGTTTTACAGTGACAGTGACAGTGGATTAAGTTTAATCCCTTTTCTTTGATCTTCATCTTCTCCCTTCCCTTTTGCAGCTCCCTTAACTCATTCTCTCTGCCATAATCAAAGTATTAAAATGTAAGAGCTCCAAAATCCAGAGAATGCTATGATGGGAACAGCTATGTTCAATTGACATCTATAATATGTTGGACTTGCACTTACCGTTACCAATGGATCTTTTGCAATGAAGAACTGCCTCATATATTGAGCTTTCAGAATCACAAGAGTATCGCCAATCATCAGCAGAAAGGGCCACACTAATTCGCGGGGATGTGTCTGAATAGTATCTCCTATTCTTCACAGACACACCTCTTTTAGCAGCAGTTTCAGTGCTTGATTTGTGACCCCTCAGTCTTCTACACAGAGGCCTCAAGAAGTTGAGATACTTCTGAAAGACTCTCCTTGATAATGTTCTGCACCCTTTTAAGGAAAGGCATCTAGAAGGGCATGTAGGAGCCTGACTCTGTGGTGCATGTGAAGATGAAACCGGGCTTGTGTTGGAATCAGAGAACTCATATTCTTCCATTTGCAGTGATTCAACAAAAAGGGGCATGAGGTAGCCATTGGAAAAAAGTTCATCTGCATGGACAAGGGTAAGAGGGGACTGTGAAATTGGGAAGTCAAATTTGGAGTCCTGTGAGTTCTTAAAGAATCTCTTGGAGGGTGGTTTTCTTGGGTCCATCTCAATGAAAGAAGCTTCATCAGATGCATCAAGGGAAGTCCTAAGAGAGGCTTCAAGGCTTTCTAGTGATGGTGGCCTCAGGTTTACTAACCAACTGTATGAGAAGCTTTCAATAGAAAGAGGGTGAGAAGTTTCCATGGTTGTGGTATTGTGAAGGTATAGAAGGGATCTTGGAAAGAATTGACAATTTATGGAAAGGGGATACAAGGAGGTTTATTGCTACCAAAAGCACTCACTCCTCTTGTGCAGCATATATTTTAACTTATATGCATACACAAACACACACACACACCCTTAATATATCATCTCTGTCCAAGAATTAGTCATGTGCCTGTCTGGCAAGAGACAAGAGTTTTAATAATTGGAAATGAGAAAGGAAGAAAAAGAAACAGGAATATGAGCCCACCAATAGTCCCATAATGTCTTGTTTCATCAGTAGTTAGCCTCACCCTCTCTTTTTAATCATTTATTGCTTTAAAATTTCATAAAGGAGGACTTGGTTTGTTTCTAGACTTACATAAATATTCAAATGTTGTTACACTGGGAATTCAATCCAGTAAAAATATGCAGAAGCAGAACAGTACTTTTCCATGCTTTTGAACTTTCCCTTTACCCCTTCAGTAAATTGAAACTCAAAACTAAGTCCTAATTGAAGAACAATTAGATTAAATCCTCTGTTGTTACGATAAATCAATGTTTTAAAACAACATGTGCAATGCTGTTGATTGTACTAAGGTTTTTTACGTTTTTCTATTGTCTTCTTGTTCTGTGTAATAATATTATTTGGATGGACATGACCACTTTAGAAAGGTGATTTCATCAGTGTGATATTACTTTCCAACTGCTGCACGCCTGCAACACCAGGTTAAACTGGAAACTATAAAATATCTCATCGTACAATATTTATTATGTGCATGCAACCTAAATGACATAGATATGTTGTATATTTTATTGTACCATCATGGATTATTATATTCACGAGATACCCTAGGACAACATTATTGTTTCATGAAGAGAAAAAGCATTGTACCATAGTATTTTAGTGGTTTTGAAACTGTGCACAAGATTAGAGTCTTATTTGAGAAATTTAGAATAGAAAACACTGTACTAAATATATCTATCAAGAAATTGTTCTCTAAGCTAGTCTTGCCACTAGCCATTGCTGTGGTAAATTTTAGTTTTCTTCGATAATAACCAAAAGCTCTTTAAAAGGCGAGTGTCGGTAAACCTTTATGTGTAAAAGCAAAATTTTGATTCTAAATCGTATCTTACTTTTCTTTGGGAAAGATCGTGATAAGAAAAAGAGAGGACCAGGACAACTTATGAGAAATAGTTTATAAAAGTTGAAAAAGAATGCACGCACACATATACATAATAAATTTATGGTAATATTGTAAGAAAAATAATAAATAAAATGAGTAATGGAAAAGAAAGAGGAAAAACAATGTAATTCATTACTTTCAAAGGTGTGATAGTTGTTAGTACACGTATAGAGTTAAATGGAGTGTTTATAATGTAAAGGTCAGCAAATCAAAACGAAATTAAATCTCAAGAACAAATAATATTTTTTGGATCTCTAACTTATAATAAATGTTTGCAGAAAAATTTTAAAAAATTTTCATAACAAGTAAAAATATTTATTTAATTTAATTAACTCCTTAATTGGTTCATAACAAGTAATTTTTTTTTTAATTTTAACAATACAGTACTCCCATCAAATTTCCTCTATATGAAACCCTCAACTTCTTCCTTTTTGATTTAATAATTAAGTGTTTAGGATGAACTTGTAATATAGATTGATTTGAAAGACTAATAATAAAAAAAAACTGATGAAATTTGAGGAATTTTATAGAATGTGAGTGTAGTAGGGATTTGAAGAGAGAACAGTTGAGTTTTCTTTTATTAGGTGAATAATGATTATGATATTTTGGTTAGTGAGATTTAAATAAAAGAGTGTTTAAAATTATTTACATGATTCGATTATGGAGATTTGAAGAAGAAAAGTATGAGAATTTGATTAAAAATTTACAGAACTAAATCCAAGCAAAAATATTCCTTCTATAGATGTTAACCATTGACAATGGAGCAAAAGTACAATAAAGCTTAAATTAAAATGTGGTATAAAAATAACCTAAAACCAAATTGACGTGTACAGAGGGACTATCATGCACTCTCTTAAAGAAAGGCATATGCATATTACATACTGATAAATTACACGATAACATTCCCTATTGGCATATGCAGAATCATTGTTTGTTGTTGCCCTTGGACGAGTTCAACTCGAATTTGAATTCTTAAAGAGCAAAACTGATGAGGTTGTCGTGGGGTAAGGAAATTCTGGCTTTTTGATCCACTAGCAGCCTGAGTGGAGCTGCACACAAATCTTCTGAGGCTTAAATGTGTAAGAAAGTAACGTCGCTTTCATGAAAAAACGGGCAAACTGGTTCTGATAAGCAATTCTATGAGATGCTAAAAATGCAGACAAGGGTCCCATCAGCTGTCGGATAAAGTAAGCATCAGCAAAAGTTCTTGGGACAAAAGTTACTGAGCCAGGATAGTAAGTGACTTGAAACCAATTGGTCCCCTCCCCCATGTCCCCATTTAAGAGAATATGTATTTACTGGTAAATACAACACTCATTAATGCAGTCTAATTCTGAAAAGAATGTTGCACCATTCATGCAAGCAGGAAGGACCCAAAGAATTAAGTGGTTCTGATAAAAATTGACAGAATTTTTATCTACAAGAATATAGTTAGCTGAATTGCAGATAAATTTCACAAGGGAGCATCATGACAACCAGCTCAGCAGCAGGTAAAATGTGGCTATAGGCATTAGGCAAACCACATGCACTCATTCTATAACTATTTGTCATTAAGTGCCCTTCTGGGGCCACCTTGTAAGGATGTTAAGACTGGGAGAGGCAACCGATAAATTATTGGATTCTGTATAGCTTAATAAAGCAAACTCTGCATATTGGATTCTCTATAACTTAATAAAGCATACTCTGCTCTGCATTTCGTTTTCAGTCATCCTTCATTGTTCATCTTCCAGAGACTTCTGAAATATTTTATCTTGGAATTCCGTCTACAGATGAAATTCTGAAGTTCTTGCATTTCGTGAAAGACTGTCAACCATCTTAATGTGAAGCTTTACAAACAGTTGAAATTCTGAAGTTCTTGCATTTCGTGAAAGACTGTCAACCATCTTAATGTGAAGCTTTACAAACGGGATCGTGACAAACATTTATCAGCATTGACAATCATAAGAGAGGACTTTGAGCTTGAAAATGATACCATTAGTCTCCTGAGAAACTCATTTGCAACATCCTTTCTGACACTCCTTACTCTTAGTTGAATTTTTTGAAAATTACAAAATCAAGTAGAAACTCATTGAAAATAAGATGTTTTCTAGTAGATTTCAATCAATAGTGAAGAACACGTTCAAGAAAGTGTATTAGATAGTGTTTTGCTGACAGTTCTGCCGACAATAATCGTACTACCGATGTTAAGTGTTTAAATATTGACAAACACAACCCCACCCCGACCTACTCCTCCCCCTTCTGGTTTTAACTTTTAACCCTTTAACTCTCCGAGTTTAACAAAATCTTGATCAAAGCATAATAAGTGCACCTTAATTTGTCTGACAGGGAGTGGAAAATAGACAGATCCAGAAGCAAGAATGCCAAAAAAGTAAGATAGTCAAAAACTTATATTTTATTTCATGAGATCCAGAAATACAAAAGCATTCCACAAACTATGCAACAACATTGATGGTAAGAGGTTCCTAGACCGTACAAAGACAGTACCCATCACCATGCCAAGAAATACAAGTGGTAGTATCCTCTGAATGTTAAAATGTGCCAAGGCAAAACAGACTGAACTAACTAATATTGCACTCCATACAGGCATGTATTTGGTTAAAGATGGGAGAAGGAAACCACGGAAGACAATCTCCTCCCATATTGGAGCACAAACTGAGACTACCACAGCATAGAGCGCCATTGCCACAGGGTCTCGAGCAACAATGGATTGCTCTACACTTGAGACGGGAACTGGAGTATATTGAAGAACAGGTAACAAATTTAGGTTCATTTGTGATAGCTGATTGATAAGGGGGAACATAAGGCAGCCCAAACCAACATCAAACTGCCACTTCCCCTTCAGTTCAAATTTGAACCAATCAGATGAAAGAGGTTGAAACTTTGCAAGACAATGCCGAAGAATTGCTATCCCAACCACACCTTCAGCAACATCGGTCAAGAGGCTGTACAATGCTTGCCCTCTGTATGTAAGGGATTCCTTTCTAAACCCTGCTGTGTATGCTAAAAAGGGAACTATCCAAGATCCTACAAACCAAAATGAGGCAATCCAGAGGAGCATAACCTGCAGAATTCAACTTAGTTTGTCCTTCTAGATGTAATGATACTAAGAACATATTTTATATTTGGAACATGGAATAGAATCAGAAGTGTATTTTAATGACAACAAAAACTCCTCTAAAATCAAATGTTACGATTGCTATATATAACTATTTTACAATTTTGCACTTGAACAGAAAAATTTCAAAATAAAAGAAGTAATAATTTTAGTTTTCCAAATTCAGATGGTCAATTTTATAATAATTTTTAAATATAAAGGAAATTTATTAATTTTGCAGCCCTTTTAATACGGAGAGTGGGTAAACCAATAAATATCATTTTTAACCACATTATTATTTGTCAATCAAGTAATACCTTTTATCATTTTTGCATTATTGACATTGGGGTAAAGTTGTCAAGCAATAACTTTATTGCCTTATTGACAGCCAAGAATCCCCATTCACTATAAAAGAATAGGAACCGGCATTCCTGGCAATGCAGAAGTAGGCCTGAATGGAATGGCCATTTCATGCCTTTTCATTTACTAAACATAAAAATAGAGCTTCCTCTGGTAAGAAGACATGAAATCCTTGATCTGAAGTACAAAAACATACTCAAAATATTGACAGCATTGATAATGGTATCAAAAAGTTAGAAACCATATACTTTACCTGAACAATAGTTTTTGCTGTCCAAGGAACTGTCCACGGTTTCACATCATGAATAACAGTTATGACCTGAAATGTTGAAAGCACAGTACAATTACAATCTTTGAGACTCCCTAAAGATGTTTTAATTCTCTATGACAGATTTATACGAACACAATATTATTGATTAATACAAAATGAACTAATAGAGCTACTACAATCAAGAAACCTTAGAGAATACCTAGAGACTAAGCTTCTACAGGAAGATAACCTCCCTAACTGCACTTCAACATAGTAATACTCACTTCCTTCCTGCCACTATGCAGTCCTGCTCCCTATGAACCTACTATTCACCAACGAATCCCTCTCTCCTCACACTTCATCATTACTAACTCCCATCCCATTCACCTATTGTCCTTCTTCGGGAAGTGTTTAACAACTTGTTTAAGGTCAGATGGCAAAGATTTAAAAGCAAATTGATGTTTAGACAGTTTGATAATGTTAGAAATTCTTTTGAGAGCGATGTCATCAGATTCATTTTAACCAAAAACATATGAAGACTTAATCTATACGACTCTAATTTATCTTGTCCTACACAGCATTTCCAAATCAATTGTTGTTAGATATAGTTCTCATTTTACTTCTTTTTATCTTTCCGTCTGTGTTGTATTGATTATATAACTAATTGCTTCAGTAAGTTATTACAAACTTTGTTAAACGTCTATCTACTCTTATATATAAAGGACTTCTGTAACAAAGAATAGACAATTACTCTTAGCATCGCTTCGATCTTTGCTCTCCAAAACTAATCTTCTCACGTTCTTGTTTGTACTAACTCATGAAATTAGGTAGAAGATCCATGCATATTTTATCATCAAACTGGTACAAAGGCATGCCAGCTGCATTCTGAGTTGTGCAATTCTTCTTTTGCCAATAAGACAGTTGATAATTTCCTTTGTGCATAAAGTCACTTGTTAATTCTCTTGCGCCCATTGGAGATCATGTCTCTTACAAAGATCTTGATTCCATTCCTGAGGGATAGCGAGTATGATTATGTTATCATCAAAGGCATGCTTCTTGCCCTCGATCTACCTTAATGGATATGGAAGTACTGAAAGAAAAAAAAAACAACGCTGATTTATCCTTTTACCTATCTGTCAACATTGATCAAACTTCATCATAATCATCCTCCAATGATCAACAGATGCAAATTGATAGTGTTACCCACAATATACTAATTTTTGTGGCGAACTGGTCGTTCCAGTGGTTGAAGTCATGATGGTCAAGCCTCAATTCAGTGCCAAGTATGTTTCAAGTTTTGTCCTGCAATGCTTTCATGATACAATTTATTCAATCCACAGTTTCAACCTCCTCAAGTCTCTCACACTTCAAGCATGCGCTGACCTCAAGGAAATTCACATTTCACTTCTCATTGGACGCAACCACCTCCTCATTCTTTGCAACATCCGTATCAACCTTCACAGTTTGCTACTTCCCCAACATGTTACCTGTCCCAAAGCGCCTCAAGCAATGTTAACCAATATGGATCAAGCCATTTCTTAGACATGGTTCCCTTGGTTTAGTGCTTCTTGTTACTGTGGCTCAAAATATTCAACAAACACCTCTTTCTGAAGGTATTGGTCAGATCTTCATGGAATGGATAAGTTTTACCCATTTCCTCATTCAGTTGTACTTTCCTTACATCATTACATAATCTAAAATCCATTTTATTCGTACCAAACTTTGACACGTTTCTTCCACTACAAAGAATCTTCTGTGTTAGTAAATTTGCTCAAGATAACAATGCTTACTTTGAGTATCATCCTAAATATTTCTATGTCAAATGTCAAGCATCCAATGAAAGTCTTCTACACAGACAAGTTCGACTTGATTGCTTCTATTAGTTTCCCAGCTTGTGTCTTGCCTCTTATATACATAAACCTTCTATTTTCCTACTCCAAGTTTAAAACTCTCACTATTTCTAATAATAATTTTGATTGTAATGCTCATACCTAGCATTTACATTTAGGAAACACCAATTTCAATGTACTTCGACTTGTTTTTCAATCTTGTATAATAACTTTCAATATTAAAACTAGTTTGTCATTTTGTTTAGCTCATTGTATGGGCAAAGCACATAGACTCCTTTCTCATCATTCTCTCACTACATATAATTCTCCCTTTGATTTAATTTTTAGTGATTTATGGAGACTTTCACTTGTGCCATTTACTAATAATTATTCTTACTAGATTTCCTTTATGTTGTGTTTGGATCAGGTAATTTAGAAAGGTAACAGAAAGGGAAAAAAAGGAAAAAAGAGTAAACCCCATTCTAGTTCTTCCACAACTTTGCAAAAAGTAGTCCATTATAGTCTTATTCTCCAATTTAATTTTTACAATTGTTTTTCACAAAAAAAAAAAGAAGGATTAAGTGGCTGTCATCTCGTAAAATCTAGGTCAAAGTTGAGAATTTTGTTTAGTTAGGAATTGAAGTGACTAATACACAACGACCAGAGTGGAAATTCACTTGAACAAACAATCCAACCATTTCTCTTTGTGGACTTAAAAACTGAGGGTATGATAATCTTAATGTAAAGTTAAATAAAAGGTAAATAGAGAACAGGTTGAAGGATAAATAGCCAAAAAGGTCCACCAAAAAGACAATTATATAAGAATAGTATGAGTGTAAGAGAGAAAAATAGTTATAAATTATGATCTGCAACCACAGCTACAGCTACAAAAGTGTAGTTTTGGAGGTCTCTGAAATAACAATTGAAACCACATCGACCTCATTAGTCTGATTTTTTTCTAATTATGTGATATTGAATTGTTTAAGAAAATACAGAGACTAACTCCATATAATGAAGATGGATCTCTAGAATTCTACGGGAGGAAAAGATAGTGCATGCCATGCAAGAGAACTGAACCTTCCTCAAACCCACAGAAATTCCTGCCTCCCTCACTTCCCCCTCTTCCCTTACACAGTCTTTAACTTTATGAGTTAGTTTTCCTCACCTTTTGACACGTAGGGAAGTTTTTTTACAGCCTAAACAAGCCACTTTTCTCTTCTCACTCACTTCTAACATGGTCTAACACAGGAATTCCTAACATAATAACAAAGGAATCAGAACTACAATTTAAAACCATGATTCTAAAACAAAATAGTATTTAAGAGGGTTTATCTTTCTTTAATCAGTGACAGCCTTCACAGTA
>Ga0209589_1010276_pt1 | contig 13694 bp, 8 predicted proteins | sample CowpeawhiteBW_FD_187525 | JGI IMG/M metagenome (GOLD analysis project Ga0209589, IMG submission 187525) | Root nodule microbial communities of legume samples collected from California USA - Cow pea white BW (SPAdes) (version 2) | ecosystem: Host-associated > Plants > Roots > Nodule | place: USA...
GTGCAGTGGGTCAGCGATTCCGGCAACCATTTCGCCGGTGAGAAAGTGGAGGGTCGTTCTCGAGGAAACCGACGACCGTCCGTAGCATCCAGAAGACGCCGGTTTTGAAGTGGGTAGTGTATTTGGAATTCTGAGTGGACGCTGCTTGGTCGGCGGCAACCGTGTGGTGGTGCTGTGTGTTGCATTGTAAGTTTCTTTTGCTCCCATTTCACTTTTGGTTAATGTGTTGGTTGATGATGAAGTTTTTCTGTAAATCGTAAAATTGTGTAATTTTTTTGGGAATAAGTTGGTATTCTACATGTTCGTTGTTGCTGTTGTTGGGGAAAAGTGATTTGGTGGTGCTAGGGTGAATGTTAGTGTATTTTTGAGAACCCATTTTTGTGTTTGGGTGTTGTCTGTGATAGCGGTTTAGGTACTTAAAAATTTAGAGGAAACCCCATTTTTTTCTAAGTCCGTACAACTGACAGTGTTTGGGTGTTGTCTGCTCCAATTGTGAATGACGATCATTGGTGGTGTTATGTGGTCAATATTAAAGAGAAGAAGTTGTACGTGCTCGATTCGATAGGCCACTCCAACAAAAGTCGTAGAAGAATAGACAACGCAGTTGTAAGATTACAATATTGTGATATTGGTTCTGTTTAGGTTGTCACATATAACTAGTTTTTTAACTTAATGGGTTGTTATTATTCTGACACTGTAGGCTCAGAATATGGGATTACTTTTTGGGATGTTGATGAAGTGTTCGGAACTTGAGTGCCCAAAATTTGAAGTTCACTGCGACATAACTCCCATTCAACCGAACTTGTGAGTTTATCCTTTGTTGTTTAATTGCACTGCAGTTTGGTGATGAAGTGTGTTTATTTACATATATTTGTGGTGTTGTTTAGATACGATTGTGGCATTATTGTTCTTCAAATGATGGAGTTGTGGGATGGTGAGAAGAAATTTGATGGCAATAGCATGCCTAATTACACTAATGTAAGTTGTGGTTAGTCCATGAATTTTTATTATAAATGTTGTTCAACATTGATGTATTTTCATTCACATAATTGTGAGTTGTTCTGCAGGAACAACTTCAACTGATTAGACAGCAATACATTTGGCGTTGGATACTAGATGTTGACAATATCTACAGGCAAGAAGTCCTGCAGTACTACAAGGCGCTTTTATAGAACATAGGTGTGCATTCAAAAGGATGGGTGGTATAATCTACGCCAGGAACTTTTTTAACATTTTTTGGGAAGTCCATTAAGTTGTTGTACATATGGAGTTGTAGAGTTGTTTAGTTGTTTTAAAACATTAAGTTGTAGTGTTAAAATGTTGTGTACTTGAATGAATAATGTAAATGAGTATTTAAATTTTTTAATATGTTGTTTATATTGTTGCATGATGACAAGGACCCACGTCAGTCCATTTATATGCTGCAGCTACCAATAATTTTATCTTCTGGAATGTGTTGATGAGAATTGTATGTCAGCTTACAAGAGCAGGTTCAAATGGTTATGAGTTATTGGACAGCAAATACGAAAAACTGCTGCTTTAGTCTCCAGTTAATGAATGCAATATATGTGCGAGCACATTGAATACTATTGACATTAAAAAAGTTTTGCCATTACTCCCCGCATATGTATGTATAGGTGGCCATATATGGTTGAAATGTTTTTTACCCGTTTCTGCTGTTGACAATGCACAAAATTAATCAAATGCAATGGTTATTACTGTGGTGGACTTCGTCATTGACGTTTTCATTGACTGTCGTGATTGCCATTGCTCGACTAACGCGATTGATGAATAGTTTTGATTGAATGTGTAAGTCATATATACAAATTTCAACTATACTCCCCACATAGTGGGAAGTTAGTCCCCATATTTTGTTACAACTTTGTTCTTGTGGTCCATGGAGGCTACACTCCAATCACAGATGGGTGATGAGAAATAATTAATTTCTGAACGCATGACAAATGAATAAGGTCTTAAGAATAGTGTTTATTGAATATTGAAGCACTATTGGAAAAGGTCAGTTGTACTCCCCATTTAGGTACGGCTGCACTTGTGTTAAAAAAACTGTGCTTGAACTCCCCAGGTACAGCTTCTTTGGTCCCCACATGTGCTCATATCAAATCCACCCAGATGCGGTCATTGAATTTTCATTGGATTATTAGACGTGGTGAGTGCGCACGAACATTGTTACAGGTCGAAAGAGATTACTTAGGAATAATTTAGGTGGAATTTTGAAGCAGTGTTAAAAAAGTTCTACTGTACTCCCCACTTATCCACGGCCAACTCCCCGCTTTTGTACCAGGCATAAATTTTGTGGTTCTATTATATGAAATAAATTAATTTGAAATAGGCTAACGCTGAAGTGACGCAAAGGAATTTATTTGTTAACCAATAAAATATGTATAACTGTGGAACAAATGATTTTTCCGTTGTTGTCCATGACCTGCACTTCTGTTAAAAAAACTGTGCTTGAACTCCCCAGGTACATCTTCCTAGCTCCCCACATAGGCGTTTGGTATTATTTAAATTTTGTGCTCATATCAAATCCACCCAGATGCGGTCATTGAATTTTCATTGGATTATTAGACGTGGTGAGTGCGCACGAACATTGTTACAGGTCCAAAGAGATTACTTAGGAATAATTTAGGTGGAATTTTGAAGCAGTGTTAAAAAAGTTCTACTGTACTCCCCACTTATCCACGGCCAACTCCCCGCTTTTGTACCAGGCATAAATTTTGTGGTTCTACACTATCAAATAAAATAATTTGAAATAGGCTAACGCTGAAGTGACGCAAGGGAATTTATTTGTTAACCAATGAAATCGGTATAACTGTGGAACAAATGAGTTTTCCGTTCTTGTCCATGACCTGCACTTGTGTTAAAAAAACTGTGCTTCAACTCCCCATGTACAGATTCCTAGCTCCCCACATAGGCGTTTGGTATTATTGAAATTGTGTGCTCATATCAAATCCACCCACATGCAGTCATTGACTTCGTCGCCTTCGTTAATTTCCCCTTCTCTCTCTAAACTTCAGTTTCTCACCGCCGGAAATCCAAATACACTACCCACTTCAAAACCGGCGTCTTCTGGATGCTACGGACGGTCGTCGGTTTCCTCGAGAACGACCCTCCACTTTCTCACCGGCGAAATGGTTGCCGGAATCGCTGACCCACTGCACCCAAAACTCCGACCGCCGCACTGAAGTTTCGACCTTCTCTCTCTTCACACTCAAAACGCACAACGGACGCGCCCCTACTTCCCCCCTTTTTCTCTTTCCTTTCTCTCTCTAAAATGACATTTAACATAAGCAATTTTCCTTCTCTCCACTGCACGTGCGACCAACGTTTTCCTTTTTTAAAAAATTAAAAAAACACGTGACACGTCAACTGTGTCAAATTCTTGTCAAATATTTTTGTTGGAATATCATTATCCAATATAATAATAGCTTTAACTTTTCACTACTTGGCTTAATCACATAGAATACTGATGGATAAAATTTAAGTACAAAGCGTCAGTACATTAAATGTTTAAGAGCTTTGGATAAAAATTTGAGAATGAAGATAAATCAAATCTAACCAAAATCTAAAGAAATTGAATGCAAAATGTATCCATATATGTATGTATAGATTTAGATGTCTATAAATAGCAAAGATTTGAACGACTAAAAGCAAAAAAAAAAAGACAATGAGAGGGAAAGGAAGCAATATAGAGAAGTGAACAATAAAAATAATGAAGGCATAGTTAAATAAAAAAAAAAGTGTTAACAATGCGAGTGTATAAAAGGGAGAAACATGCATTTATCTTTTTCAATCTTTGAGATAAGGGGAGGAGACATTTATCATTCAATCTTTTGACTTTTATTTTTTCTTGTCTCATAATTATTTTTATATTTACCTTTAAGTGAGGTGTCCTTAACCTTATTCTAATTTATATTTAGTTCTCATTCCTATATATTTAATTTATATTTACTCTCATTTACTTATTTATATTTATCTCCAGTTACATACTGGTCCTTTTTGTTTATTTATATTTATTTTAATTATGCATTGATCCTATTTATTTACTTATTTATATAATTATATGGTTTAATATTGAAATAAAATTTACAATAAATAAAGATTTGTTATGATCTTGGGGAGTTGAACGAGTTAGTATTACTCAAGATGAGATGTTCTTGAGTTACTTTGTTGGCCATGAGCTCATTTATCCTGACTAGTCACTACAAAATTAATCAATATCTTTATAAAGTATGATAAAATCCAATTTTATGGATTTGGGAGAATTTTCATTTCATTTTATCTTATTATGATATGCTGTATATCTTTATGTGATATTTGTCTCACTTCTCAGTTTTATGATTGTGTGTGAAAAAAAAAATTATAACCTTATCATAGATGGCTGCTCCCAACACACCTGATCCCTTATTCGCCGACATTGTGGTTGTTTTCCCCGAGAATGCATGGCAAACCAATGCAGTGAATAATTCTGTGACATTTCAGGGAACATGAAACTCTACTATTACTTTCCTCTCTACCCTAAACACGCCTATTATCATTGAAGGACAAAAATCGAAGTTACCTTCTATTTACCCCCAACAATCCAAGTGAATCCTATCCATAACCTTTTCCCTCCACCTGTTTGAAAATCAGTATATGAGGGGAAAACTGTAAATAAATAACACTCATTCCTCTTCTAGTGTAGGAAATATAATATGTACTAAATAATGTGGATATAAGATGCATACAATATTGTAAATATATATATATATATATATATATATATATATATATATATATTTGAATCTTTTAAGTATAATTAGATGTTATTGTATAATTTTGCCTCTAAATTTTAAAAATATATTATAGAAAATAATAATAATAATAATAAATAAATAAATAAAAATTTAGGTTGCTACAAAGTCAATGCAAATAAATTATTATTCCAAATATATTTTATTTGTGAAATTATGGAGGTGCATAGAGAGTAAGCCAGCAAAGTAATGTTTGAATAGCCCATGCATCATAGATTGGGCCCGTTAAATTTTCAATAACAAAAATTCAAATGATTGTAGTTGTTTTACAATAATATCGATTCTCTTTTTTTCCTTCAACATACATCTTTATAGATGTTGAAAAAGTGTAAATTGTTCATGGTTCTGATTTTTACATCGTAGAGTTTTGAGACAAATTTTACATGGTATAATTTAAAATATATTTTAGATTATACATTACAAAATATATCATGGATTATACGATTTATAATATGTTTTCAGCTTAATCTAAAAGTATATTTATAATGTAATCTGAAATGAATTGTATATTATATTATATAATATATAATGCATTTCTAAAATTTAAATTGCATAATATACGATAAATTATGAGATTATAGATTTATGACATATAATAAATAATGAGATGATAGATTTATAATATGTAATAAACTATGAGATTATAGATTTTAAACACAATTATGGAGTTAGAAGAAGAAAGTATGGGGTGCAGAAAGAAATTATCTGATAACAAACATCAGAAGAAACAAATAGATATCAGCGGGCCTCAACAGTAATAACAAAACTTTTTGAAATTGAAGTAGCCCGCGCTCTTCGATGAAACGAAACAACGAACGCTACGAAATTAAAGTTGCCGCTTCAACAATCGAATCTCATTGGTTCATTCACATAGACATGGATCGCAATGGTAACCGTAGATTAATTGGAAATGGAAGGCTCAGATATATCGTATCATTTGTATCTTGTGTATAAATATTCATTGGAATACAATTCTCTTACACTGAAGCAAAAAAACAATTCTGGATCTGGAGGCCACCGCAAGCAAACAAACAAACACTGAAACTAATACTTCTCATCAATGGCTCGAACCAAACAAACTGCACGTAAATCCACCGGAGGGAAGGCTCCTAGGAAGCAACTGGCCACAAAGGCAGCCAGAAAATCTGCTCCGGCAACAGGTGGTGTGAAGAAGCCTCACCGCTTCAGGCCGGGAACGGTGGCACTGAGAGAGATCAGAAAGTACCAAAAGAGCACGGAATTGCTGATCAGAAAGCTTCCATTCCAGCGTTTAGTGCGAGAGATCGCTCAGGACTTCAAAACAGATCTTCGTTTCCAGAGCAGCGCGGTTTCTGCTTTGCAGGAAGCTGCAGAGGCTTATCTTGTTGGACTCTTTGAAGACACAAACCTTTGTGCCATTCACGCCAAGCGCGTTACCATCATGCCCAAGGACATTCAACTTGCTCGCAGAATCAGGGGCGAGAGAGCTTGAGTTTTCATAATTATTTTGAAGTTCTGTTTATTCTAATTTACTGGTTCAGTTGTTTGAACTGTTGTGTATCAGTCTAATGTAGATAAATTTTTTTGAAGTGTTTTCTAGTTAAATTTGTTTTCATTATTATTTTTCATTTATCTTTCATTTTAATACAGAACTATTATATTTTCTTTATTGAATTTCAAGGTGAACATAGAGTCCGTAAATAATAACTTTCACTATAATAAGGAATTGTGAGCAAATAAATTTAATAGTTCAAGTTTTATTATATTTTTAATAAAAAATATGCTATTTCTTTTAACGTCCACTTAATTTTCTCTATTTTTTATTTATTGAAATTTGAAATGATCGTGAATAAAGTAACCGGAAGAACTTTTGACATAGTTTATATATATTAATAGGCATAATTTATATATTAACAAAAGTGAATTTTGTTAAAATTTTAAACATTAAGAAAATATTAAATGAAAATAGAGTAGAAATGTAGCTTTTAATCATTAATATAATTTTTTTTAGCTAATTTATTAGCATTTAAAATATTTTCGATACAAACAATTTTTGCATGATGTTATTTGACGGTTTTTTTAATTATTAAAAGTTTTATTTATAATAATTTTTTACATATGATACACATATGTGTATTATGTATTTGATATGTTAATATATTTATTTTGAAAAAATAGAATATATATATGAATAATAAAAAAATGTATAATAATTTTTAAAATATAATATATATATATATAATTATTGTATGAATTAAAATTAAAATTATATATACTAAAGTTATTAACATAAAAAATAAAAATTATTATCATCATAAAAGTATCATTATAAGAATTTTTTTTAAATAATGATTAATTTTAGTAACAAAAAATATATTGGAGACCAATTTCCTAATTAAAGATAAATTATTTTGGTAAATTTTGGTAATTACAACCTTGGTAGTTAATATTAGTGACTAATTTAGAAATCAATTATTTTGGTAGTCAAAATCTTAGTAGCTAATGTTAGTAATAAATTTAAAAACCAATTTATGATAAGAATGATTTTAATTATCAATTTAGAGACCAATTATAATTTTTTAGAACTATTTTAGTTGTCAACAATTTTTAGTTTTTAAATTGGTACCTAAATTAGTCACAATGTAATGACTAATTATTTGTGGTCATTAAAATTGGTTATAATTCAAAGATTTTCTTGTAGTGTATTACAATTTTATAAATTAAATATTTCACTGATAAATATCAATAGAGTATCATAAAGTATCAGACATTTCACCATACAAAAGGAGTGTGTACCTGTTGCTTGTATGTGTGAGCACCATTTGCCAATAATGGCACAAGAATTGGGTTACAAATCTTGATACCAGTAAGAAGAGCAAGGTCAGGCTGACAAATGATAACACAATTGAGGCAATTGGCATTGGTGATATAAAGATTAAGAAATAAGGTAAAATCGTGGTTGTCATCGAGAATGTATTGTATGTTCCAGGCATGAAATGCGATTTGCTTAGTGTGGGGCAGTTAGTAGAGAAGGGATTTTCTGTGAGTATGAAAGATGATTTCTTGAAGGTATATGACTCAAAAACAAAAGCTGCTACTAAGATCTCCTCTATCCAAAAATAGAACTTTCCAGACTAGGTTCAATCAGATTGATAATGTTTGACTACAACAACAATTGACAAAACAACGTGGTTATGGCATATGAGGTATGGTCATCTTAACTTTCAGAGTTTGAAAAGTTTAGCTACTAAAGAGATGAATACTGAACTACCAGTTATTTCCATCCTTAACAAGGTGTGTGAAGGGTGTTTGATTGGAAAACAACCAAGAGCAAATTTCAAGGCACACATGCACATGATATCAAAGGATTTACTACGTGTTGCGTACTTGGACGTTTGTGGGCCATTTGAGGTTTTGTCACAGGTCAAAATCGCTATTTCATTTCATTCATAGACGAATATAGCAGGATGATATGGTTGTATCTAATCAAGGTGAATAGTGATGTATTCTCAGTTTTCAAAAGGTTTAAAACCTTTGCTGAAAAATAGAGTGGAAGATGGCGGGGGCGAGTATACATTTATGGAATTTGAGAAGTATTGTAAAGAGAGTGGTATTCAATATGAGGTGATAACTCCATACACCCCACAACATAATAGTCTTGTTGAAAGAAGAAATATGACCATCCTAGATATGGCTAGAAGCATGCTGAATGAGAAGAAGATTCCACATATGTTTTGGGGTGAGGCAGTGTTAACTGCAGTTCATGTGCTGAATAAGTGTCCCACCAAGCAACTTGGAAATAGAGTCCCTAAAGAGGTTTGGTTTGATAGAAAACCATATGTAAGTCATCTAAGAGTGTTCAGTTTTGTATGTTATAAACATGTTCCTGATGCTAGGAGAAGGAAGTTAGAAGATAAAAGCATGATTATGGTGTTAGTTGGGTATCACCTAACATGAGCATACAAGTTGTATAATCTTGCCACAAATGCAATCTGCATAAGTAGAGATGTTGCAGTGAATGAAGAAGGTTCCTGGAGTTGGACAAATCAGAACACAAAGGATAACAACAATTCTCATACAAAGGGAAACTCCATGCTGATTGGAGAATGAAGAAATTGTTGTTAATGATACAAGTTCAACACCTGAGTTACAACAACAGCCATAAAGAGAGCCTAAACAAAGGAGATTGCCAAGCTCGATGGTGGATTTTGAGATGTTTCCAGATAATGCAGTGACAAATGAAGGAGATTTAGTGCATTGCATTTTGCACTATTTGTAGAAGCTGAACCAATTAATCATGTAGAAGCGTTGAATCAAGAACTATGGAAGAAGGCTATGGCTGAAGAGTTGGCAGCCAATGAGAAAAGTCAGACGTGGTTTCTAACCGAGTTACTTGTTAACAAGAAACCCATTGATATTAAATGGGTTTTCAAGTTAAAACTCAATCCAAATGGAACCATTTCAAAGAGGAAGGCAAGGCTGGTTGCTAGAGGATTTTTACAGAAACATGGGTTGGATTATTCTGAAGTTTTTGCTCCAGTAGCAAGAATTGAAACCATAAGGCTGATGGTGGCGTTGCCAAGTAGCAAAGGGTGGCCTATGTTTCAACTGGATGTGAAATCAACATTTTTGCATGGTCCTCTTGAAGAGGTTTGAATATCTGCGAAATAATCTAGGTGTTGTGAAGTGTTGAGTTTGAATTGAGGGGAAGTGTTGTGGTTAATTCAAACTATTGTAGTCTATTAGTTAGTTACTTTGTCTGTTATCGTTTTGTATCAGAATTTATAAATAGAGTCCTTATGTTTCTGTACAAAGTGCTAAAATTATGCTTTTGTACAAAGTGAGTGCTAAAATAATAAAAAAAAGGGTCTCATAGACATTTTACCATACAAAAGGAGTGTGTACATGTTGCTTATGTGTGTGAGTACCATCTGCCAACATTGTGTGGATTACAAAATCAATATAGTTCCTTTCATAGAAATAGGAGTTTCACTACTAAAAGTTTTAATTTTAACGTCAGTTTAGTGTGTGATTTAGTGCCAATTTTCCGTCAATTAATAAACCGACATAGAATTTAGCGCCATAAAAGTATAATAACATCAATTTATTATAACCGATGAAATAACTACAAGTAAAAATTATTAAAGTCGGTTAAAACCCCCTCTAAATTTAAAAAAACTGTTTCTAAATTAAAAAATATTTCATCTAATATTTAGTGGCGGTTATAACCACTAGCAAAATCTTATTTTTATAAAAATAATTATTTAATACTTAGCGGCAGTGGTAACCACAAGTAAACTTTTATTTTCTTTAAATAATTATTTAATACTTAGTTTCAGACTCTAAAAAAGAATCATCTAGCTATTCTCTTTATTCTTTGGTAGAGGTGTAACTTTCGTTTGTTTCTCGGCTGCCACTTTCTGTGACTGTTTTGCATGCACTTCATCCTCATCAAAAGAGTCATTTTCAGGTGATTCAGAAAAACTGGAAGTTGGTTTTCCTTTCTTTGCATAGGCTTTTACAACACCATTTTTAGCAGGTATCTTTTTTGGAAGAGCAATAGGTTTATGGTACAAAAAAGCAATAAATAATAGTGAGCGATGATAAAAATATGACATGAAATTTTGGCCTATTAATCCATTAAACCATGAATAGACTTGTGCAATACCTTATCATAAAAAGAATCATCAGAACTGCTTTCCTTCTTCTTTTGCACTTTTGTTTCCTTCTTTTGCTTCTGAGCAACCTCCTTTATCTTCTGTTTTTTTGCAATCACTTGCTTCTCACTTTCTTCTTCATCTTGTCTATTGCCTCCTGAAAGAGAAAAAAATAAGAAAAAATGTATGACAAAATGAATTAGACAATAACATCTTAGACATGCTCACCTGGAGAGTGATAGCCTACAAAGGTATTAGATCAATACTTGTAACCAAATAAACGTCAATAGATTCCTTCTTGGTATGTTTTTCATCACTTTAAGTTTTCAAATTTAAAGTTTTTACCAAACTGTGAATAAATGACTAAATTAAGGAAATGCGTTATTTGATAAAAACACCTGTATCAAATTGTGAAAGATGACTAAATTAAGGAAACTTAATAGTATTCTCATCATACTCCGAACTAGTAGCATCAACTTCTCTAAATTCTTCCTTATCAAGAATCTCTACCACATTAAAAGGTGACATGATTGTCAATGTTTAAAAAGCATCCTTTGGAGACTTTGGCTAATGTAAAAGTTATTTTTCAGAATATTAATTCTCTTAATAGATCATTAATTGACATATATTAGAGTAAACTTGGATATTCAGAAATTGGCTTCCTTAATGGAAGAGTAAAGGATAATACGAGTTGTTATAATCCTGTAGATAAATATGAAAATGCTTAGATGTTTGAGAAAGATACATATAACAATGGAATAGATGACATTGACACATTCTCACCCATGGTTCCTTGTACTCTCTTTTGATTTTCTTGGCTAATGCATTGATGGAAGTAACATCTATTGTGCTAGTATCATTTTGATCTTAGTAACAGTAGTCGAGCATCACATGCCACAATCACAATATCAATGATTGTGATTGACATTAGCTAGCCTAGAAGTAGCGATGGGCAGTCGTTGGTGATGTAGTAGGGGAAACCGATAGATTGAGCTTTGTCTCGAAATCAATTCAAAAACACATTTAGTGATTGAAATTAGGGTTCATGACAAGTTGAAATTTCAAAAAAAAAAAAATCAAATTTGAAGAGAAAAATAAACTACAGAATGATAAAATCAACTTATGAAAAGGGGAAAAATATCTACAAGAAGAAAATTGCAAAAATTGCATTAGAAGAAGATGATTTACAAAAATGTTCCAGCAAATAGGATATGAATTCAAAAGAAAAAGAGAAGATAACATCAGAGAAGATGGCTTACAAAAAAAAGGAATCAACTCTATCTACGAAGAACACCACAATAGAAGCGCGCCAATGACCTTATCTACTTACCAGTTACTAAAATATAACGATAAAAAAAGAAAATGATTTGACTACTAAATTTTAACAACTTTCTCTTACAATTTTAGGTGTCGTTTTCTAAGTGGTTTTTTATTTTTTCATTTTTTCATTCTCAATATTCCAAAACCACTTAGAAGATGCCACCTCATGTTGTAAGAGAAAGTTGTCAAAATTTAGTAGTCAATTATAAAAAAAATTATGTTACCATACTGTAAGGCCCACCTACTTTACTACCTTTATTTTAAAGGACTGCCCCAAATAAGTTGGGCCTAGGGCTGACCCATAAGGAACCAAAGTCCCTAAACCAGCTGAAACACTTTCATTCTTCTCACTTTCAGAAAAAATAGCCTCTTTTCTCTTAGAATAGTAACGTTCCTCTGCTAGGGTTTGAGGTTCATCCAAGTTCAACTGAGTTCAACCTATTTCTTTCACTCACGTAAGTTACTTCCGATGCATACTCTTCTCTTTTAGTTTAATCTTCGTTCTTGCTGTTAGGGTTCCTCGTAATAATCTCGTGCTTCCTCTGTATTGAGATTTTCAGCTCTTAAATATGCTCTTGGAGTTCTCTTGCTCATTCGCTTAAGGGTCGGGGTCGTTTTGACTAGCTCTTTCCAGGTAAGGGAAGCTAGGGTTTATGTATTTAAAGTTATTTTGCTGATTTTTGGTCTGTTTGTATGGCTGTGATGCTTGAATGAGGCTGTTGATCGAATAAAAATGTATGGTGTGCGAGTATGTTTGATTGATGTGGCACTACCACACTGCAAACTTTTAAAAAAAATTAAGATTTCTACTACGTTAACCGTTGGATCGAGTTGAAATTTTAACAGCTGATCCTTAACACATAATGCTTGACTTTCACCGGTCGGATCTTTAATTGGAACTCTGTAGTGAGAGCAGTTTTTATCGTAAGGTCACTGAATTTGTGTTGTTGACAACACTACACACTTTTCGTAAAATGAAAGTTACTACTTCGTTAACCGTTGGATCGAGCTGATATTTTAACAGCTGATCCAGAACACATAATTCTTGACTTTCACTGGTCGGATCTCTAATCGGAGCTCTGTAGTGAGAGCAGTTTTTATCGCAAGGTCACTAAATTTGTGTTGTTGACAACACTGCACACTTTTCGTAAAATGAAAGTTACTATATTTAATCGTTGGATCGAGCTGATATTTTAACAGCTGATCCTTAACACATAGCTTTTGACTTTGACTGGTCCAATCTTGAATCATAGCTCTGTAGTGAGAGCAATTTTTATCGTAAGATCGCTGTAGTTTGGTTGTTTCTCTGATCTTGAATGGTTATTACTGGCTTGAATCTAATTGTTATATTAAAAGCAAGTGATAAATGATTATGCATGAGTGATGTGATTCATGGATTGTGGATGATGGGTTTGGTATGAACTTGGCATGTGATTTAAATGAGATGGTTGGTATCAAGGAGACATGGTATTGATATGAAATACAAATATATATTCATTGTTTGGGAAGGATGAGTTGATATGGATTCAACATTTGGTTATGAATGAGAATGGGTTGTAAAGGTTGGAATTAGATATTGTGTATGGTAAACATTACTTGATTGATTGAACATGATTGGTATGTGGTCAGTGCGTAATTCCTTGAAATCTCTAGGTGGGATTTCAGGGTCGTGCTTCAGTGGTCGGGACGTAATTCAATGGCCCCTGTTAGTGGGTGTCCATGGTGGTGCCCCATCTATATAACTTGGTAAGTGCGAGCATCCGCTGAATCCAACCGGATTATATGTATCCGAATGAGTCGAGTCGAGTCTTAGTGTATTGATTGGGAGGTCATAACATGCTTGGATGATGTATGTATATTAGACTGTGAAAGTATATCTGATTGCATGATAAAATCTTTTTGGCTCTAGCTTACCCTTTTGCTTGTT
>Ga0209589_1010281_pt1 | contig 13690 bp, 10 predicted proteins | sample CowpeawhiteBW_FD_187525 | JGI IMG/M metagenome (GOLD analysis project Ga0209589, IMG submission 187525) | Root nodule microbial communities of legume samples collected from California USA - Cow pea white BW (SPAdes) (version 2) | ecosystem: Host-associated > Plants > Roots > Nodule | place: USA...
AAAAAAAAGAAAAAAAAGAAAAGGGAACTACAGCAAATTAGTTATAAAAACAACAAAATTGATAGACCACTCATGTTTTAGGTAAAGAAGTCTGCCAGTGTTGCCTCCCGCATTTGTAAACCTAAACCAATAGCTATGATTCGAGTTTTAAAGGAAATGAAGTTATTACATGTTTTAGGTGTCTCCTTCGCCGGGTTAATTGTCGTCACAGCCTCAATCTTCCTACCACGAGCGAGGATGGTGAGAGAGCAGAAGAAGTTGATTCCACTGCTAAAAAAGACGAAATCTAACCGTCTTATAGAGATTGAAAAGTTCTCCCACTACGTTGGTATATGATGTTTAATCTGTGACTTTCAATTTTTCTGTTCTCTCCAATGAAATAAGCTAAAAGGAAAATACACATATATCATGATTTTATGTACATATATCGTCTATTATATATCTGTTTTTTCACTTTATCTAACTCCTTGTCACATTATATAACTTATAAATTTATTATTTTATTCTTTTTATATTAAATCTTCATGCACTTTTTCAGTGTCTATAATATATGTTGTATAATGTTTTCACTATCTTATTTAGTTGATGTGGCTGCAGCAAGACAGATTGGATTTAAAGATGCTAGTGAGGTTCCAGTATTATGTATATTGGCCCAAGACCTTTTGAGAAGATCCAAAGAATGTGATGAAAATATCTATGAATACATTTGTAGTGTCAACGGGAGCAACGCTTATTCTTTATATATGAATCTCATGGATGAGTTTGAGAGATGCGTTAACAGTTATTTAGCATTTCACTGGAATCAAGTCACACATGTCATTAATTTGGTATTTATCTTATCTTACCTTGTTCGTTCACCAATATATTTTTTTTTCTTTTAAAAAATATATATAAAGTTAGTGAACAAATTATGAATTGATAAATAATAAAGTTGATGTCACCCTTCCAAAGTAAATTATACGTTAATCCTAACTTAATATCTATATATATAGGCTTTAAGTGTTGAGTCTGGACATACGAAAAAGTTCAAGAAAATTATATTGGCAGCTATGAGGTAAAATTATATTTTCCTTAACTTGTACAATATTTTCTAATATAGTTCAAATTAATGTCACGATAGTGTGATGGAGCTAAAAGTTTTTAAAGTTTTAATGATATATATTTCTTAGTATACATATATTAAATATTTGTTTGGCTATATTATGGTGTGGTGTTCACAGAAAACAAAGGTTTGAAAGAGAAAACAAGAATATTCAGGTGACAAGAAGGTTGTCTACTTCGACAGAAGAGATGAAAGCAAAAAATGGTGACATGGATGAGGTTATACCCAGCGAGAGGAGTCCGATTTTACTACTTATAGGGGGTGGCATGGGAGCCGGAAAGAGTTGTGTCCTTGAAAGTGTTCTCAAAGGGTATTATCACTCAACTTATTATCATTCTTTGACACTAATAGTTTTGCAAAATAATAAAAAGTAAGATGATGATGAAAACACAAGATTTACAAGATACCAATCCAAGTATTTGACACGTAAATACGATGATGATATAGAGGATGGATCTCACTAGTTCATTCACCGTATAAATTAATTTGATTGATGTTTATCTTGTTATAGAATATATAGGATCACAACAATCTAAATTCAATGTTGAAGTATGAAATAAATTTTATGTTCTAACTTAGTTTCAATATTGAAGTAAAATTATTTATACCTATCAAACGGCTTTGACAGAGCACTTTGGTCTCGAGAAGCTACAAATGCTGTGATAGTTGTTGAGACAAATGTCTTTAGTGAGACTGAAATCATATATATGGCCCTTAATTCAAGAGTTCACCATGATGACATGCTCCAAACTGCTGAATTGGTATGTTTATGTGTGAACACTTGCATGTTAAGAACTTTCATGTTCATATAAATTTTATTTTTAATTTAATTAGCTATTACAAAATGATCGAGATATGTTAGATTTTCTTATTAGTTAATTTTACTCAAAATTTGAACAGATGCATCAATCTTCCACTCATGTTGCATTATCTAAGCTTGTGACAGCTCTAAATGAGGGTCGGGATGTGATCATGAATGATACCTTATCATGTGAGTCATTTATAAAGCAGACTATTGCGATGGCAAGAAATATTCACGAATACCAATACCAAATGGGAGTAGGGTATAAAGTAGCTGAAGATGGGACGGTCACCGAAAATTACTGGGAGAGATTACATGACACAAAAGAAGAAAATCAATCAAAGGAAATTTCTAATGGAAAACCATGCACGAAAAAGCCTTATAGCATTGCGCTATTTGGCGTGGTTTGTGATAGTTATCTTGCTATGGTTAGAATCATTAGGTATACATGCTTGTGAGTTGTACCATGTTACTAATTAGGTAATTTGTTTTATTGGTTTGACGATTAACATTCACATTTGAATTTGACAGGAAAGCTATAATAACAAGGAGCGCAGTGAACATAAATTCACAGTTGAAATCTCACAAAATGTTTGCTAATGCATTTCCAAGATATTATAATCTTGTTGATTACGCCAGACTCTACTGCACAAATGTTGTTGGTCGTTCACCAGATGTGAGAGTTTGATTTTACTTTGTGAATATCAAAATGTCATGGAAATAATAACTTGTTTGTAATACATAACAGACTATAAGGAGCATATTCGAGAATGAGGATCGAGGGGAGGCGTGTATTAAAAATTACAAATGCTTAAAAGTGTTAGCCGATTTGAATGCTGAAGCTGATTCCGTCTACGAACTTCACAAGGAACCCAGCCCCATAATGGAACCTCATTCTCTTTGGAGTAAGATTGTTGTTCTATCACCCTCAAGGAAAAGTGATAAAAAGGATTTGAGGGAGTCCATTAAAAAAATAGAAAAATCATTCAAAAAATATAACCAAATTATTGTGTAATGAGTAGTATTCAACTATCACTATAGGTTTTGAAGTTTAGTTTGGTATCTGTTAGTAGTATGGATTTAAGACAGGGAAGATTATTGTATTCTTTTCATGCTAAAATCTACAAGTAAATTATTTGATGCAGCTTATTAGCTTTATAGATTAAAGATCCTCAAAATCAGTAATATCCCCTCTAGCATAACCATGTTCGTAGTCATCGACCATGTATAAAGTGACCTGTGGAATTAATTCAATTCCAGAGAATTTCATACGAACAAAAAAATACACATACATCTTACGAAAATTGCATGCTTCCTATTATCTTTCTGTTGAATGGTGTGGGTCAAAAACTTTTGCTGCCAGCGTGCCAACATATATTAACATGTACTCAAAATAAACTTTGGTAGGTTGTAAGGACATATATTGGATGATTGGATTGTTTCTGGCTACAGAAACCAAGGAGTGGTCTTATGCGGAGGAAATAAATTTTTATCAGCAAAGATTGAGAGCATCATCTCATCACTGCTCATAATAATAATAATAATAATAATAATAATAATAATAATAATAATAATAATAATAATAATAATAATAATAATAAATCAGAGCAGATGTGAAGCGGTGAAAACTTAGAGAGCATCACAAGAAAAAAAATAATGAGAGTAGTAAAACAACTGCGGCATGTCAACTTGTTAAAAGTTCAGAACAGAGAATCTGGTTAGTACTTTAATATCCAATAACTAAGTAAAGAAAATTGCACTGTTCTTGTTCTTGTTCTGGTGTCATATTAATTCTAGATTACCGGCATCCTTCACCATTGAAACCCAACAGTCTTGATAGATAAATGCTATTGAGCTCCAATAACTTGAGGTATTTAGCCATCATATTTCTCTGATTTCTCAATAGCCTTCCTCAATTCTTTTTGGTCTTCTATTCTTGAAGGTGCCAAAATTATTTCACTCCAAATGGAACCGGATTCCATGACGGTGTTTGGTTCCTTGTAGAGGTTATAGATGCAATCAGCCTTAACATTCAAATTGGCTATCCTCTCCATGCATTTAAAATCTCGAGGATGCACCAGTAAATCTTCAACACCATCTTTCCATCCTATGAGCTGCAATGTATTCTAAAAGTTATTTTCATGACATTTGGCACAATAAAACCAAATTTTCACATTATAACTAAAATTGTTAAAATAAAATTATTAAAATTTACCTTTGGTGGATGATCGATAGCATTTGTAAAATAAAGCCTGGCATTATCGACAAGCTCACAATATTTTGGAAATGCACGGGCAAATCTTTGATGAGATTTTAGTTGCGCATTCACCCTTACTGCTCTTCCTGTCGCAATAGCTCTCCTGTCAAAATTCCAATATGAAACGTTAGTCGTCAAATATACAAAATCAATTGCTTAATGAGTAACTTAGTAAATATGTATATACCTAATGGCTCTCACTATAGCAATATAGCTATCACAAACCACGCCCACTAACTCAATCCTGTAAGGTTGTCGAGTGTTTGATTCTCCTGTTGGAGGAGTTTCCCCGTGTTCATCTTCAACCCAATAATTCTCAATGACAGTCCCATCTTCATTCTCTTTATAGCCTTCCCCCATTCTATATTTGCATCTGTGAACATTTCTTGCCATAGTAATGGTCTGTTTTACAAATGGTTCCCATGACAAGGTACTATCCATGATTACATCTCGACCTTCATTTAGCGCTGTCACGAGGAGAGATGATGCAGCACGGGTAGAAAACTCATGCACCTGTTCAGATCATATTTGATAAACATAAAACTGTTATTAATTATAAATAAGAAAGAAGATCTAACCTATCTCACATATTTCATAATATTTAAATTAAAAAAAAAAATTTACTCAACATAAACTTTTAAAATATGTGCATACACAATAGTCATAAGTTGAAAAAAAGTACAAATACAAATTGAAAGTCTTCGCACAGAAACATACCGTTTCAGCACTTTCCAGCACCTCATTATAATCAGGACCAAAGTGAACGGTGGTGGAATTAAGAGAGTTATATATGTCATCTTTTTCTTTAAAAGCATCTGCCTCAACTATCACAGCATTGGTAGCTATTTGTGACCAGAATGCTCTGCAAAGCCAGTATATAAGTATAAATAATCAAATTTATAAAGTAAAGTCATTATATAAATATAAATAATCTTATTCAAATTTATAAAGTAAGTTGTAAGAAAGAATTCTTTTCATATTTGAATATTATATAATAAATTCTATTTATAATGTTGTAGCTCTCACAATTTCTCAGAGCTAACAGATTTTATATTATAACAAAAGAGTCTACTACATGCCTCAAGAAAGAAAAGTATTGAGCAGCAATACAAGTGTTTACTTTTGATATGTTATGGATAAACAGGTGGACAGTAATAGATGGCTATATTTATGACTAAATATGGGAGGGTGCAGGAAGTAACTGCCTAAGTGGATTTTATTTACAATCTTGTAATAATTCTCACCTATGCTTATAGCTAATGATAAAAGAATTAGCACTAAAAAAGCATTTACTATATGTCTAAAAAGATCATTCAGTAATATAACTAATTATTTGATGTGCTATTATTGGATCGTTGCATCATCATTTTACTTGTTATTCTTACCCATCATTTTTTTTTTTTATTTTGTATTGAGATAAATTTTATAAAACAATCAACAGATAATCATCATATATTTTAATAATATTATAGTGTAATAATTCAATAGGTTGAGAGTTACTCCTTCAGGATGGCTTCACGGATGGTGCTTTTTCCAGCCCCCATGTCACCTCCCAGAAACAGCAATACTGGACTCCTCTCAGGTAAGTTCGCGGGCACCATTTCTTGATTACACTGCAGTGCTTTCATTTCTTCTACTAAGGTAGAGAATACTCTGGTTACTCGCAAACTCATAATAACTCTTTCAAACCGTATTTTCCTGTAGACACACCGTATTAGCATATTAGCAAAGTATTAAGTACAACAAATATTTAGATTAATATGTATTCTCTTACATGATTACATAATGCATTTCTCTGCATTTCTCACATATTTAGAAACATATGTTCTTAAAATTTCAAAAACTTTTAGTTTAACAATATGAGATGCTATTTTACAAATAATGCAAGGATTAAAGAAAATAAAATTTTACCTTGTAGCTGCCAAGATAATTTCCCTCAGCTTTCTTATAAGGGGAGACTTCACGCTTAAAGCCTGCAATCAACCCATCAATGGAATAATTAATATAGTAAGTTTAAAATATATATGACTGTATTTGGAGATTTAATATGAAATTTCAGATTATCATTGCATGATAGCAAAGCAAAATAAAATTCCCAACCAGTCTTAAGTAAGAATGTAAGGAAAAAACATACGGATAAATAAATACTAAGAGGAGCTAAGATTTATACCTGATTAATAATAGATGGAGCTTTATTCCAGTTGAATGAAAAATAGCTTAGGATGCATTTTTCAATTTCATCTACAAGCTTTATATATATAGGGAATCTATGTTTTCTCCGTTGGAATGAGAAATATACTCATAGATTCTCCCATCACACTCCTCGCTTCTTTTCAAATAGTCTTGGATCAACGAGCATAAATGTGGAACTTCTTCCGCGTCTTGAAATCCCAGTTGTCTTGCTACAAATGAATAACACCATATAAAAAACATTACCATGTAGGTTAAAGGAATTGAGAACCCAAAACGAACTTACCAACATAGTGAGAAAAGCCTTCTGTTTTTCCAGATTTCTTCTTAGGAACGACCTTCTTCTTCTCTCGTTCTTTCCCACCACTCTGGAGGTACGAGAAAGCGGCAGCGGCGGCAATTAAACCGGCGGAAACAATTAGAACATCTGACAACTTCATTTCCTGTAAAACTGTCTCAAGTAATGAGAAAATGAAAAAACACTACAAAAAAAATGTGTTTTAGTGATCACCCATTTTGGTCGCTAAATGACCAAAAATCGGTAGCAAATCGTTTAGCGACCGAAATAGAGACTCAGATGGTGAAATACTCGCAAAGATTCAGATGGATTTGGTGTTGTTCTTTCACAACTACGTTATCGACGCTACAACCAATAATTCTTCCCTCGACCAACTCTTTCCAATCATCGACAACGTATTTAATTTCTCCTTTTCAATTTATTTATTTTGGATTCCGATTTCTCTTCGTTACGTTGTGTTTTGTGTTTGCAGGATTTGGTGTTGAAGATCAAGCATGGTGACCAAGCTATGCTTTTTGTTGAACTGGCTCTTCCAATACGAGCTTCTTTTCCAACTTCTTGTTGAGGCTCTCGTTGGCGTCGTTGCCAGGAAGCACATGCACGATCGCTACTTGTTGCTTCGTTGGTGCCTCCTGCTTCGGAATATGGTTGAATTTGAAAATTCTGCTCATCAATCCATTTTGGTGGTGAGTTTCTAATTTCCACTCTCGCTGTTTCAACTTATGTTTCGACGAACAACAAGTTTCGAAATAGGAAACATTTTTACTTTCAATTCATTTGGTGTAATCAATTAACTTGTGTTTGTTAGGGATACGAGAGAGGTATGGAGATTTGTTGAAGGTGTTCCACTTGCCTTCCGCATTTGGCCAACATTGTTAGTAAAATAAGGTAGTGTTGTTTTTCACACACCTCTTTCTTGTTACAAAGTGTAATGCCAGCAGACGTTCATGATGTTTAATGGTAGATTTTAACTCGAGTATTTGTTCTTTGTATAAACTTGCGATTCTAAAGATCTATCACTAACTATAAAGTCAAAATATGCAAAAAATGCATTTCAGGTTGGGAATACAAAACCCTGTGATAGGGGTATGTTAGCTAGATGTGTGTTTGTTGGGACATTCTGCTATGGTAGTGCCTACTTTAATTCTGAACAAGTGGTGGATATAGCAAGCCTAAAAAATCTTGATTCTTCCTTGCATGTGATGCAAAATCAGAACCAGATTCTTGCACTTGTTCAACATTATGGTCCCATTATATACTTTCATCCATATGACATGTACATGCCATTATCAGTGCAATGGTTTTTCAAGAATGGTGCAAATTTGTATCTTGTAGGTAGTAGTAAGGGTAAAGCTATAGAGTATATACTTTTGGATGCTACGTGTAATTATGTGTGTCTAAAACTTTGTTCATTGGAAACAGAGGAGGACTCTTTTAGGAGCAGACCACAACAAGAAGAACTGCAAGCCATAACAAGCACAGATGAATTGGAGAAAATTGAAGCTCCATTTTTAGATTCCCCTGGTGCAGAAGAACTTGCTAAGTCTTTGCAAATGAAAAGAGAAGATGGTAAATTAAGAACACTTTCTAGCCATGTGATCAACTTCCAAGGGAAGAATCTGAGGATAAACATTCCCTTGACCACACCGTCCAGAAGGTGGAAACATCCCCCTGAACAAAACTAATTTGCACCATGCTGAAAAGATGATCAAAGGAGGTTTCATTGAGCTCTACAAAGGCCTAGGATATCTAAAAGTTTACAAGTAAAAAAAAAAAAAACTTGTTTTTCAAGCATGTTTGTTTAATAAACTTAATAGAAGTATAACATTTAATATGAAAAATCTTATGTTTTGTCCAATTTTCAAGAACTTGAACATGCTTGCATTTATAAAGATTCTGAAGAAGTTTGATAAGGTAAAGTGAATTAGAGGCTTCAAAGTTGATGCTACAAATGGGGTTTCAACTATGTTGTACTAAATAAACAGTACAAAACATTTCTCTGTGGTTTTTCAGGTCACAGAAAAACAAATTCTTCCCATTTATCTCAAAGTGGTTGAGAGTTCCTATTTCAATAGCTTAGATAAGGTAAATCTCAGGCAAACATACACTAAAAGTGCTTCCTAGTAAAATATTTGAGTTCCATCAAATAGACTGATAAAAATATGTGTGATACCATATCAAATCATGTCAAGAGTTTGGCCACAAGTTATGCTTGCACATGAATGGTCACCAACAATCTCAAGTGGCAAATAATCGTATGTTTCATTTGTGTACCACTAGATGACCTTGAAGCATGCAAAATAAAAATTAGATATGGTTGTCTGTCACTTGCACAAAGATTTCTTTAACTTTTTGAACTAGCTTGGCTTTGTTTGCTTATTACTCAAATGACAGGTGGTGAAGTTAGTAGATGAAGTTGGCAGACGAAGTTGAGGAACTGTTAATAAAAAATTTTGTTGAGGAAAACTGAAGATAGGCCATGAAATACCTTAGACCAAGCCAACACAAAGAATCACATGCTGTAACTTTCTTCATTGGTGAGTTGCTCTCAGCCAAGTATTGGTGTTTTTTTACTTGCACTTATTTTTTGTGTCTTTTGCTTGCCAATCATTTTGGTAGAGATCTTTAGTCTTGTTTTCTTTGTGACCATTGGTATAAAAAAAAACCACAATATGGAACCTTTTAAGGCACTAGGTTCACGAAAGGAATGGCACTAACTGTCCCACTCTTTGGTGGATGGGAAGTACAAGTCCCATTCTACTCTATATATCATATTTAAACCTTATGCAGGATGAAACTTAAAAGGCCCATCTAAACATATAAGGGAAGTATCTCAATGGTTCTTTGGCAATGGTGCCTATGTGGGTTTCACTAACAAGATTATGCCCATGTGGGTTCCTTTAGTGCAATTATAGCATCTGTTTCATCATTTCTTTATTTTTGCAAGCTAAAAGCAAGAAAATAGAGTCAAATTTAAAGTTCCATGACCTTATTAATTAATTCTAGGTGAATTTATGGAGTGAATAGATACAAAATTGTCAAAAGCTTTTTACTCTAAAGAATGCAGATTGAGTTTTATGACCCAAAGACACCTTTCTTCACTTCCCCAAGATTCCTCCCACCCACACTACACCATTTCCTATTATTTGTGTTTACACGTCTGCCAGTTTGACTGCTGCAATTGTCAATTCCCTCCCCGCATCTAGGTTTTATTTGTCATAATTGTACTACATAAAGTTGAGAAACTTTTTCATTCCACTCGTGACATTCTTAGTGAAGAGTGATTGGTCCTTCTAAACTACTCACTAAGATTTTTACAAAAGTAAATATTTGTATTTAAATTAAAGTTAACAAAGGATGGAACTTGGTATTTGGTTTTATATTTACAAGAACTGTGCATTTCATAATTAAGATTGAAATGTATATTAGATGTTGCCATTTTTAGTTATGGTGGTATTTGATATTTCTTATTTCTAAATAGATAAATTAGGAACAATTTTAAAATGTAAAAAAAAGGCAATTCTTAACATTTTTTAATTCTTACAAAATAAGATAATTGGTAACATTATTTAGATATTAGCAAATACATAGCTAACATTTTTTTTAAATGTTAGAAAATGTATAGGTAACATTTGTTAAGTGTTACAAAAAATTTAAATTGGCAACATTTTTTTAGTGTTAGTAAAGATGCTACTTAGTAACATTTTTATAAATGATACTAAAAGTACATAAAAATGTTGCTAAAACCTTTTGGTAACATGCACTATACATAACATGTGTATAAATGTTGCCTTTGCAAAGGACAACATTTTTTTAGCTTTTAAAAACATTTTTTAAATGTTATTAAAATTAGTATATGTATGCAAAATTACTACAACCTAAAAGTCAATAATTTATTTTAAAATTTTATGTAAATAAGAGCCTAACAATATCAAAAATGAAATGAAATAACATGTAAAATTTTATTATGTAATCAAATATTAGGTAATAACATATAATTAACACATAAAGAGTGAAACCAATCTTCAAAACACAACATTTAATTAAAATATAAATTGAACATGAATAAGATAAAATGTTAACTCAATAACTCACCTCTATTGCAACTTACTGAAACCTCACAAACAACCTTCTCCAAACAAACTGTAAAAGGGAGAATCCAATATATATTTTAATTAATATTAAATAGCAACTATCTATCAAGCAAATATTTACACTTTTAATTTCAAGTCATGAGTATAGAACTTTCTAAATAGAAATAAAAAAAGTGTTTATATAAGATCAACTTTTAAATTGACAATTTTCTATTCTTTTTCATGTTAATCATTTCTCAGAACAATTTTTTACGTGTGTGCAACCATCCATTGTTCTTGTCCTTTTAAATCTAGGTTCCATCAACATTTAATTAAAATTTAAATTGAACATGAGCAAGATAAAATGCTAACTTCATAACTCACCTTTGTTGCAGGTTCACAACTCTTGAATGTTACTTCTATTTTCTCCCAAGTTTTCACTAGGCAACTTAATGAAACTTCACTCAAACAACCTTCTCCGATTAAACTGTAATGTGATAGGAAAAAATTAGAGAATCCAACATATATTAATTAATATTAAATATCAATTAAACTTTCAAATATGATACAGAGTAGCCTTCATTCTATCTTTATAACATGGATTTCAAACTAAAATTTTCATTCAATTTTTTTACATACAGTATAATCAAGCAAAAGGAACTTAGAGATTATGATATAACTTTTGAAGAATGTAGCGAGTACGTGAACCGAACTAGTGTGAAGGAAATTGCTGCTAATGAACCGGTGAGAACGCGAAACACAGAACGAGACACGAACCACAGTGGTGGACTGCAAGAGAGCACGAGAAAGTTCGAGAGTTTCATAACACATAACCAAGTAATGAGAAAAAATGAAAAAATATTATGAACTGGAAATGAAAGGTCACACCTTTTCCGTGTTTGAAGCTTGAAGCTCCTGGCGTTCCCTTCTCCTTCTCCGCTCCAACCCTTCTATTATTTTCTTTGTCTAAAACGCAACCTGTGCGTCTTGTCTTCTTGCTTTTTATTTCTTCTTCCAAACTGTCTTTGTCCTCTCTATGTCACAAAGATATGGAGATAGTGATTTGCTAAAGTTTAGAACTTGTAAAAAAGAAAATGGAAAAGAAAAGTCGCAGCCGTTTGAAGGTACAATTACCAAAGCAGCAAAACTGACATTTCTTTGATACTTTTGTCTTCCGTCCACCATTTGTTAATATAAGAAAGGTTTAATTACTCGTAAGGTACCCAGTTTGGGTCAAGGGTGTCAATTTGGTACCCGGCGAAAAAAAGGTTTCAATTCGGTACCCAAGTTATTTTAAGTGCATCAATCAGGTACATTTTCATTGACGCCGTGAAAGTCATTAACATTGACAAATGAACAGGGTCTGTTGACACCAATATTTGACACGTGGTATGGCACTTATTACTGACGTGGTATTTTGAAAATAAGGAATAAAATAATTTGCGTTTGAATTAAAAAATTAAGTGTGTGAGAGTGTTAATTTTGGAAAGTCGAAAAGGTGAAGGTGAGTGAGAAGTGAGAAGGTCTGGAGAAAGAAGCGATCGGGGTTTCTGCAAAATCGAAGGGCGAATCGATCGGAGAAGGTGAAAATCGTTTGGACAAGGTGAAACCGTTCGGAGAAGGCGATCAAAGGTACATTTTTTTGAGACCCCTGTTCGTCGTTCTCATTTTTCCCTGGATTTAGGGTTTTTTTATTTGAATGCGTTTACTTTGAAATTGGTGTGTTGGTATGCTTTAGGGTGTTGTTTTTATACGCTTTTGTCGGTTGATTGTGGTTTTTAAGTAATGCGGTTGGGTGTGTATTTGTTTAATCAATTTTGTGGTCCACCGTTTGTGCGAAAGTGACGGTGTTATAGTTGTGGTCCCCCATTTTAAATTGTTTGTCGGTGTGTATGTAGTATTGACTGTAAATTTGGTATTATTGTTTGGGCAATTTTATAGATTACAGATGGACGACCACTTTGAAGTTGTCTTCCACCATGGGGGAAAGTTTATAAATGATGGGTCACTAAAATACGTGGGTGAGAGCAATACCCTTACATGTGACCCAGATAGGTGGAGCTACTTCGAAATATTGTCCATTCTGAAGGAGATGGGGTATGTGAACGTGAAAGAGATTTGGTATTTAGTTGGTGGAGGTTCAGTGTTGGAAGGTAGGTTAGAGTTGCTAAGTTATGACAAAGGAGCATGCCATATGGTGAATATCGCCATACTCAATGGCCAAGTGCATCTTTTTGTTGTGCACATGGTGTCTGAACCTCAGATAGTTCATTTGTTGGAGTATGGTGGTAATGAGGCTGCAGCTGATGAAGAAGTTGATGTGGAAGATGCTGCAGAGGTAGGAGAAGACGGTGGAGTTGTTGATGCTGCCGTGGTAGGAGAAGATGTTGGAGTTGGAGCTTCTGCAGAGGTAGATGGTGGAGTTGGGATTGGCGCTGCTCCAGTTGTTGATGTGGATGTTGGGATAGAAGGTTGTGCAGCTGTTGGAGAGGATGGTGGAAATGGAGCTGCTGAGGTTGGAGAGGTTGATGGTGGAATTGGAGTTGCTGCAGAGGTGGGAGAGGATGATGGTGGAATTACATCTGCTACAGAGGTGGGAGAGGATGATGGTGGCACAAAGGTTGATGGTCGTGCAGAGGTTGAGGTAGAAGGTGAGGCTAATTGTGCTGTAGAAGTTGGGTTGGATGGTGCTGCAGAAGTTGATGGTGGTGTAGAGGTTGGGGTAGAAGGTGTAGAGGTGTCTGAGGAGGAATCATCTGAGGGTAGTAGTGAGAGCGATGAAGATTTTGAAGTTCATAGTTGGAATGAATCTGAGGAGGAATTATCTGCTGCTGAGGGAGGTGATGGTCTGTTTGATGTACCTGTTGGAGGAGATGATGCATCTGAAGATGAACTTTTTGAAGTTAGAATTAAAGAAGGTAATGTTGGTGGAGTGAGAGGGTCATCATCCCAAAAGCCCACCCCTAAA
>Ga0209589_1010282_pt1 | contig 13689 bp, 5 predicted proteins | sample CowpeawhiteBW_FD_187525 | JGI IMG/M metagenome (GOLD analysis project Ga0209589, IMG submission 187525) | Root nodule microbial communities of legume samples collected from California USA - Cow pea white BW (SPAdes) (version 2) | ecosystem: Host-associated > Plants > Roots > Nodule | place: USA...
TATATATATATATATATATATATATATATATATATATATATATATATATATATATATATATATATATATTCCACCCTTTAAATCCATGCTAGCATTCAATTCTAACTTATGAATAAGGCATGCTCAAACAAATATAAAGCAACAACACTATAACAAATTAAGCACATGTCCTATGCACCAATGCAAATTTATATTGACACACATGCATTCACCAATAAATCAATTCTCAACGTGTGACTAACCCAAAGGAACATTCAATTTCATAGAGACTTACAACATAACCCAATCATGCTTCATTAGAAGTTACTTGGAATTATCAAGAGATTATTCATGAATTTTAAAGACTTCAAAATCAACAATCGTGCATAACACATATCTCTCGCTAATAATCTCAAAATAAAATCTCCACCATTCAAAGTGAAGAACTACATGTTATGGACCACCTGTCAAAATTTCACCTAAATCGGACGGTTAACGAAATGGGAAATGTAGTTTTACGAAAACTCGCAAACTAGAAAAATGGTGGCGCCTAACGCCCAGAAATCAGGAAGGTGGCGCCTGGGGGTTTCAAAACCAGCGCCAGGCGGTTCCTGTTCCGCGAAAATACGAAAAACAACATTTTTCGTGAATCAGAGCACCACTCGCATCTCTGGTATGGCGCATGGCGCTAACCAACGTGCCGCCAAGTGGTTCCTGCTGTTCCAAGAACCCCAACATTCTTCTCTGCACTTGCAAACCTCAACCCATTCACAACAACTCCGAGTTCAACCAATTTATGACTCTATAAGATACTATTCCATCTTTTAGGATTACAATTCATCTCTAACACTTCCCATACCCAAATTCATTCACATTTTCCATTTAGATTGGTGTCGTTTTTGAAATCCCCAATTCATCAACCCTAAGATAACCTTCATGCGATTTTCATCTCAATTAAACCCGAATTCCACGAATTTCCATTGAAATACGATGTCTAATCATTCATAAAGATTAGAACACAATTTCTCCCTGATTAGAAACCTCCCAACACACAAAAAACATCCAAATCGAATGAATTCGACTCGTGTTGCTTGACGGTTGTTCATCACCGTTGGGCAGTTCATCAAAACCCAGAAAACTGGGTTGGGTAGCTTGTGTCGCCTAACAGCACAGGGTTCCGCCTCCAGGCGGTTCCTCATAGGAACCCAGAAAATCACACAACACAGATGAACGGCCTGGCAGCAGTTCATCGTCCGCTAGGCGGTTTCTGAAAAATTTCTAGAAACATGAATTTCAATGAAATTTAAAGGTGATCATACATATACATGCTATAATTCATACATTTACAAATAAAAAAAATAAATAGAACGTGATCCAAGTCTCCTAACCTGGTCTCCTTTGCTTAAATTTAAATGTGTGATAGTTCTTCTTGACCCAAAGATGGCTTCCCTTAGTGCTCCCATAGTTCAGCTCCAAACAGGCTCTTAATTCTCTCAGCACACTCTCAATTTCGCTCTCTTATCACTATGTAACAATGACAATACTGCAAACCCTTCTTCTAACCTAAAATTGGCCTTTTAATGGTGCCTTAATGCTAAGTTAATGACCAAAAACGAAAATTTGGTTTAATGATGCTTGTAATTACCATTCAAGGACCATTATAGCTGTTTTTCCAGCCTCCCTTGGCGGCCCATTCAGCTAGGATTTTCTCTAACCTTTCACATTCATGCCAAATGTAAAAATAGGCAAAAAGAAAGCTTAATTTGGTTCTACCAAGGTTTAAACCCATAACCATGCCAATGTCAACTCAATGAACAACCATTCAACCAATTCATGTTTCATGATAATTCACATAATTCTATAATTATGTTATCACTCAACATGATCAAGCATGTTGTTAAAATAATAATAAATTAAATCACACAATAATAGCATATCACATAATTAAGTACTCTTAACCACTTAAGCTAGTACTTTTTCACGTCATACAAGTAAGAATTAAATGTCATAAAGACTCCCACTACCCGCATTTATTAATTAATTAATTTTCACGGGTCTTATAGAACCTCTTTTCCATCCCCACAAATGATGCCAATGTTTTAACATCAAGTACATTGAGATAACATTGTTTAGGGTCAATTATTGCAGATGAGGTATTATTCACATTAAATCCTGGAGCTCCGCACAAATCTATCCATAAAAGACACATAAGAGGGATAACGAAGGAAGGTGAATTTAAATTATCATTGGTTTTGAATCCTAAGTGATGTTGAACTATTGGATGTATTGGAATAAGCTCCCCAATTGAGGTATAAGGGGAACAATGGTTCATCTTTATAATCTATTTTCCATTCCCATGGACGACACCAACATTCCAGCCTCAAGTCTCAATTTCTCGGTAATGTAGAACTATTGGACGTACCATAACAATTACATATTTACATTTTATTTACCTTTTATTGTAGTTAAGACAAAAATAGAATTTTTTTTATTATAAATTATTGTAACTTAAGAAAAATTTGTCTATTATTCTCAAAATAATTATATTGATGATTATCCATTGATAGAAAATTAATACTATGAATGAAATGTGTAAAAGAATTAAAGTATATCAAATCAAAACTCTTAGTAGAGAAAGATGGCAATTAAGATGAATATATTATTAAATATCACTCATTAGAAAATTCTCATTTCAATTTTGGTAATGTGTATACTAAGTACTAAATTTTAGATTTTTTGTGATTACAATGAATGTGGTCCATTTTCGAATACTTATTCAATCCATTATCATATAATTGGAGAGGGGATTTGTTTTATTGCATTGCTTTTAATTTTGTTTTTCAACATATATTAGAATATACAATATACATAAGTAGCAAGCTAAGAATCGAGAACATGACTAAAAAGCAATGTGAACCTATCCAACCATCAAACAATGTGCTTTGTTGTGTATTTTGTTATGTTGTACATTTGTTATATTGTAATATTGCATGTATATTTTTTATTTTAAATACTGTTAGTGTTTCTACAAGACCGATCAAACACTTATAGCTCCTTAATGTTTTAGTCTTGAGCTCACTTCAATCTTTCACTTATGTAATGCTAGGGGGTTCTTATAGACCAAACCATTTAGGTGTACTTGCAGAAGATATTCCAATGTTTAAGTCCATAGATGTCCAAGTACATGGTATATTGAATGCTGTAATGAATGTAATCTTACTAGTTTACTCAGACCCTATAATTATACTATTTGTCATGGGTTTTTACTTACTACCAACCTAATTGTGACCTAATCATTCCTTAATACCTTTGTTTAGTTTACTTCTGCTAAACCACTTTTAAGTTGATTAATAGCGTTAGACAACTATCCGATCGGCCATCTCTGGTGTGGCCGATCACCTTGACCGATTAGACTTGCGTTGGTCAGTTGTTGCTTGGAGTTTGACTGAGAGGTCTATACTATAAATACTATTAGCTTACGATATGGTCCTTTATAAATGCAATTTTGTTTATTTTCACCAGGATTATGGGAATGCATGATCATATAAATTTCATAAGGGATATTATGGCTCAATTGAAAGCATTAGAGAGTAACCTGTCTTATTTTTTCCAAGTACATTATATTTTCGTCACCTTGCATCATTCGTATGCCATTTTCGAAATTTCTTACAACACACATAAAGATAAGTAGTTTATTAATAAATCATCGACCATATGTGTTCAAAAGGAGGAAAGGTTATTAGTAGAAGAAGGGAGAAGGTAAACTTGACTACCTATTTTAAAATTAAGAAAAGTCATGTTAACCACAAGGGATAAATTCCTGCTCATCCAGGTATAATGAAAGAGTCAAAGTGTGGCTTTTGTAAAAAAAATGAAGATTTGACTAGAGAAGAAAGGTAATCCATTTGGTTTTTTTTTCTATGAATCTAATATTATTGATTTCAATCATAACACAAGATGAATTAATTTTGGTTCTATAAATCCATGTTTCTCATACCTTGTAGGGTATGGAAAACCTAAGATGACTAGTAGAAAGTGAGTTATACATATACTCAGAAAGAAAGATGGATTTACATAGAAAGAAAGATGGATTTACATGTAGAGGTCATTTGAACATGAGAATTAAGTTGGAGTAGTGGCTTTATTCTACATTCGAAAAATATTTTTTGTGTTCCTAGTTTTTCTAAGAATTAGACTTTGATTTCAAGACTTGCTACTTTGGGGTTTTCCTTTAACTTTTCAAATTATATTTTTACATTGTCAAATAAATCTTATACTTTTGGTTTTGGTGAACTATTTGATGGCTTTTATCCTATTTTGTTTATTTTTGTAAAAAATAGTTCTATTTACAATATGACTCGGTTAAAGCTATATGATGTGAATGAATAATCCTTTATTTTGTGGCACTGAAGATTAGTATACATCTCTATTGAGAGAATTAAGAAATTAGTAAATGAATGAGTACTTAGTATTTCAGACTTTACTGATTTTGATACTTGTGTAGATTACATCAAAGGTAAGTTAACAAATAGGTCTAAATTTGGTGCAAATACTTGTTATCCATATATGGGGCAAGTAGTTTGAGATACCTTTACCTTATGTTTGGATAAGGAATTTTATTTCCTTTTTGGATAAAACAATTTAATTTCTCTTTTAAGGAAAAATATATTTTAAAAATATTTGGATAAATTGATTCTATCTTTCAGTCTAGGCTGACTCGTCCCCATTTTAGCCTAGTAGTCTCGACCTTCAGCCCGGGCCTATTCGTCTCGACCTTCGATTTGGGTTGACTTGGCTTGACCATCGGCTTGGGTCGACTTAACTTGACCTTCGATCCGAACCGAATCGTCTCGACCTTGGGTCCAAGCTGAATTGTCTCAACCCTGAACTCATGTTGAATTGTCTCCATACTGGATTCAAGATGACTTGTCTTGACCTTCGGCCTATGTCAAATTGGGTTTGTAACATCCTGCCAAGATATTACGGATTTTTAATAAAAATAAAGAAGATAATAAACTCGCTGCATTTAATAATTCCTTATTTCCCAAAAATGCGGGAAATTAAAACTTTATTAATGAAAGCCAATATCCATTATTTATCAAAAATATGGAAAATAGTCTCAAACATCTAATAAGAGTTTACATCGGATATCAAAATCATAAAACACGTAAAAACATAAAACTCCCGAGCTATCCCCTCTCCGTGGCTAAGCTCCACCAGAACCACCTGCGTCAACAACATCTGCTCACGTATACCGCGTATACGATCATCGCCACAAACAAGCAGATAGGGTGAACTTAACAGATAAAGCATATATTAACATATAGATATATACATATACAACACATCACTAAAGATAGCACAAACATCCCAAATGACTTCCATCTTTTAAATTCATACCACCTGGCCACAACCAGGTTATTCATGTTCTACATCTTCTAGTGATTACTTCAAGATGACTTGCTGCCATACCTATTGGCCACAATCGATAGAGCACGTGCGGGAACCATTGCTACGGATCATACACCATAATGCCAGGTGGAGTTCCCCAATGCGAACATAGTTCGCAACATCCCAAGACTACCAAACTCGCCAGTCAACTACTAAGGAGGGTAATCTATCTGGACCTATCCGTACTGGCCACAACCAGCACACTCACATTGGCAACACTCGCCAGCCCGAGCCACAACTCAAGGGTTCCTCGTGTTCATCCGTCATCCCGAGCCACAACTCAAGAGATGCTATTCCGAGCCACAACTCAAGGAATACCACGTGCTTTACCCTTATCCCGAGCCACAACTCAAGGGATACGTTCCGAGCCACAACTCAAGGAACACCAACAACCCCACCTTTAAAGCATCACTAAAAGCCTTGTAGATCACGCCTAAGGAATCAACAACCTAGAGCTGCAACAACAAAATCGCCTGGCGGGGCACACGTGCCGTTAGGCGTTGCTAGCGTCCAGAACGCTTGATGGGTGACGCGTACCGCCAGGCGCTAAGCGCCTTAGAGCACTCCCTGCGTCCAGTTACCACCTGGCGGGACCCTCATGTCCGCTCGATGCCTTGCGTTAAACTCCTCCTTGGAATAGTCAGTCCCGCCTGGCGGTTCGCACTTCGCCGCCAGGCGCCATACCAGAATAGTCCCTAACTTGAATTTTTTCCTGCACTTTCCAAATGCTAACCTTCCATATACTCCTGGCACATTTCCAGAAGTAAATTCCCTTAATATTTGTATTATTGCCACCTGCTAACCTCTATATCTCCCAATTCTCATTATGCCCTCAAGACAATTTACTCAATGTCAGTTGAATCACACACATATCCCTAGTTTGAGTTTTCCCCAAGTATACCACTCATACCCTCAGGTTTAACACTTTTCACTGTGCAGTTTTATACCCTCCCCAACTCTTAACACAATTGGGTTTACCATTATTCAGTTATCCCTCTTAACTCATTATTCAACTTCTAGAAATGGTGGTTACGTTTTGGATTAATTTGGCACCTAATAGTACTTCCAATGCTTCAACCTCTTCCCTTTGGTTTTTCCATCCAAACTCACTTATTGATACTAGTAAACCAAACATCTGTAATGGGCTAAAGTTCCCATTTCTTCCTATCTCAACTCAATCCTCTACTTAACACATTTGTAATTCACCAATCAACGTTCCCCGACTCCATTTCCTTCCCTCCCTGGACCACTAATTTCTCAAAACCCGCTTTGTCTCTTACAACGACACAAAATTAATGCCACTGAGATGGCGCCTGGCGGCAGGTCCTATGACGCCAGGCGGTGTATAAGTTTCTGGGCAATTTTCCATATTTTCTGCACCAGCGATGAGTCTCCTATACTATCTGTATGCTCTCCTATTTCCATCTTAGTCGTTTCTCTCCACGAACATGACTCTAGAGACACCAAGAATCACCTTAGCTAATTTCAACAGAAATTGGTTTTAGAAAAATTACCAACTATCATGCTCCATTCTACCAAAACTCCAACATCAAAACCCTAAGACTGTATTTTCACTGTTCTATTGAATTCCACCATCAATTACACCAAAAATCAATGAAATACATGTTATATCATCCCTTAACCAATACCACTTAGTTTCCCCCGATCAAAACCATCCCAGGACGCGCAGACTCACAAAATCGAGCCAACATGGCTCGCGTCGCCTGGTGGTATAGGGCTTCACCACCAGGCGGTTCCTCCAAGAAACCCAGAAAAACACACAAAATGGTATATGCTGCCTGACGGTTATGTATAGCCTGCCAGGCGATTTCTGGAAAATTTCCAGAACTCAGAAAAAATCATAGAACAGTCGGAGTTCATGGATAAACATCATATAATTATCATGCAATTCATGCCAAGACATAAAATTAACGTGGAAAACTCCCCTAAACTGGTTTTTTTTCACTTAAAGCTTTGACAATTGAAAAGTTCTCCCTTGATCACCAAAACCCTCCTTGATTCTTCTCAATTCAGCCCACAAAGCTTCCCTCAATCCTCCCCACTCTATAATTTTCGTGCTCTGTTCTCTCCCCTCAATAACAGCCTTGCAAAACCTTTCCCCCAGCCTAAATTTTACCTTTTAATGGTGCCTTAATGTGGGTTAATGACATAAAACGAAAATGCAATTAAATTATGGTTAATGTCCTTTAATTGGTTGTCTTATGATGGTTTTCCAGCCCTCTTTGGCTGCTAGGGTTTTCCTCTACCCTTTCATATTCAATCAAAAACCAAAAATAGCAAAAATAAGGTTTAATTTAGGTTCTCCAAAGTTTGAACCCACAACCATGCAAATGCCAAGTCAATTGCACAACCAATTCATATTTCATGATAACTAATATAATGCAATGATTATATTATCCCTCACACGATCAATCATATTTTTAAAATAATAACAAATAAAAAACATACATAGGACTTGAACTCAAGTCCTACCACACAAACAAGTACTCTTAACCACTTAAGCTAGTACTTTTCCACATCATACAAGTTAGAATTTAATGTCATAAAGGCTCCCACTTCTCGCATTTATTAATTAATTATTTATTTAATTAATTAAATTCCACAAGTCTTACAGGGTTGACCTTAAGTCTATATCTACATGTCTCAACCATGGGCCCTAGTGGACTTGTCTCGACCCTAGGCCCGAGCTGATTCGTCTCGACCTTCGCCTCGACAAACTCATCTTAACCTTCGGCTTGGTCGATTCATTTTGACTTTTGACGCTTGTCGACTAATCTCAACCTTCGACTCGAGTCTAGTTGTATTTTTAGCTCGATTAACTTGAATCGACCTTCGATCTTACCAACTCATCTTGACCTTCGGTCATAACTGACTTTACTCGTCCTTTGTCTTAGATCGAATCAACACGACCTTCGACATATGCTGAATTAGATTGACCTTTGGCTTGTGCCGAATCAACTCGACCTTTAACTTACATCGAATTAGCTCAACCTTTGACTTATGTCGACTTATCTCGACCTTCGGCCCTAGCCAACTCGTCTTGAACTTCAGTTCTGACCAAATCGAGTCAAATTTCAGCTTAAACCGACTTAGCTAAGCCTTCAACTCGTGCCAACTCGATTAAGCCTTCAACCTTAATATGAATGTGTATACTGAGTATTGGCTGGGTCTTATAATACATGTTCTATATCAAAGGACATGTGCAAAAAAGTCACTTGCATTTAATGCCACAAAAATATCAATTAATGTGTCTATGTGCTTCAACATGTTCATACGAAAGCTAAAATAGTAGAAAAACTCATTAACGCCACAATATCTCAAAATTGATTTGCAATGACTCTTCACAACTATATATAAAAAAATCTCTATGGAGAACAAAGGTTGACAAATTTTTTTCAACAAGAGTCATAATAAGATCTTGTAATCTTATACAATCCTTAGCCTTGTATTTGTGACAAAACATTATTCATGTTTATTAGTTAGTGAAACTTCTTATGTTTTATATCAAACACTTTGTAATCAAAGTGATTTGGCTAGAACTGGCTAACTATAGTTCAAAGAATACTTATACTAAATCAGAAGTGATTGTGTCCAAACAATACTTGTTGTTTAGGTATGAGTGATTAAGCTTCAAAGAATACTCAAGTTTAGTCAAGAGTGAACGTGTTAACACCTGTGCAATTTTGACTTTTTAACTCGGATGATATGCTTTGGTTTTAAAGCAAACGAAGCATATAAAAATGTGGTGGTAAAATTCTTTTAAACTTATAGGCTTCGGTGGTTGATGTAACCAAAGCATATTCAACTATATGCTTCAGTTGCTAAGAAACATAAGTATGTAAGTTTGGAAAAATTTCAAAATTGTCACTCTTTTTTTAATATTTTATTTTAGCGCAGAGGTATAGACTTATGTTGCTATAGAACCGAGGCCTATACACCATATATGCTTCGATAATTGTAGAATCGAAGCCTATAAGTTTGCAAAAATTTCAAAATTATCACAATTTTTTTAATTATTTTATTTAATTGCAGAGGTATAGACTTCAGTTGTTACAAAATTGTGGCCTATACATCCTATATGTTTCGATTGATACAAAACCGAAGTCTATACACCATATGTGTTCCGGTTGCTACAAAAACAACACCTATAAGTTTGCAAAAATTTAAAATTGCCACTATATATTCTTTTAATTATTTTATTTGAGCGTAGAGGTTTAGGCTTCGATTATTAGTATAATCAAGACCTATACACCTTTTATGCTTCAATTTTTCTAATAATTGAGGCCTAAAACTTTGCTCAGGGTTAAATTTCACGAAACACAACTTCTTTGCGAAACATAACTTCTTCTTCCTCACTCTTCATCTTCGTCTTGGTGATTTCTTCTTCTTCTTCTTCTTTTTCGACACGAAAGCTGCCGTCTAAAAGGTCTCCACTCTCCACTGTCGTTGCTAAAGGACTTCGTGAGGACCTCCATTCTCCGTCGTGCCGCCACTCAACATCGAAGTTATGGGTGTGTTTTTTTTTCATTCTTTTTTGCCTTTTTGGTGTTGTTCGTGTGTTCCTTGGGCTCTTTGTTCGTAAAGTTTGAGTTTTTTTTTTATGTCATTGGTGTCTAGGTACTATTGCATCGTGATGACCTCCACTCTTTGTCGAGTCGTCGCTCAACGTCGAAGTGATAAGTATTTTTTTAGAATTTTTTCTTTACATTTCTGTTGTTGTTCGTGTATTCCTTGGGTTCTTTGTTGGCAAAGTTTGGATTTCTTTTTGCTATCATTGGTGTCCAGGTATTGTTGCATTGTAGTAAGATTGATTAGGTTCCTCACAAGTGTCCAGGATTGCATCCTCCTTCATAGGATTGCGTCCATGTTTTTAAATTAGAAAGGGGATATACCTTAGTTATTACAGGAATCGAGTTCTATTCCTCTTTTTTGTTTTATTTGTTATTTAAATAAAAAAGGTTATTAGGCTGCAATTGTTTTTGAACTGAACCATAATGTAGAAATTTATGTTTCGATTCATAACCAAAGGCAAAATGCCACCTTTTTTTACCTTGCTTCTATATGTTTTAGTTCAATAATCAAGGTCTAATATTCAAAATAATCGTAATCAAGACTCTTTCCTGTACTAGTGCAAAAAAGTAGTTATTGTTTAGCTAGAAATATCAGGGGCTAAATATATAGTAACATTCTATCTTAGTGAATATTTATTGTGTTCGTAAAGAACCAGGCATAATAAACTTTATAAACTTTAAGTAAAATATAATATCAAAATTAAAAAAAAAAAAAACATATATAACTACCTTACTTATGTTAAGTAATAAATATACTATTTGATTAAATTTTGTATCTTAAAACATATAATTCTTCTAATTTTTTTTTCTTTAGTTATGTCAATTAATATTTTTCATTTTTTTAATGTTAAATTAATCATAATTTAGAATAAAAATACAATAAGAAATTGTTAAAGATTTAAACACTTACAAATACTTTTTATAGAATCTAAAAATAAATAAAGTCATATTTTTAAAGATTAAAAACACATTTAAAATCTTAAAAAAATTGGAGGAGATAATTGAAAAAGAAGAGTTTAGCTAATCACACGGAGAGAGTATCTATGTTAAGAATATCTATTAATATTTTAACAATAGAGAAAGTTTTACATTCCAAGATTGTAATTTACAATAAAAATATATTATAATATATATATATATATATATATATATATATATATTTTAAATTTTATAAAATTTAATATACATGCGATTACATTGATATACTGTATATAATTTACTTCGTACATGAACATGTTTTGTAAAGATTAAAATCTATTTAGTAAATTTTATATCACGCATAAATTGAAATCATAATCTTGGAAATCCTATATCAGAATGATGAAGATATTTCAATTATTTTTCAAATCAGTTAGTTATATATATAAAAAATATTTTTCTGACGTTATGATCGTTCCTCACTGAACACGTTTTCTTATAAATGGATTATCTTCAAAAGCAAGAATATGATTATGAGTTGGTCATAATTCCGTAAGAACACATCAGAAGTTATTTTAAACCCAGTAAGTTCTTTTTGACAGAATTTGACTCTCTCTCTCTCTCCATGCATGTATAGTTGATTTTACACTGAAAAGTTCAGCAAAGGAAGGAAGAAAATAATGATGTTATTGTTGAATACAGCATAAAATGCAGAACTTCGTATTCCTTGCTGATATTGACACATGAATCATTGAAAAAGTATATTAATTATTATATTTGCCAAACATTAACGAACTAATTGTTATTCATTCAATACAACTAATAATTGAATTTGTTCGAGTGGTTTGTCAGCTACTAACAATCTTTTTCCAAACTTTATTAGATCCACACATTATTGCATTATATCTGTTAATCACATCTCATTGAAAAACCAGTAGTTGATCATATAAATAATCTGTCGTTCATCACAACAACTGTGGCCTGAAAGGGAACATACATTGCAGAAAAATAGGGCAAAGATTTTGTAATCTCAACCCTTTAGTCTATTTCTTCTGTTTTTCCTTCCCCATTAAGAAAATAAGAGTTTATCAATGAGTCATTAACTTAATACCACATCAACATTTTGTATCAGCAAGGCTGTGGTAGAAAGGCTAAAGGGATTTTACTTTGTCTACTAATTTTATAGGGGTGAATTTATCTTCATCAGTAATTTTAAGAAATGGACTTTAAGTTTAACTCAAACTTAAAAAATTGTGCATCATCTTATATTTTTCTTATACCGAAACATATATATCTCAAATATATAACAATGGTTCAAGAACATGTCAACACAAATCTCGATAAGATAGGCTTCAGATGATTATGATAACATTTTAAAAAGTGAACTTTAATCCTAACTCAACCTTACAAACCAATTAGTAAAATTAGGTTTGTATTCACTTATATATTATAAATTACCTTATTTTTTGTTGACATGGGATAACCAACCATAATTCTCGCAAGTGTATCTTAACTCTAACTCAATATTATAAGAAATGGACTTTAAATTTAATTCAAGCTTATAGAATTGTGTATCATCTTATATTTTTCTTATGTTAGGCATATATATCTCAAATATATAATAATAGTTCAAGAACATGTCAATACAAATCTCGATAAGATAGATTTCGGATGATTTTGATAACATTTTAAAAAGTAAATTTTAATCCTAACTTAACTTTTAAAACCAACTAGTAAAATTATGTTTGTATTCACTTATATATCGTTAATTACCTTATTTTTTTTCGACATGGGATAACCAACAATAATTCTTGCAAATATATTTTAAGTCTAACTCAATATATGATAGGAATCGATTTATAATATAAGGTTTGTTTCGTTGTAAATTTATTTATATCTAGTAGAGTTGAGATCGACAATTGATTGGTTTGTTAAAAATGTGTTGGCTGTCAGGAAAATTTGGCGAATAATTTGAATGTTGACTTAATTAGTTTGATGATCGTGTCCCTCATGATTTTGAATCTTTAACATCTCTTATAATTACAACTTTTGGTCTAACAGTGAAAGGCGTGCTTATCTTTGAAGCGATAACATTAAAGCAAGGACACATAATGACAAAGGAGAGATTGTTGTTGGCTTAAACACATTGGTTCATGATCATTGAGAGACTAATGAGGTTGTGTTTTGATGATGTTGGAGATAATAGATTGGTGATTGCATTTGGATCCAAATTATTATGATGGAATTTGAATTTGTCAGTTTTGCCTCTCTTCAAAGTTTCAATTCTAACCCAGTCACTCATCCATCTTATGAAGCTGAAATAGCCACACTTGGGTTGAACCTGACTCCAGGGTGCATTTCTGATTGAAGAATGATCATCTTTTTCACAACGAATCGATTGATGTTTGAATTTAATGTCAGGTTTCTTAAGCAAAGATAATAGCCACATCAATGCTTCCTTCTTTCTCTCTCTTTTTCTCTTTTTGGGTCTAATGTCATTTTCTTCTTTTGCACTCAACAAAACGTGACATTACCTAAATAATAGTATTTATGTCTTCATGCAAATTCATTTCATTTTCTCTTCTCTCTTTTTCAATATCTACAATTTAATGATACCCACATGAGTGCCATTACAATGTGATAGGTTATATTTTTTCATATATGGTTTATAGTCATAGTCATGACATAGTTATGGTCATTGAGAGATTGTGGTTCTATATGGTTATATGACATTATTCTTACATATATA
>Ga0209589_1010283_pt1 | contig 13688 bp, 6 predicted proteins | sample CowpeawhiteBW_FD_187525 | JGI IMG/M metagenome (GOLD analysis project Ga0209589, IMG submission 187525) | Root nodule microbial communities of legume samples collected from California USA - Cow pea white BW (SPAdes) (version 2) | ecosystem: Host-associated > Plants > Roots > Nodule | place: USA...
TATATATATATATGTTGTGTTTAAATTGAGGTGTGAATTTGTATAAGTGAACTTGCGTTGAGTTGACTTGATTTGTAAGTAAAAATGAAATTGTTTGGATTAAAAGAAAGATAATGTGATTTAAATGAATATGACTGAAAAATTTGTATACAATGTGATTAATAAATTTTAATAAAATTTAATAAATTTTTATTTTTAATAAATTAAATTTAATAATTATAATTATTATTAAAAATAAAAATATAATTATATATTGTTCCTGCGGAGAACAAATAAGAGATTTCAGACACGAATATCACCTTATCTCAATCCGTAATCTATCTAGGAAGCTTTCTTTCGGCTTGCATATGCTATCTGCTGGTGTCTCGGCTTTGACCAATTTGGACCTGAGAGGGGTTACCTGCGGAGGAGACTCCGACACTCAAGTCAGCTAAGAATTCTCAAAAAGTCAAATATTGTGATTAAGGGATTAATGAATGTGTACCTTTAATTCGTGAGGTCAATGCATATTTATAGATTATTAATTATGTCTGGTCACGTAGTGAGCTGGGCTTTTGATTGGGCCGTAGATGGGCCTGGGCCAAACTTAGGCCCCACAGTTTCATTATTGTGGGCCCTAGGGGCCTCATTGGTAGTGTTCTAGGTCTATCAAATTCTCGTTCGATTTTCTTAAGTTAGCGGCCTAGGCCGCTTACTATTGATTATTCGATATACATGGTGATCGTTTGTGTTCTTGAGGAATTATGTAGGCGGATCTCATGATCGTAGTCAGGTTAAGTCGCTTAGGTGTAATATATATATATATATATATATATATATATATATATATATATATATATATATATTTATATATATAACTGAATCAAATCTTAGCGTTTACGTCAAAAAAGTTTTAAAATCTAATTTATATCGATTAACGTCTTTTTTATATGAAATTTGAGTTTTTTTTGTGAATCGTTATTTTCTGTGTTCTATCGTAGGATAAAAAACAACAATAGTTACGAATGAAATGACATTATTATTTTCAATTACATATTTTACCATGAACTTATGCACTTTCACACAAATGTTGTCGAATTTTCAATTTGGTGAATTTTAAGCGTGAGTTTTTAATTATATTAACATTGTCATTTAATTATATATATATATATATATATTCATGAATTTGATGTCAATTTATTAATGGTTGTGACCAATAAAATAATATGAAAAATAAAGATGTGATGACCGATGATAAGATAAATGAAGTAAATATATGGCATGAAGTATTAGACATAATAATATAACATCACGTTCTTAAACGTTTAACTGTTTCTTCAATTTTCCTATACTGTCAAAAATCTATTTAGAATTTTAAAATCTACATTTCCTTAATACATTTGTGCGTAGGAACTGCATACAACAATACATGTGATGTCAATTGCTCTTATCATTGTTTACTTTTTTTGTTTTTCTTTAAGGTTCTTTTCTTTGTCCTCCAATTCTCTCTGATTGGTGGGTTACCTGTTAAAGGTAGTCGACTCGACACTCAAATTAGTGTTGAATACAGGTAGAGTTCAATAAATACAGTAAATTCAAAAATAATAAATACCTTACACATCATATTTTTAAGATTTTTAATGAATATTTTACTTTATTAACAACCTAACCGTAATCTATAATCTTTTAATCTTGCTTATCATGATAATTTCATACCAAATTTATCTTTCTTTGCATCTGATCGATCATGGAACTTAAAACCGTCTTATATGAGGCTAGCAAAACCAATAGGTGTAGTCCTTAAATATTGTGTTGACATATACACATTCATATTTAAAATTCTATCTAGTTTTTAATATTTCATCCAATTTAAAGTAAAATAACTAATATATATATAAATATAAATATGAGAAATATATATCGATAAGTTTAATAATATCTTTTGATTATAAATGTAATATAATAATTAATAATAAATATGTGAATATTTTGTTGGGGCAGTTTAGGGTATCAAACAATTTTTTGGGCATAACTGATATATCCTAAATTAATACAAATGGTTAAATAAAAATTTTTAGAGAAAAAAATATCTTTGAAAATTATTTAATCTAATACAAGCTAGCTTGAATATAAAAGTTCAATTTTTTTTGAAAAAAATAAATTTAAAAGTTTATTAATGCTGTTTTGTGAAAAATAATTACTATAAGTATAAATTATGAATATTTCTAGAGATTTATAAAAGTATATAATATTTTTTAGTCAAATTACTTTGGTATAAAACTACTTCAATTATTTTAGTTTAAGTAGGATTTGTCAATGTCACTGTCATTTTTAAAACTTTGTTAAAGCAGTGAAATTTTACAAGACCTGCCCTTTTATATTTTTTATTTACATTTTCATTTTTAGAACTTAAAAAATCAATTTAATTTTGTTTTTAAGTTTCGGGCATTAAAAAACCTAATTCTTAAGTTCATGATTTTCACTGTGTGTTACATTTACATAGAAGGTTGGTGGGTGGTGCAAGGGGGAAAGGGGAAAATTGGTGAGCAGTGATGAGTAGGGTTTTTAATTGAAGGAGTTATAGAGAGTAGTGAGTTGGGTAAGGTGTTGAGAAAGCTTGAAAATTGAGATATGGGTCGCAGTGTTTCGCGTTCTCCTTCTCGCAGAAGAAGATACTCTCCTTCTCCCATTTCTCATCGCCACTCTCGAACTTCCAGGTACCAATTCATCTCCTTTTTCTCTTTCATTTTCCCTCTCTCACTCTTTCTCTCTTTAACTCATTCTCTCTGTTGTTTCAGGCGCCGCTCTCCTTCCCACAAACGCCGCAGAAGGCGCAGAACCTCTTCCTCCCCCTCGCCTTCCCGCAGCCCAACTCCTAAGCTCAAGAAAGATCAGAAGAAAAGGTAAATCATCACCATCACCATTCCTTTTCTTCTCTTTCGATTTAGTTCCAATTGATCTTAGCTTTAAGGAATTTCATTAATTGGGTTTCGTATTAAATGCACATATCACCACTATTGAATGGCATTTTTAAGCATGTGGTTGCTTGCCACACTCATCTTACTTTTTTGCAATATTAAAAAATATGTGTTGTTTGATAATGATAATGATAATGATGATGATATAATAATAATAATAATAAACAATGTTGCATTGCAATTATTATTCTGTGCAGATTTTTAGTCTTTATGCCATTGTTCGTTTGAGTTGTTTCAAAGGAAGAAACAATGGATTTGTTGGAGTGGTCTAAGATAATTCAAATTCATGAATACTACTCATCTATGGCTTGTACTTAGAGTGTGTTATGCTATGCTACTGATGCGTTAGATCTAATTAAATCCTCTTTACTTATCAAAATAAAGAATGAATACAACTAATCTATATTGTTGGAGGAGATCCCACTTACTGAGATCTATGAGAGTTTTTAACAACTTGTTAGTCTATTCACTTGTTTTCTATGTTTTTCTCGTTTTATAGGTTTAGTCCGTATATGAGAAAGCTATAATTTGTAGTCTCGACTAGTTAATGTTTTCCTAGTTTTGGTCCTTGCTAATACCAGAGAAGACTTTCTGGCAGTTGTGATGATAATAAACCACTCCGAAAAACTGTGTAGGAACTAAACTTTAATACTTTTCTCGTACAGGGATTAACTCTTAAAACATGCAGACAACTATGTGGACCAAATTAATAGTTTCGCCATAATAATGCTAACACATCTTATTGTCTAGGATTATTCTTTTTAAGAATGCAAGGATTTTGGTACTACACTTAACTTGATATAAGTTAGATGACACACTACTTATTTTCTAGGATTATCTTTTTAAGAATGCAAGGATTTTGGTACTACACTTAACCTGATATAAGTTAAAGACCTTTTGAACATCAGGTCTCTGGCTAGATGCTTCTGAATAAATTCCCGTCTATACTCAAGATAAGTGATGTAATTTTAAAATGCAACAGGTTAATTTCATTCTTCACTGGCTTTTCTGAAGGAAGTTCAACTTGTTAAATATGATGAACAATGGCTGCTTCCATTATCTCCTCTTGCACTAGAAACTTCATTTGTTATGGATCAGAAACTTGCTAGAGAGGTATGCCTTGTAAGCATAACAAACTCGTATTTTCCATGTCAATGGATGAAATGGCTAGATAAACAATAAACAGATTTGAAAAAAACATTGGTTTTACATATTTTTCTAACTTTCTGGTATAGAAATTAGTATGACTTGCTTAGTCGCTTGTGCATCTTTCTTTTTTCATCAATGCCAATTAATATATGTTTTCCAACTTCAAACATTGGGCACAGGCGTCAACATGAGGAAGAATTGAAACTGTTGGAGGAGGAAACTGCAAGAAGACTTGAAGAAGCAATTCGAAAAAATGTTGAGGAAAAGCTTAAATCAGAGGAAGTCAAGTTAGAAATAGAAAGGCGTGTAGCAGAGGGAGTGAAGAAATTATTTGATGATGTTGAAGCTCAACTTGGAAAAGAAAAGGAAGATGCTCTCACTGAAGCTAGAAGGAAAGAAGTAAGTATTCTCATTGGGACTTCTTTTTATTCTCTTTTCCCCTGTTCGTCTGAACAAGAATCATGGGCAAGGTATTTATCATTCTCTGAATAAATCACATAAAAAATATTGGAAGTATCGTTAGAAATTGATAAATTTAGTGTGGAAAATTATGCTGGTCGTTTTGTTACCTTTTAATCATGTTTTGTCTGGTAAACAAGCTGTCACCCTGCCAGAATCCATGATCCTAAAATTAGGTTTGCCCTGTCTGTTAAAATATTGATCAGATCATAATAATCTCTGTCTGTCAAATACTAATCAGATTATATCAAGGTTTTCGGATATGTATACAATTTTCACATCTGATTTAGTATCTGTATTTGGCTCCAATTGCTTTTCCTTTTGGTATCTTTGTTCATTAGCGCTATAAATCATCAGGTAACAGTGTTGAAGTGTCTCTCCCTGTGAAGCCTGACAAATAAGCTGCTTGTGATTTGTATCTAAACATAAGTACCTTTTAAGTTGTGAGCATGATTATCAGCAGTTTAGTACAATTTGGATGATGCAATTTTTAAGCTTGGCGATATGAAGTGAGTTGTATTGTTTTTGTGTTTGAGTAGTCCATGAACTGTGCAAATCGCTCATGAATCCGTGATCATTTGAATCGCATCTTACATGCGAATCATGTAATTTTTTTGTGTTGAGCTGAAACACTTTGCTATCCTAGAGCCATCGTGTCTCACCTCTCTGTTGTGTCTGGGGTACTGATTTTTGCAGCAAAACTTGCAAAAAGTGGCCACCAGATTCACAGCCCTAAACCTAAACAACAGCGTTGTTTGTTTTACAAGTGACCGTTTGACTTTTGGCCATCGATTATCTACTGAACACTTACTATATAGGACTTTCAAATACTTAATCAAAGTTAAAAGAAAATTAAATTAATATCTAGATTCATCATTTTCATTTTCTAATTAAATTTAAATAATGTTATTTTCTATTCATATAATATCGAGTCTTACATGTCACTTTATATTTGACTTCATAATTGTAATATATATGTTGTGTTTTATCATTGAACATAAATCTTATGATTCGATTTGGGAAACGCCCATTACGATTAGCCATTTTGTATTCTGATTCGACTACCATATTTGGTTTCTTTTTCTTTTCATGTTGTCGTCTAATGTCTTTTGGAAATTGTGATGCGGTGTTGTCATTCTACAGGAACAAGCTCGTAAAGAAAGAGAAGAGCTGGATAAGATGCTTGAAGAGAATAGAAGGAGAGTGGAAGAAGCTCAGAGAAGAGAAGCACTTGAGCAGCAAAGAAAGGAGGAGGAACGACAAAGGGAATTAGAGATGATTCAGAGACAGAAAGAAGAGGCTGCTCGGAGAAAGAAGCTGGAGGAGGAAGAAGAACATGCAAATCGAATTAATTCTTTGGGTAAGAACAAATCTAGGCCTAAGTCTTATGGTTTCTAATTACCATATCATATAAATTTGTATCCATACTCATCTGTACCCTAGTTTGAAACCATGATCTTGAATGAAAGATTTGATACTCCTATAAACGCAACCTATTTTATTAAAAGATATAAGAAAAATTCAAAGTGTAATTTTCCCTTGAAGTTACTATTATGATGAGGGTTATTTACTTTATATGGCGAAATGGCTACCTGCCTATGTCGCTGGGTTTAGAAGTTATCAGTCAGAATGCAGTAAATGATCAATAAAATAATGATAGGTCTTATTGTGGTACATGAGCTTGTGAAGTTGTAATCCCGCATCATGCTTTCTCTGGAGAAATACTGACGAAAAATCAGTTTTTCAATAATTTAAAGAATTCGATTTGAGTAAAATTTCTTTATTAATATGCTAATTTCCTATCATGCATTGTCAAATCATTATAAAAAGTTTATCTCGATTTCTTTCCCAGAATGTTTAATTTTTTAGCGACTTATAAATATTATTGGATGGCAATGGGTTAAAAACGCTTCTTAGAGCATCGGATTTAAAACCAATTTCACAGTGGTTCTGACTTAATTGTGGTACTTGTTATGACTAGTTGTGTTGGTCTTAACAAAAAATAGTGTTATAATTTGATCAAGTTAGTTTTCGATGCTCAACCAGGATGATTGGTAGATAATTTGCATCTGTCAAAAACACAACTCAATATTTGTTGACGTTGTCACAGTTTGGCTGTCACTGTTATGATATGATCACTATATCTACCCAAAGTGGCAAAATCTGAGGAAAACTGTCTCATAATAGAAAGCGATAATTATTTTGTTTAAACGCAGATAATTAAAACTTAATAGTTTTCTAGAAAAGCCTCCGGGTTGGTGGGAATGACTGATATATTTATGAATTTGTTTTCTAATATATTATGACAAAAAAGGCTGAGCACAGTTTTAAACATGCAATCACGGATAATAATATATGATAAACTTTTCACTTAATATGACTAGTAAACTCATTATACATATCAAATTTATTTATGTAATTTTGAGATGAGACAAACTTTATTTGTTTTTTCATTTTATGATATTTGTTTAACAAATAAATATAATTTTCCAAGTCTTAAATATTTACTCTTTTGCATAGGTACTTGTTATATTTACGTGGGGGTGGGGGAAAGCACCATTGCCATCCCTGTTCTAAGGATTTAAATTGTCATGTTTTACTTTGTTTGTTTCCCCCATTAACTATCACATTCTCGCAATTGTCTGCATTCTTCCCTGCGAGAATTTATGCTTAGATCTCATCTATTACTGGAGCCAAAAAGTAATAAGTTTTCCCTTTTATTAAATAAATTTATTTATTTCTTAAGTAAAGAAAATAAAGTAAATTAAACTGGGACTCCATGACAGCTTTTGGATTGCACAGAATACCCTACTTTTTAGGTTTACGACAATCATTCTTGGAGAGATTAAGAAACTTTTTGTAAGTAGTAAAGAAGAAGAGATACAAAAGAGACGAGTATAATTTACTCAAAAAAGTATGTGCTACAATCATGTTGATCAATTTACTCGAGACAAGGAAACAACTTCAGTATTTGATGTTTAGATTTTACATGTACGGAGATAATAAAAGTTAATTTCTTAAATCAATTTCATATTTGATCAATTACCTATTGGTTTTTGTGTTTAGCCATATTCCGGGTTAATGGAGGTAAAAATAGAAGCAGTAAATGGTGGTTGAGTCTAATTTGTTTTCCCAGTATCTCACTGATTCTTAAGAGATTCATAAATAATGAAACTCTAACTCACATACTTATATAGAAAAAAGTATGAAATTAAGTGATTATTACAGATGAACAATGACTAAGGAAAGAGTGTGAAATAGTAGGCAGCACCAATAATCATGCTACAATTGAGTAAGACTTAGCTTTACTCAAAGGGAAATAGGTCAAATATCACCCTGGACCACCCTCCTTTTTTTTTTTACCCTTTTTATTATTTATTTGTGTTTGGGTTAATGTAGGTGATCTTCCTAAACCTATCACTAATTTGGATTATGTCATTTCAAATCAAATGGACACCCATTAACTAAAAGCATATCTAAATTTGAGGAAAGAAAAAAGGAAAAATTAATTAATGCGCGATAATAAGTAAATAAAACGATAATAGACTATTTTTTCCTAGGCTTTTTCTTTCTTGTTTTAGAATCAAGTAGTATTTTCAAGCATAATCTCATCAATTACATATTTTGAGCTGTCTGGCTACTTTAACCATTAAATTATCGTTAACTATTGCTGGTCGCAATACAAGCCACGCTTTCATACCAATTATTATGATAATTAGGTTTCCATTTTCGACTGCAATATTCCTTTTGAATTCCTAAGCTTTATTGTTCAAATGCTCTACGTGAGTGAGAATCGTACAAATCATCAATTACTTATACATACACGTATTAAGAATGCATCAAAATATGCTACGAAGAAAAAGCACATATCAAACGTTTTGACCATTGTTATTGCAAGTTACAAGAGATCGATAAATAAATAATTGGCATAATATCTTTGTCTCCAAGGCCTTCTACCTAACTAAAAAAGGATCATCAACCAACCTTTTTTTTTCCCGTTGGATGCGTGGAATTGAAACAAAGCTCAGTTTCCACTCTTTGGAGCATTTAGTAAACCAGTTTGTCCACCCAACCTATTCATCCAATCCAATCACTCCACAACTTACACATAAAAATCAAATTAATATTCCTTCTCCCTAATTTTTTACAAACTATATTTTATATGGGTTCGATGATTATGTAAATTATGTGGTTCACCCAATTCGTGATCATTGATCAACAAGATTAGTCAGCAAAGTGGTGAAGCCGACAAATACAAATAGATAATTTCAAAGCTAAGCCACCCTCTTCAAGAGAATCCAAAACTTGGGTGCTCCTCTAATCCAAGAACTCTGTATGTTATTATTTTGGTGATAAAATCCAAGAACTCTGAACCTTACGTGTTTCTTGGCTTGTGTTGTGTGACAACAATGTTGCCTTTTGGAAGTAAAATCTTTACCAACCTCAACGCAAGACTCGGTACTTAATTGTTGCGACACAACGCTGATATCTCAACCTCCATTCATCATCAAACGCACGACCTCTCTCTCTTTTCTCCTTCTCTCTCACTCTCACTCTTGTAACTCTTTTGTTTTTTCTTAAAAGAAAAAGAGAAGGAAAAAACTTACAAGCTAAAACTCTTCTTCCCTTAATCCTCTTCACCACATTCGAAGGGAACGTTACAAAAAACACCAAATTTTCTCGTGTGTCGACCAAGCTAAGCTAAGATCTTTCCTTTCATATAAACATTACTACAATCTTGTCTTTCACTCATTCACTTTATATAATTCCCTCCACGTTGTGCACCCTCATGATCATGGCTGCACTGAAACAACCTTCGTTGGTGGTGGCACTTCTTGTGGTGGCTCTTTTCGTGGCTCCGACCTCCTCCACGTCCAGAAAAAACCTCCAGCACCACCCTTGTCCGACAAATGAGTTCCGAGTCATGCTTCGCCACGTTGACTCGGGGAAAAACCTGACGAAACTAGAGCGTGTGCAGCACGGGATGAAGCGTGGAAAGAGTAGGCTTCAGAGGCTGAACGCAATGGTGTTGGCAGCTTCAACCACACCGGATTCTGATCAGTTGGAAGCCCCTGTCCATGCCGGGAACGGAGAGTACTTGATGGAGTTAGCCATCGGAACTCCACCGCTGTCTTACCCTGCGGTTTTGGACACCGGCAGTGACCTCATATGGACACAGTGCAAGCCTTGCACACGATGTTACAAACAGCCAACACCCATTTTCGACCCCAAGAAGTCCTCTTCGTTTTCCAAGGTCTCGTGTGATAGCAGCTTGTGCAGTGCTTTGCCTTCATCCACGTGCAGTGATGGGTGTGAGTATGTGTATTCATACGGTGATTATTCAGTGACACAAGGGGTGTTGGGCACTGAGACCTTCAGTTTTGGAAAGTCCAAGAAGAAAGTTTCGGTTCACAACATTGGTTTTGGTTGTGGGGAGGATAACGAAGGTGATGGGTTTGAACAAGCCTCGGGGTTGGTGGGGCTTGGACGTGGTCCTTTGTCTTTGGTTTCTCAGCTGAAGGAACCCAGATTTTCTTATTGCTTGACATCAATAGATGACAGAAAAAAGAGTGTTCTTTTGCTGGGGTCTTCGGCAAAGGTGAAAGATGCAAAAGGGGTGACAACTCCTCTAATCAAAAACCCTTTGCAACCTTCTTTTTATTACCTTTCTCTTGAAGGTATCTCTGTGGGGGACACTAGATTGCCCATTGAGAAATCCACTTTTGAAGTGGGGAATGATGGGAGTGGAGGTGCGATCATAGATTCTGGCACCACAATCACCTACATTGAAGAAAAGGCCTTTGATGAACTCAAGAAAGAGTTCGTTTCTCAAACCAAGCTTCCTGTGGACAAAACTACCTCAACTGGGTTGGATCTTTGTTTCTCTCTGCCATCAGATTCAACACAAGTGGAAATTCCGAAGCTCATTTTCCACTTCAGCGGTGGGGATTTGGAGCTGCCTGCTGAGAACTACGTGATTGGTGACTCCAGCTTAGGAGTTGCTTGCTTGGCCATGGGTGCTTCCAGTGGAATGTCCATATTCGGAAATGTTCAACAGCAGAACATTTTGGTGAACCATGATCTCGAAAAAGACACCATTTCTTTCATCCCTACGTCCTGTGATGAGTTGTGAGTGTGTGTTGTATACACTGATTCTTAGTACATGCCTTTGTTGCTTTGTTTGTTTAATGTTCTGTCGCCAAACTCCTGTTGTTATGATTGAATTTCTTAGTTTTTGCAATAATAGCAACATTGTTATTGTTTGTCCAATTCAACACAGAAAAGTTAATAGCTTTGTTGCATTGCATAGATCATCGGTGGATACTGTCTGAGTCAACATTGAAAATGGTTGAGAAGCTCAACAACTATACCACCCACACCCACCCTGAAATCCAAAAAGTACTCTTCTACCAATTATTTGAATTTTTATACCTTTCTATTACTTAACCACTACGAACAATGATAGACTGTTATTATGTTCACGCCATGCTGCTATAAAAAAGCATCCCGCAAAACCCTGCAACTTTCTAACACAAAAATCCTCTCGGTTAATATTATATATAATTAATGAACCTATAATTAGAATGCACCTTTTCTACACTATTACTTAACGAAAATGATATTCGAACATAAAATTCGAACTCAATTTTGACATGGCTGACGTGGCACCCTTTTTTTATTTTTTTTTTACGTTTTTTAAATGAAACAGAAGTCATGGTCACGTGTGCGGAGGTTATGTGCAGCAAATTCTTTTTGCCAAAAGTAAAGCAGACGTGGAGAGAGAAAGTGTCCGAAAATGCAAAATTGGTAGGGTGTTCGTGAGACAGGGGGGGAGAGAGTCGGAGGAAGTGGAGACACTTTCTGCAAGTCGGAGGAGAGGCGGAAACAGCGTGAGAAAGTCGGCGGAAAGGCGACGACAAGGTGAGCAACTCGAAGGAAAGGCGTAGAAGGGTGATCAAGTGTGTGGAAAGGTGAAGCCAGCGTGAAGAAGTCGGTGAAACCGCCGAGAGAGAGTGCGATAATCGGAGCAAGTCGATACAGAGAAGTTGTGGTGTTACAGAAGCGAGGCGGGAGGCGGTCACCGTGAGAGGACACACCTGCGACAGCGACGATAGTGAAGGAGATTGAATCCAGTGGAAGCGAGTCGACGGCAACGACAACCAACCTACCAGAAGCCGTTCCGCAACACTGTTTTAGTGTAAGGTTCGTGTTTTTTTCTTCAGCAATCGAAAAGGTTTAATCTTTGGGGGAAAACGTTTCATTTATTTTGGATTTTGCTGCAACATTGTTTGACAGAGTCGTTGGTATATTGTGGTTTGCATTTTGGTGTGGTTTTGTAGTCTTGATTTTGTGGTGTGTGACAATGTTGTGCGTTTGGACAACACCAAAATTTTCAAAGCAGCACATTTGGGGGTTTTTTAATTTTGTGGTGGTCGAATGTTACTGAGTTATGGTTGGATATGGGAAATAGGAATTTTTTATGTTTCAGGGGATGGGCTTTGGTGTTTGATATTGTTGTTATTGTTTGTTGTTTTTGGAATTTTATTTGGTTTGTGTAATTATTTGATACTATGTCATTCAAGGGTAAATGTTTTGAGTTGTAAAATAGGAAAGGATGGCGGGTAAAGGACAATCTGATGAGAAGGTATTGACATTACACTTTTATGAATTGGTTGGTATCATTATTTGGGTATGATTTTTAAATAAGTTATAATTTATGGGTGGAAAGACCTGGAAAACACATACAGCACACAGATATGGGACTCATACGTCCAATTTCGTTATGTGGGCAACTCTACTTTCAAAATAACGGTTTTTATTGGCCAATGCACACCAAAGAATATGAAGGCATTCTTAGACACAGCAGCGGTGGACCCTGGTACATCCCTTTTTGCGGTCACATTGACTCAATGTCAAGCAAATGCAAGTCACCTGGTAATTATTATTCTTATTTTCTCAATCCTATTCAAAACTATTAATATCCATGGATTGAAAATAGAATGGGTAACATTATTGTTGATTATCTGAGCAGGACTTGAATGTTGATTTTGCTGAGGTCATCAAGAGCCTTGAGGTGGACGTCATATATCTAGTTGGATGTCGAAGAGGAGTTGAATGCAAACTGCTTGTGTCGCAAAACAACCAAACAACAAAGCTTGGACAAGGATGGAGGAAGTTTTGTGCTCAAAATAGGTTGAAGGAGGGAGACAGATTGGTGTTTGAGGTGGACCAGGTTCAAAAACAATCTATAGTTGAGGTTTACATTAATGGGTGCTACTGTGATGTTGCAAAGTCCATAGATTTAGTTTGATGTTATTACATCCACACAGATGTGTGTTCAAGTCTTGTGTGTTTTCATGTTTTCGTTAAATAAATATTAATGAATTGTGTCATTATGATACTTTTTTGGTAACTTCGGACTCTGGCCTCATTTTTGTAATCAAGATCATTTTCATGTTTGGGGAGTGAAAGTATCCCAAATGGGGAGTGGTGGTATATATTCTGCTTCAAAGTACCATAATTAATAACCATCTAAAATTTCTGAATTTTGTTAACCAATTAAATATTTTATTTTTAATTATGACCAATTAAAATTTAGAATAACAGTTTTAATATCATTTTAATTTTGGAAGGAAATTAAATGTTCTTTAAACTTTCAATTGTGTTACAAAGTGGGGAGTAAAAGTTTCCAAAATGGGGAGTGGTGTTATATATTCTGGTTCACATTACCAGGGTTAATATCCATATGAAATTTCAGAATTTTGTTAAACAATTAAATTTTAAATTTTTAATTATGACCAATTTAAATTTAGAATAATAGTTTTAATATCATTTTAATTTGGGAAAGAAATTAAATGTTCTTTAAATTTTCAATTGCGTTACAAAGTGGGGAGTAAAAGTTTCCAAAATGGGGAATGGTGTTATACATTCTGGTTCGCAGTACAGGTTTAATAACCATCTGAAATTTCTAAATTTGCTTAACCAATTAAATATTTTATTTTTAATTATGACCAATTTAAATTTAGAATAACAGTTTTAATATCATTTTAATTTTGGAAGGAAATTAAATGTTCTTTAAATTTTCAATTGCGTTACAAAGTGGGGAGGAAAAGTTTCCAAAAT
>Ga0209589_1010284_pt1 | contig 13688 bp, 4 predicted proteins | sample CowpeawhiteBW_FD_187525 | JGI IMG/M metagenome (GOLD analysis project Ga0209589, IMG submission 187525) | Root nodule microbial communities of legume samples collected from California USA - Cow pea white BW (SPAdes) (version 2) | ecosystem: Host-associated > Plants > Roots > Nodule | place: USA...
TTTAGTCTTTTTTTTTTTTTACTAAGTTAGGAGAAATTATAATACACTTCATCATCTTTATTTTTTTTCAGTATTTTTTTCTCTCATTGTCTTTTACACCGACTATTAATAACAAGATATGACATGTTTTTTAAGACTTAAAATTAAAAAGAATAACAAAAAAATGAAAATAATAATAATAATAATAATAATGTTGTGATAACGAAATATTAACTTTTAAAGTTAAGTGTTTCAATTTTTAAAATTCATAGAAGAGAAGGAAACAATTAATTCATAGTGTTTATTGTTAACTAACTAAATAGTTAAGGTGTAGTAAGAATAATTAATATGAGAAACAATTAGAAAAAAGAAGAAGCCAAAAACACGAATTAAAACGGTGGAGATTCCGAAGCAATATTCCCCTAAAAGCCAAAAACTTGCGGAATTTAGATACTAGAATATACACCCTTCAAGATACTTTAATAAAAGAATCTTTTAAAAATATATAGTCCAAGTTTGGTGCAGTCCTACAACAAAGACTTATTAAATACGACAACAACATTCCGAACATTTAATTCAAGAACAAATGTCATCTCCTATTATTTATGTCTCTATTTAAAGCAAATTATTTACTCTAAATAATAAATACGACTTGCATAAAATAAAATTGATCTACCAAATAATTATAAGTGTAGAGATGAGAATTTTTAAATTTATAAAAATAAATAATATATGAAAAATAATTATAATTAATTTATTATCTTAAATTACATCAAATTTAAATCTTTCCAGTATATATATAATGTTCATTATTTTGGTTTTCTTTAACTAAAATACATGAATTTACTTATATTATTTTAATTATATAAGCATCCCATTATGCTGAATTTGTATCGTTTTTTCATGAATTTTGTTTTACAGAGTAATACCTTTTAGAGAAAAAAAAATGTTAAATAGACTCGTTGGAACATTATTTTTTCAAATGGATTTGTATATTGTAGAAGGGTTTTCTGTTGTTTTTTTTTTCTTGCCTTTCTAAAACTGAAAGGAAAAATAAATAAATTAGAAGTTAAAAATTAAAATTATAAAAAAATGAAAATAATTACAAAAATTTGGGTTTAATTTTAATTACTTTAAAAAAAGAATAAAAAAAAATCATATAATTTGAAATTAAACTTGTTATTATTCTTTTTAAAAAAAATAAAAATATTATGGTATAAAATACTTACGATCAATAACAAAAATAAAAATAATATTGATTCTCTCTATGAGCAAAACGAAATTCAAAATTTATCATTTGGCCTTAACCATTCATAATTTCCTCAAGTTAAATTGTTCATCTTTAATTATCTTCAAGACAACTGCTCATTTGTTTTTACTCTTACTTAATTTGGCTATCATCAACTACCTAAATAATTGTTTCTAAGGTTATAAACATAATCAAAGTTAACCACACCAAAACCAACTATACAATCTTATTAAAAACAATAAATTTTCAAATGTAAACAAATCACACTCAAACAATAATTTTCATAACATATGCATAATTATTCAACAAAGTTGTTAACGTTTAGTTTTGGACAACAAGTACATAAGTTGCAACGTAAAAAGTAATAAGTAAATTATCATTTTCTCAAAAGACTTGTGTAATACATGACAATTATTGTATTCAATAACTAATTTAGACAACATCCTCACAAAAATATGAAAACTCTTTATGCGATTTTTATCAAATATGTGTGCAAATGAAATTAACATAGATTATTTGCATTGTCAATATGAGACTTCACCAATTTCACTCTCATGCATATTCAGTCATCTCAATTTCAATTTCATGTTAAAATCTACTCACAAATGTACTCAAATGATAATATCCCTTAGCAACTTGAACCTATGGTTCCTTATTAAGTTCCAATTTATTGAATCCTCAACAAACAAAAGTGCCTTAAGATCAAGAGTCTTAAGATTACTAATGAATTATGCTTTATCCCTATATGCAATCTCCATTAGGTACTTTATTTCAGTTCTAGGTTACAAAAGATATTTCTCAACGCCTCAAGAACTAATTATCAAGTCATGGGTGATCAAGCCACAACAAGCGTTAAGCATAAAAACAAAACACCAACATTGAAATGGAAAAACTTATATATTAACAACACAAGATGGACAAGATTTCAATTTATACATTTAATCTCAATAAATAGGTAAGCTCTCCATAGTGGTGAACTTAGGTTATACAAAACGAAAAACTAAGTAAGAAATTAGAACCAAAGAGAAGGTGAAGGTCCTTCCCCAAGGTACCTAGTAGTTTCTCCAATTGTGCATCCCTTTTGCATCTACACCTCCATTTTACAGATCCTCTCTCTTTTCAAATCCCAAAGGGGGAAAACACCAAGGAAGCAGGTTGAGACCCTTAGCAGCCTCCAAGGGCCTCTTCCAATCGCACAAGGTGGAGATAAATCGCAAAAGTCCGAATAAATACCAAAATATATCTTATTAACATCGACATTGTTAGACGCAACCTTCTGCCAAGCCACCATCTGGCATTGCCAACCACTGCCCGGCATTACCATCTTCTTCATCTCTCACCCAGCGAGAAGCTCCTCCGCCCAACAGGATATGTAGAGCCTAGCGCCCTTTTTGTGTCGTCCAATGTTAGGAAGCCTTATAACTTTGTTTGCTCTATGTGTTTGTGAACAAATTCATCATTTATTTTTCAATCATGCTTCCTTGAAGTCCAACTTGTTTTCTTCCACTAGAATTGCTTCCTATTCACTTATTTCACTCACTTAAATGGAAATTAGAGGTAAAATAAGTACAAAATAACTAAAATAAGATAAAATTTTTGGAGTAGTTGATTTTATTAACAAAACTTAAACAAATAAAAGGTAAAAATCAATGTTATTACAATTTAATAAAGATATACAAATAAATTTAAAGTACATCTCAAAATTTCTCCCAAACTTAATATTTTACTTCGATATATATGAAGTAAAAGGATAAATTAAACATTCATACATCAACTTAAACTAGTAACTCTAATTCATTTAGGAAAGTTAATAATAATAGTTTATCTTACTTGAAAATTTAGCTACTCAAACTTCATTATTAGTTTACATAAGAAGGTTACACTTACTCATAGAAAACTTTGATTACCGAACTAAAGGCATTATTATAGCCTTGCATTGGTAGACATATATCTTTCTCCATCAAATCACAATGCAACCTCAAATCTATAGACAAGCAAACCACTCACATAAAAACAATATAAAAAACAAGATAAAAAACTATTTTAAATAAAAATACGATGATTAATATTATTCTTCTCTATGCTAACTTCACTAAATTTGACTCAATTCTTGAAAAAAATGGATAATTAGTTCATAAATATAAAAATAATACAATCATTTTTTGAGAAGTAATAAATTTTATAAAATAAAATTAGAATAATTAATTTTTTATATCTATATTTTTTTTTTTATTTAAACAATAAAATATTAGTTATTAGTCTCATTGTAACCATTTAGACCAAACCCATAACTACTCTTATTCCTTATAAGCCAACCCCTTTGTCCACATCTTCCAAAAACAATCAAGACCATTAGGCAGTAATTTATACTCGAGGCACTCCGTCTCACTTTTGCAAATATATTTAATCTTTCATTACAAGAAAGAGAAATAAAAACAATATAGAAGAAAGAAAATGAAAGAAAATGTAGGGAAAGAAATAAGGAAAAGAATTAAAATACAACGAAATATACGTTTGTTCCTTTAAGGAGAAAATAACTTAAAAATGAAGACAAATTTTCATTATAAAAAATAATAACTTTATCCATACATTCATTATTGACAAAAATACGAGAGAGTAATCTTGAAAAACATAAACTTTTTTTTTACGTTTTTAGTTTTTCTATGCTCATATTTAAGTGAAAATAAAATATATATCCAATAAAAATTAACATTTTTATAAAAAGGAATACTTTGTTTTTTTCTAGTCATCTATCTGTGTCAATTATTTTTCACTTTCATTTTTCCTTGAAACAAAGGGAACCTGAGAAGAAATAGTTGTGTAAAGATCACAAAGTCTACATTCATGGGATCTTTGGCAATACCAAATTTGGAACCTCTTTTGCGAGGATAAAACAACAACCAAGAAAGTGGGGTTAAATAAATAGTTAAACTAAATAGCATAAACATAATTAGTTTATTTAATCACACAATTTATCAATAAACATAAACATCCTGATTTTATCGCAGAGAATTCCGCAGCAATAACTCTCAGCCAATCACAATCTTCCATGTCATCAACCCTTCTGCGTTTCCTATATAACCCTCTGCCGTTGCTCCCTCGTCCCTTCAAATTCGCCTCTTCTCTCTCAACTCAATTTCTTTCTCTCCCAAACAACACTTTGTAAAGGCCCCGTCGTGAGCGTCGCCGGAAAATCTCGCCGACGAAAAATATGACGGGATCCCTTGCTGCAAGGCTCGTCTTTCGTCGAACGTCGCCGGCTAGCCGATTCTTCCCCCGCCGGGAAGTCTCCCTGCCCGCGGCTGAAAGAACGAAAGACGCGATCGCACCGCCAAAGGAACTTCCGGCGTTCGACTACTCTCCCTTGGCCTACTCTGGTCCCACCGGCGACGAGATCCTTGCGAAACGCAGGGAGTTTCTCAGCCCTTCGATCCTCCACTCGTACAAAACTCCGGTGAGGACGCGCTGCACCGGATCATCTCGTAAACTGTGTCCAATCCTGTTATTAATTTTCCGTTACGCAAGTGTAACTAACCTATCTAACTAACTAACTTGATAATTGGGGTGTGACCGTGTGTTGGAGGTTGCAGCTTAACGTGGTGGAGGGGAAGAGGCAGTATCTGTTCGATGATAAGGGAAGAAGGTACGTGGACGCGTTCGGAGGGATCGCTACGGTGTGTTGCGGGCATTGCCACCCCGATGTGGTCGCAGCCGTCGTGGAACAAACGAAGCGCTTGCAGCACTCCACGGTTCTCTACCTGAACCACGCCATAGCAGATTTCGCTCAGGCTTTGGTTTCTAAGCTTCCCGGTAATCTTAAGGTGAATATCACAAGCTAATCTTAATCAAACCATGATTTTCTAATTTTTCATTTTTTAAAATACTGAAAGTGCATTTTTCATTGCTTTGTTACGAAAAATGTTCAGTTTTATCCGTCGACCAATGACTTGTTAATATCTTTTTAATAAATTACAATATATTTTACGTCAATAATATGGACATAATTTACAATAAATTTTTGTGATAATTAGTTAAGATATAGTATCATTTAAAAGTTCCGAGTAAGTCATAAAAAATATAAAGTAAGGTAATTCAAATATTAACACAGGTGTCATGACAACCAATTATTGAGTAATTACTACTCGTGACAATATTTGTACAATTAATCATGTATTAACATTTTATGAAAATATCTCTAGTATGAAATTTTTTAACAATAGACTAGATTAAGAAGTATGCTACAGTAGCAATAAAATTTGTTGCCATAATTTGCTAAGAAAAAAATAAAAGTAAGATAAAAGCAGATAATACGGTAGTAAACTCTATTAAAATAAATAGCCATATTTTGATCATGTGATGGAGCAAACATATAATACGCCAAGTAATGTTAATAAAGTGTTTTATTTGTCAATTTCTGTGCTAATATCATGGGACTAGGTTGTGGAAGTGGGTTGGGTGATTTATATGATAATGACTTCAAATTTCGTGGCTCAAACATATTTTCTATATATGTGTCTTGTCAAGCCAGACAAAACAAAAACTCTCAGTTATCTGTTACTTTAATGGAGAAAACTATTATTATATTTTTTTCTGGTTTAGGCCAAAAATAAAACATACAATTATTGCATCACTCAAACTCTTTCTTTTATCACTCATATTCTGTCTATGTACTATATCAATTGGACTTTTAATATATATATATATATATATATATATATATATATATATATATATATATATATATATATATATATAGATATAGACGTGTGAGTATGTGATCCTCGTACTAAGTTCTTTCATCAATTTCCCTCTTTATTTTAGTATTTCATTGTTTAACTTAAAAAATAATACCTAAATTAGGATAAGATTTGTATAATTAAAATTAATTATCATGATTTTCTTATGTTAGTGTTAAAAGCAATACATAGACTACAATAGTTTAATAACTTAATTTAACTATATAATAAAAATAATTGTTATAAAGATACGAAGAAAGGAGTGAACATATACAAATAAGAATATAATAGAAAATAGAGAATAACAAATTTAAATTTTCATAATTCTTATGCATGTTTTATATAGAAATATAACGTATTATAATTAATTAAATAATCACTTGTGAAACTCATAATATTGTATTCAAACATTTTTTTAGGTGTTTTTATTTTCTTGGGATGAGAAAAATTAACTTGGCTATTTTATGAGCAGGTGGCGTTTTTTACAAATTCTGGAACGGAAGCCAACGAATTAGCGATTCTGATAGCAAGATTGTACACTGGCTCCCATGACATCATATCTCTAAGGAATTCTTACCACGGAAATGGTGGTGGAACAATGGGGGCCACAGCTCAAAGCATCTGGAAATATAATGTTATTCAGGTTTGTATTCCTCTCTTATTAAGTTTTACACATACCCTTTTATCAATCAATCTTCTGTTATCAAATACCTTCTAGGTCATAGGTACACTTGGAACGAAGTTGACCTAGGTCTTCGAATGCACGTATTTCTAAATGAAAGAAGAAAGGAAAAGATAACTTGTTTATTTTTCTTTTGAATGTATAATATTTTAAAACAAAAGAACTAAAATTATAAATTAGCATAAACTACGTGGCCCTCTTACTATAAAAACAAAACTGTTATCTATTTCTTATATTTTCCAAAACTCTACTCTCACAACTGTACTTTCACTAAACTATATGCATACGTTTGTGATAGCAACGGCAACGGACTTTGCTCTTCCTGAAAGCGAACCGTTCATTATTGACAGTATTTGGAACACTTTCTTGTGGAAACTAGTTACGGATTAATACTAAAGTGCCGTGACGATGATTTCTAGTGATAATGAAAGCATGGACCCCTTCACGCAAATTATATTACAATTACGTGGTGTATTGTTCGTTCTCAATGAAAAGTGTATATATATATATATATATATATATATATATATATATATATATATATATATCCCTTCCAAGAAATAATTTATTTCTTGATATAGGAAAATAGTATCTTCTTTGTTGCAAATTGCCATGTGAGTTCACATGCAAATGCAATACCCTCCAGGCTGGAGTGTTCTCCTTTTAATCTATGCTGTGTAGTTTTTTTAGTTTACTTAATTTGTTCCGTGTCACTTCAAACTTAGGATTACATTTGATACACATAATGAATTGATATGATACTCTGTTCTGTTATTTTTTGTTGCATCTTTTTAATGAAATAGTTGTTTTAAAAGTAGAAAACTTTCATCCATTCACAATATGACAAGTGAAGTTGCTGCTTCAAAAGTTACACATATTAGTGATTTATAGTATCAATATTTTATATTGACAATTGATTGATTTTTTTTTTTTGAAATTTATGTAGTCTATTTCCAATTGATACAAAGTATAAAATAAAAATGTCACGTTACATCTAACCAGTCTAACAAAAGGCCACCTAACTTCTGAGCAGACGTTTTTAAAAGTTTAAAATGGAAAATGAAGTTTGCCTAACCTTTTTGTTTTTCTGATATTTTTGTCTGCCAACAGAGTGGTGTTCATCATGCAGTAAACCCAGACCCTTATAGAGGTATTTTTGGTTCTGATGGAGAGAAGTATGTACGAGATGTTCAAGAAATCATCAATTTCGGAACTTCCGGAAACGTTGCAGCCTTCATATCTGAAGCTATTCAGGTATGTAGTTAAAGCACAGACGGATCTTGGTATGAAACAATTTGATTTAACAATATTGATATTGCATGATATCGTTTTCTTCAGGGCAAGTATTCTAGATTAGGTTTTTTCCCTTAATTTGTTCTTTCTAAAACATTCCATTTATTTATTTCAAATTTATTAAAAATTAAAAACAAACAAATTAATATAAAATTTAAAAGAATTAGCTTACATAAATCATCTGCTTCATTTGTGTTGGTATAGTGCGACCTTCCTGCATTACATTCAATACTTATCATAAAGACACAAAATGCATTACATTCCTGCAATTCATGTAGATGTACTAATTAACAGTGTTAAACATTATTTTCTATAATTTCGAATATACTTTTCTGTTGTTAACTAAAATTGAAAACCACAAAGTTGTTGAGTCTCATTTCTTATTGAATCAATCTCTTTGATTGACTTTTATCAACTAATTGGATAAACGAAGACATTTGTTGATGCTGCTGTTGTTAACGATAGGGAGTTGGGGGCATCGTTGAAATGGCTCCTGGTTACTTACCTGCTGCCTACGACATTGTTAGAAGAGCTGGAGGTGTTTGTATTGCCGACGAAGTTCAGTGCGGTGTTGCTCGCACTGGTAGCCATTTCTGGGGGTTTGAGGCCCATGGTGTTGTACCTGACATAGTAACAATAGCAAAGGTAATTCAACTCTTGTCTCCTTTACCATGTACAAAGATCTTGACTTGTCTGTTGGTATTGGAAAATTTGCAAGCTTTGTTTACTTGTTAAGTTGTTATAAAACAATTTCACAAGAACCAACATGATGCAATACAGCTGACAAATAATCTTAATGTTGTCTCTGTGATCAGTGATTTAATTTCCTGACTCGAGTGAATGGGGAGATCTCTGTCTCTAAAATGAATCTAATTAATTTTAAGCATTAGTCTTAGTGTGTATATATATCCAAGCTGAAATCATTTAAAATAATTTTTATTTTTTCCCATTCAAAACGTGAACAGGAGATTCCAAATCTGAAACCAAACACGCTATTTACACTCCCAGATGTAGAATTCCTGGGTTCGTAACAAAAAATAACACGATTCTTACATTAGTCCTTATAGATGCAAGTTACAACTACCAAAATATTATGATTCTATTAACATAGAAATACTTAATTGTCTGTTTTACATGTGCTTCTTGTTCTTCACTGTTGGCTTGTTTCTGAATTTTGCTTTTTTGGGCAGAGCATCGGAAACGGCCTTCCTCTTGGTGCTGTCGTGACTACTCCTGAGATTGCGAAGGCCTTGACTCGCCGAAGTTACTTCAACACTTTCGGTGGGAATCCTGTTTGCACAGCTGCAGGATTGGCTGTTTTAAAAGTGATAGAGAAAGAGAAGCTTCAAGAAAATGCATTTGAAGTGGGTTCCTATTTGAAAGAGAGGCTCAATACACTCAAGGACAAATATGAATGTAATCTTTCGTCACTCCTCAATCCTTTCCATTCTAGATTAGTGATCAATCATAGATTCATTTTTGGTTGAGTTAAACGATGAATAGTGGAGGACCTTACTCTGTCACAAAATAACCAGGAACTTTTCGTTTCCCCTTCTACCAATTTTTTTCATGAGAAATGTCAAAAATATGCTCTTTTAAACACACTTTATTACTAGTTATCTGGTTTTTGTTTCTAAACAAACTAATGCTTTTCTTCTGCAGTAATTGGTGATGTGAGAGGACAAGGCATGTTGCTTGGAGTGGAACTTGTCACTGATCGCCAACTTAAAACACCAGCACCAAAAGAAACACTGCACGCGATGGACCAAATGAAAGGTAAAATTTCAACCCCTCTATTGTGCCTTCTCGTTCCAGCCACATTTTTCGGTTGAGTTACCTAATCTATAAACTCCTGTTGTTACCACAGAACTAGGAGTGCTAATTGGAAAGGGTGGCTACTATGGAAATGTATTCAGAATTACACCTCCCTTATGTTTCACCAAAGAAGATGCAGGTTGCTCTTAGCCTCAAACCCTCTCTTTCGTTAACATCAATTAATAGTACTACTAGTCTCTATTACTTATAGCCTCTGTGTTTGTGTTTTTGCTTTGATTTATTGTTACAGATTTCGTGGTGGATGCGATGGACTACACATTTTCCAGAATGTGAAGCTTAAAATATGATCCAAGTGTAAATAAATCTCTATTTTATATCCTTAAGTTAAAGCAATCTGCATCAGAAAACGTTTGGTTCCCTGATAGCACCACAAAAAATTCACGTTTTTTATACGTGGAAATGTAGAAGTAACCAATAGTTGTGGTGAGATTGAACGTCATAATAACTGTTTCTCTGGAACCAAAAACAAAAGTAGTAGACCATCTATCTGGACTGTATAAAATTTATAAATTTTTCATGAGTGCTTAGTCCCATAGTATCTCACACTGTTATCCCAGGAAGTGGATGACCCATAATATCTAAATACTTACCAATAATTTCAAAAAGTCGGTTTAAATAAGTCAATCAAAGTGTTAAATACATAGTTACATCAACTGCTTATTTTTCATTTTCTTACGTGATTTAGAATGAGTTATTAATTAATATATCATTGTATTAAAAGAATTAATTACCACACTAAATTATATTAGAGAATAAAAATTAAGAAACAAAAAATGAAATTCATAATATAATATAATTTTCCAAGATACTCGTTTCAACACAGTAAGATGAGATGAGATGAGACGCTTCTTATCACTGTTTAAAATGTTATTATAAGAATATTAAAAATTCTAAATAATAACTGGGTGACTTTAAGGATGTTGAGTGAGCTTGTCAATGTTTATATTTTGAAAAAAGATAATTTTTTTAACAATAAATAAATTTCATTGAGTGATTACATAAAAGAAGGCATAGGTAAAAACAATTTCTTAAAATTTTATAATACTCTTTTCAAACAATTTAGAATGAAAATTCCAACACGAGTATGAATTTGGAATTTAATTAGATTTAGCAACTATTATGAAGATGCGAAAATAGTAGTGGGTATTTCTTGGTTTACATGACATAATTCAACCGTAGAGTATGAGATAATTTTCACGTTTGTCTTTCGTCTATGTTTTCAGTTCTTACTTTTGGCTATTATTCTTGGAACGTTATAGATGTCTTTTTCTGTTCCTTTTACTTTCAACTATTTATCTTTTGATCTTGATATGGTAAACCGGTGTAGATGATATAAAATGTTTTAAGGTCAAAATAAATGGTACCATTTCCTTTTTTACACGTTCCTTCCATTTCATTAAACTATTAAGCACACCAATTTTAGGAAGATTGTTGATATTATACAAAGAAGTACTAGTAAAAGAGCTTTCTTTCATACCCTGAAAATGGGTAACTTCCAAACAACTTTTGTAAAACTTTCAAAATCAAAATCTTAACTTAGTCAACCATTTCGACTAATTAGGTAAAATTAGAAACATGGTAATGATGTCCCGAATAAATGAGGATGTCCAAAAATGATCTGATACCACTCAAAGGATGAATAAAGCTAAAAGATCCTTGAAGAGGATAAACAGTTGAACAAAATTCTTAATCAAGGCATTGGTTTGAATAATAAAATATAAATTTTTATTTGCAACATTAATTTTAATTTCTGCAAAATAGAAATTTGGTTCAAAATTGTATAAGAACTTTACATTGTGCAAATAATGGAAAATGGCAGCCATAGGTTCTAATGCTTGAAAGACACAAGGGATTTGCATGATGAAAGGAGAAATAAGAGAAAGGAAACCAGTAAATCCCTCAAAGTGAGAGACATGAATTTAGTTTAAAGAAAGACACTTAAGTCATATTCCTATGATCAAACTAGTGATAATGAAAAAAAAAAACTGTAAAAAGTTATATATAAAAAAATTAAAACTAACTCTATTATATTATGTTGATACATACACAGTTATGCATTTTAGTAAACGAATTACGTTTTTTTTAATATGATTAACTTTTGTTAATAACTATAGTTGATAAGTAGTTAATTAAAATTAGCATTACATTAATAAATAAATTAAATTGATTAATTTAAATTTTAATAATAATCACAATAATTTATTCTAATATATTATTATTTTTAAAATATAACATTTTTATATATTATAAAAGTATAATATTTTTATTGTTGTTTTAAATTTATTTTAATTTTAATTAATTTTTCAAAAATATATTTTTATATTAAATTATTTTATAATATGTTAATACACAATTAAATTTATTCTATTATATCAATCAAATCAATTACAAATTTTTCACTCATTTCTATTCACTTTTCCTCTATGCAAATAATCTCACTTTTTACTATTTTTTTTTCCTTTATTTTCTTTTCCACCCTCCTCTCAATCTAAAGAAAGCCTAAAAAAACAAGAAGGAAGCGAAAAAAGAAGAAAGACGAATAAAAGATAATAGAGGAGAAAATATAAAAAAAGAAAGGTAAACATTTACTTTACAAGACTTTTAATAAAATTGTTTAGAAAATGTTGTCATTAAAAGGGAATTGAAAAAGTTTAATTTCTTCTCTCATTATTATTACTTTCAAAAGTTGATAGCATGTATTAACTGATGATATACTACTAGAGATAAGATTTTATGACAATTCTTTTGACATCATAGATGTGGATAATATAGAAAGTTTACACTTTCTATTTCAGTTAAAGTGACCTGACATAGTATGTTCAACTTACTATGTCAAGTATCCAAAGATCTGACATAAAAGTTTAACATACTATGAGAGACATTGATAGACATATCATTGTAAGTCCAACTTACTATAATAGGTATTCATAGATTTGTCATAGTAAGTGAATTACTAGGACATATATTCATAGACCTGACATAATAAATCTAACTTATATTTCTCAAGTTTGTTTGACTTTTTTAATTGTCTTTGTCTTGAATTTTTGTTCTTTTTATGAAAAGAATCAGGATTTAAATATATTTTTTTAAAGGTAGAAGTAAATACCTTTTTGTTGGATTATTTCTTAGAGAAATTGAAGTTTGAAGAAGATTTGAGGAAGGCTTTCCAGAACCTCTCACTCAACTAAAAATTCCCTTGTCCAACAAGAAGCATCTCCTGCTCGCTTAACGAGAAGTTAACATATTCGCCCAATGAGAAGACCATTCACTTAGCGAGTGAAGAAAGTTTGTTCTGACAAAAAGTAATCTTCACCTAGTGAGAAACTACCTTTTGATAATTGTTTAAAAGTCAAGTTTTAGACTAAAAGAGAGAGTTCTTGGAAGAGGTAAACTAAACCAAAGACCAGGGAAAGGAAGAGGTGGGGATAACTATATAACCCTTCCATCTTCAATCTCACCACTCTCTTTTGTCAACTTCCTTTATTCATTGAGATTGGATATAATGTATATCAATTTGATGAAGCTTTATCTTTGCAATATAAATCTCTTTCATGACTATTGTAATGTTTCCTTGTGTTTATGTGAACGACTAATCATTTATGCTATTTGTGGTATATATCTTAAACATTGAAAAATGATTTAGAACTTAGTTAAGTTGAATAACTTAGAGATTTGATTCTAGACATGATTATTATCTCTTAGTCATTCTAAACACCTATTATTAATGGAAATCTTATGTAAAAATAACTAAGGGATTAATATTTTCACATTGAGATTTATAACTTGTTTCTGAGAGATTATAACTAGTGAATTTGTGGTGTGAATGTTTGGGTTATATATATATATATATATATATATATATATATATATATATATATATATATATATATATATATATATATATATATATATA
>Ga0209589_1010285_pt1 | contig 13687 bp, 12 predicted proteins | sample CowpeawhiteBW_FD_187525 | JGI IMG/M metagenome (GOLD analysis project Ga0209589, IMG submission 187525) | Root nodule microbial communities of legume samples collected from California USA - Cow pea white BW (SPAdes) (version 2) | ecosystem: Host-associated > Plants > Roots > Nodule | place: USA...
ATAGTGAAATTCCCCAATTTCTTTAGTCAAGTATTCAATTAAAAGTTAATGATCCCTTTCCTTCCATTTAGAATCCAATCAGAACACTCAAAACACCAAAACCGAACCAAAATTGGTCCGCGTCGCCCGGTGGGTGTTCATCACCGCCAGGCAGTTCAAGAAAAAACCCAGAATCGGGGTTGGTCGTCACGCGTCGCCTGGCGGCACAACGCTCACCGCCAGGCGGTTCCTCTTTGGAACCCAAGAAACAAGTAAAAGTTGGATGAGTCGCTTGGCGGCAGTTCATCGTCCGCCAGGCGGTTTCTGGAAAATTCCAGAAACACGAATTATACACAGCAGGGCATTGTACATGCATCAATTTAATCATACAGTTCATGAAATTAAACAGTACGCAATTAAAGGTACAATTCCAGCTCCCCTAACCTCTGATCCTCGCTTCAAACACGGATTGCACGTGACTTTTAATTCAAACTCACCCTTGCTCTTGCCTCACTGTTCCACAATGGTTTCCCACTCCAATTCTCCTCTACAATTCGTGCCAATCGCCCAGAAGTCTGTGATTCCGTATACACTCTCCTGTCTCAGACCCTTAATCCCTTAATTATCCTCTCTCACTCTAATTCATTGCCTTCTTGGCTACTAGGTTTTCCAAACCTTTTCACATTCATGCCAAAGGAAAAATTGGCAAAAAGAAATTATTTAGTTCTCAACAAGGTTTGAACTCACACCCATACACATACCAAACCAAGGACAAACCATTCAACCAATCCAGATTTCATGATAACTCCTACAATTCTAGGAATTTATCATCACCCCATGCATTCAATATATAAACACACAAAAACACATAATTTAAATAACACCCAAGTGGCACACATAGGACTCGAACCCAAGTCCTCACACACAATAAAGTACTCTCAACCACTTGAGCTAGTACTTTTCCATGTCATAGTTCCTCACATTAATTGCTTTAAATGTTTCTATTACCCACCATAATTAAATAATTATTTAAATAACTATTTAATTTTCTCGGGTCTTACATTACACCCACCTTTAAAGATTTTCGTCCTCGAAAATAAGACTTACCATGAAATAAGTGCGGATAGGATTGCCTCATGCGATCCTCCATCTCCCAGGTCATCTCCTGAGTAGTCTCATCCCATAGCACCTTCACAGTCCTGATTTCCTTCCCTCGTAGCTGTTTCATTGATCCAACTCCCAATATTAGATCCTCACGTACCTGAACGTTTTCCTCCTCTTACACAAGTGTAAAACTTGCAATCATTATAGTGTTTACACTAAGTCCTTGTCATCAATTCTTCAGTATCTATTCCTCTGCTTCTCTTTCTTCCCATTCCCCGCGACACCATCCAATTAGAAATTATTGACACCAGCTCTTCCTTAGGTACTAATGCGATAAGGAACTTCACCACTCCAAAGTGAAATTCTAGCATATACTTGAAAACGAGTCTATGACTCTTCCACCATCGAGATGCTCTACATCTATTCTTCTCTGGTCTTTGCTAAGTAACTCTAGTTCACATGACATTTTGTCCTCACCTTTCTGATCCATCTACAATTGATACCTCGTCGTCGATTTGTCTCTTTGGATCATCGAACACTACCTTGTTGAGTACCACACTGTTCCAGCATGAGATTGGGAAATAACCTATCCATTCTTGTGTTGATGTCCCATTCTCACAAAAGAGTCAATTCCAATTAACCTTGAGTATGAATTCTTCAATCATCTCGAGACACCACCAAACCCAAGTATTCCACACTTAGCCGCAACTGTAGAGTAAACCAACATCTCACTACCAATTCCCTCTTGCCGACAACCATGAGTAAAATCGAGTAAAAACTCTCATAGCTAGTCCCCACTTTGACTTTATGCATTCGCACGCTCACCTGCATCAACATCTGCTCCCATGTAACAAGTTACATGATCATCGCCAAACACACACAAATAGGGTGAGCTCAGTTAAAATAAGCAATATAACATGACATAATTAAAGCATCTCAAAATTATAACCCGTGTTAGCATTTCCCATTCCCCAGTTCCTCAACTTCCAACCTTTTGTTAGACTCCTCTTGATTTTACACACTTTGATGAGTACTCTGATCAATCTTTGCTGCACGAGTGTCTACTCGCCCCTCTGACTACAGGCCACCACCTAATAGTCCACACGCAGGAATAAATTGCGACAACCACAATCCGTGACACCAAGTGGAGTTCCCCAAAAGAACCGAAGTTCGTAGTTGTTCCCAAACTACCAAACTCCATCAGGTGCACTAAAGAGGGCAATCATCTGAAATCTCGTCGTATGAGCCACGATCTTGCACACTCCACTGGACTTCCTAAACCACCAGGCTACAACCTTGAGTGACCACGTGTTACCCCAATACAAGTTACACTTATAACTAGGCCCCTAACCAAGCATCACACCATGACACTCATCCAAAGCTGTGTAGAAATCCTCCTCGCGAACCACCTTTGCACCCAAAACCGCCTTGCGCGCCTCTCGCGTCGCTGGGCGGAACTTAGTTCCAGACCGCCTAGCAGGCCTCTCGTGCCGCCAAGCGACAAGCGCCTACCAGAGCCCCTTGCCATGTCACTTTCGCATGGAGGAGCCAACCCTGCCGTCAGGCGCCATGCTCGTCCATTGGCCATTGCCACTATTTTTGGGTATCTATCGCCTAGCGGCTCGCCCTGCGTCGCTAGGCGCTAGACCAGTAGCGCAATGCTACTGGTTTTTGGCAATTGGATTAGGTCCTAAGGGACCCCAAACATATAATACGCAAACCATGACACACACAAAATTATCCAGTCATAACATTATGACTGAATCACAAGGCACCAATTCAATCATGCCACCAACCCAATTATTGTGTTTTCTATCATATTCTCCTCCACAGCATGCCACAGAACTATCAATATTGCACACACACTTTAAAATAACACAACCAAGGAAGTATACAATCTAGCCACCTCAAAACACCAATCTCAATCATCCAGGCATATTTATAAAATTGATTTGCACTTTCACACACTTCACTTAACATATTTCTCAATTAATAGCACACCATCCCCTTAAACAACAATGGTACATTATACTTCACATTCATCATATTACCAATTAACCAACACATAACATTTAATCAACAACATGTGGCGTCCTCATTACAACTTCCAAATAAATACAGTCCCTATCATGTTCAACATACAACTTTATTTAGTTTAAAGCATATATCCCAATTATCAAATACTCATACATAAATAATTTGATATTCAATGCCTGAGTTTCCTTCACCTCACTACCCTACTAATCCCGATCATACATACCAAAGTTATCCAGCATAACACCCAATACATGCAATCAGAACAGAAACTAAAATTTGATCAGCAGAACTAAGGTGTCGTCTGGTGGCAGCCCAGGCATCGCTAGGCGGTGCTTGACAAATTGGGTTCTGCCCAAATTTTTTTCGATTCAATCATGATTCCCAAGCACTCCAATCACAGTACCCATTTTCACGCTGACATAATTTCACATGCACGCATATGACAAAGTTCATACTTTATTCATATTAACATCAATTCCATAAAACAATGCATTGATCATATACATACCTCATGCTTAATTATTTCCAACCTCAACATGAACCCTAATCCCAATTTCATTCAAAAGTTCATGTAATTTCCACAAATTAAATAATTATAGATCAGTCTTGTGATGCCAATCATATAAGTACAATAAAAATCATATTCAAATACCACCACACCACTATAAGCTTAACAAACAAGGGAAAATTGGCAACACCAAATACGTCGCCTAGCGCGTCACCTTCAGTCGCCAGGAGGTTCATAGGGAAACCTAGAAAGCTGGGCTCAATCACATGTGTCGCTTGGCGGTAGTTCATGTGCCACCAGGCGATTTCTGGAAAAATCCAGAAATGCGAAAAAGTCCAAGAATGGCAAGGTCACACACTTCAAGCATGATACAGAATACATGTTTGTACGAAAAATAGAATTAAAAACATACAATAGGAACTCCCCTAACCTAAATTCCTAGCTCAATTTGCAAAAAAAACTTGAAATCTCCCTTGATCCACACCAGCCTTCTTTGTTCTACCACCTTGCAACCCTCCTCTCTCACTCCCGACAACTCGTAACTCTTCTGGAAATTCTCTCCTCACTCTATGCTTCAATGGCAGCCTCACTAACTTTCTCTCTCTCCCTTAATGGAGTCCTTAACTATGCTTTAATTTGGTTTAATGGTAGCAAAACGAAATTTATTTAAAGGGACTTTAAGGACTATTGATTCACCATTAAACCATGGTTTCCAGCCCTTCTATTTGCCTCCTAATTTGCTAGGGTTTTCAGACTCTTCATATTCATGCCAAAAATTAATTTTAGCAAAAAGAAAGTTATTTTGCTTAAGCCAAGGTTCAAACCCATAACCATGCCAATGTCAAACCAATGCACAACCATTCAACCAATTCATGTTTCGTGTTAATTTCTATAAATTTAGAGTTTTATACTTTCTTATCACGCTCCCATCTATAGATATAAAAATAATACCATTAAATAACACCCAATTGGCATACATAAGACTTGAACCCAAGTTCTCTCACATAATAAAGTACTCTCAACCGTTTGAGCTAATACTTTTCTACAACATAATAATTAGCATTTAATGCCATAAAGGCTTTCACTACCCGCATTTATTAAATAATTATTTATTTAATTATTTAAATTCCACGGGTCTTACACATCTCATCACATAAAAATCACCATATGTGCACCATATTTCCACCACCATCAAGCTTCCGCAAACCAGTACCCATTTGGGAAATTACACCTTACTTGAGTCATATAGCTTGGAAAAGCTATTCTTATCATCTTTCCTTCTTATTTTTTCTTTTCTTATTTTGTATTTACATATTCTATAATATCTATATCAACTTCTTTTTTATTTACAACATCATTCTCTTATTCACCTCTCAACTCATTCTCCACTTTTGCTCACATTCCTTTTCTAAAGTGTCTTTATTCCCTTTTCCTATTGTGATACCTTGTCTACTATAGGTAGACTTGCAATGTTACTTGGGATTGACTTAAGTGTTGGCTGAAAATTGATTTTCTTGTTCATCAGCCAATTGCTTAATTATTTGTCCAACCAACACTTTTAGGTTTCTGAAGGAGGCTTCGATGTTCTTTTGATTGGTGGTTGAAACTTGAATGAATTAAGTCAAAGCCTTTTCTATTTTGGACAACCCCTCCTATTGGACAGAATATTGGCTTTAGTAAGGTGCTTGTTAGAATTGCATGTGTGATTTTCCAACATATTTCTTCTAACCAGAATTTTGATTCTTATTGTTTTTCCAATGTGTGTTCGGGTGAAATTTGAAATATCTGACTTTCTGAGCCATTCATAAAATTTGTCAACTCCTCTTGAGTCAGTTATGTCATTTAGCTTTTGCAATTTGGATTAGCACCAGTACAAAAGTCACACCTCATAATATGTTGAGATGCACTAGTTGATGTTGCTTCAACCTACATTTTAGACATTTGCTTCTTCATTTCCTCCACCTGTTGTGAAATTAGCTTATTATGGTCTAGAATGACACTTTATGTGTCTAACTCCATAATTCCCCTTCTAGAAGGTTGGCTTCTATCATGTTGCACCTGGTGGTCACTTATTGCGTAAGATTTTGCGGTTGATAGCCTCCTCCTCAAGCTAGGTTGGACCAAAACTCGAACTGGTGACTATGATGGATGATGGATTCGCGGAAGCTTGGTGTTGAGAGAAAATGGCTCTCGGTTTTGGTGATTTAATGGTGGGATGAAGGTTGTTTGTGGAGCTCTAAGAAAGGTTAGGCCAACTCTAGAGAAATGGGTGTTAGAGGGACCTCTTGGGATGCTCTAGCAAGTGACTAAGAGAAGAACTATGGCTCAAAAATTATTTTGGCAGCATAACATTATCATTCTTAAAGTAAGAAATACATTAGGGGACACCTCTATTTATAGAGTAAGATGTCTCTAAAATGGTTCAAACCCTCAAATGCTAACATGCACAAAACCCTAAAAATACTATTTTGGTGAAGGAGAGCTTGACATGTGGCAATCCTCACTCTCACAAAATGAACCACTCATATGTTTCAATGTAGAAAGCTACTTTATGAAAAGCCTTTCCTATAGGCTAATGACACATGACCACTACCTTTGTAAGAGAACTCTCCATTAAAGGGTGAAAGAGAGTTTGACATATGGCAATCCTCACTTTCACAAAACGAACCACTCATGTGTTGCCATGTGGAAAGCTACTTTATGAAAAGCCTCTCCTATAAGACAATGGCACATGGCCACTACCTTTGTAAGAGAACTATCCATTAAGGGCTTGCCATGTGGCATGTGTGGGACGCCTTTCCTAAGCTAGCTATATTAACATAATTAAACATCAAAGAATTGCTTAAGCTAGGTGCCTATGATGCTCCCTACTTAAGCAAGATTGTTTTTAAAACCCTACACTACATGACCCTTAATATAAGGCCTTCAAAGGAAAACCTACACTACATGACCCTTAATACAAGGTCTAAAAATGCTCCATGATGGACCAAGTGAAAAGGAGTTTAGCTTCACCTTGACTAGATGTTGCTAGATCTTCCTAAATTTGCTTATCCATGCTTATTGTGATTAGACCCTTGGCTAAGGGTATGCCCTCATCCCCTCCCTCTTGAGAAGGATTTAACCTCAAATCTATAGGTTCTTCATCTTCATCTTGCTCCAAATCTCCTACAAAAGGGATTAGATCACAAACTTTAAAGTACTCTAAAGGTCCATCACCACAAGAATTGAGTTTGGACTTCCTTTGTTTAAGAAATCTATATTTTCTCAAATGAAGCCATACCCAATCTCCTTCCTCAAAATTCACTTCCCTTTTTCCCTTGTTATTTTGTTTGGTGTTTCTCTCGGTTTGGTGTTGTGTTTGAGACTTCACTTTCTCATGCATTTTCTTCACAAATTCGGACCTAGATACCCCTTCCTTTTGAATGAAATCACTAGGATTTGGGAGAGGTATGAGGTTTAAAGGAGTGAGGGGGTTGAAGCCATACACAACCTCAAATGGAGAGATTTTGGTGGTCTTGTGAACCACCCTATTATATTCAAACTCAATGTGGGGAAGGTACTGATCCCAAGATTTGTGGTTTCCTTTCAAAATAACCCTCAATATGGTTCTTAAAGTCCTATTCACAACCTTGATTTGCCCATCTGTTTAGGGGTGCCTAAAGGTGGAAAAATGAAGCTTCGTTCCTAGCCTATACCAAAGTGTCTTCCAAAAATGGCTAAGGAACTTGGTATCCCTATCGGATACAATGGTCGTAGGCAAACCATGGAGTTTCACCACATATCTAAAGAAGAGTTTTGCTATGTAACTTGCATCATCTACCTTTTGACATGGTATGAAATGAGCCATCTTCCACAACCTATCCATAACCACAAAAATAAAGTCAAATCCCCTTTAGGTCTTGGATAGACCAAGGATGAAATCCATGTTAATGTCTTCCCATGGGGATGAGCCATCTTGCTAAACCTATCCGTAACCACAAAAATAGAGTCAAATACCCTTTGGATCTTAGTTAGACCAAGGATGAAATCCATGCCAATGTCTTCCCATGGGGATGAAGCAATAGGGAGGGGGTGTATAAAGCATGAAACATAATATTAGCCTCGTCTTGCAAGTATGCAATACACTTATGACAATGTCTTTATGAAAAACCTTTCATATAGGACAATGACACATGACCACTACCTTTGTAAGAGAACTCTCCATTAAGGGCTTGCAATGTGGCATGTATAGGACACCCTTCCTAAGCTAGCTAAATTAACATAATTAAACATCAAAGAATTGCTTAAGCTAGGTGCATATGATGCTCCGTACTTAAGCAAGATTGTTTTGAAAATCCTACACTACATGACCCTTAATATAAGGCCTTCAAAGAAAAACCTACACTACATGACCCTTAATAAAAGGTCTACAAATGCTCCATGATGGACCAAGTGAAAAGGAGTTTAGCTTCACCTTGACTAGATGTTGCTAACTCTTCTTGAATTTGCTTAGCCATGCTTCTTGTGATTAGACCCTTGGCTAAGGGTTTGCCATTAATGGTTGAGGTTGCTCTTACAACATCCTTTGTCATCATAGTGCCACCCGTAAAGCCATCCAAAAGCATTTTAGTTTCTGGTCTCAACCCACTATAAAACATGTTGAGTAGATTCACATCTTTGAATTTATGGTTAGGACATTTTCTCAGTAGAGATTTGTATCTCTCCCAGACTTTACATAAAGGTTCATTTGATCCTTGTGAAAATGTGGCAATTACTTATTTGGTACCAACATATATTCATGGTGGGAAGAATCTAGCAAAAAATTTCCTTTGTACATATCAATTGATTAAGCTCTGATTTGGCTGAGATTATAGCCATATCTTTTCTTTCCTTGTCATTCTTTTCTAGTTATTCCCATGGTGCCACACAATTCATAGAATATGGTTATACGGTTGTAGGGATCTTCATTGTCCATCCTTACAAAATGATTTGAGGTGATCAGTGACAACAGGGCATATTTCATCTTCACTTCTTTGGATGGTTTGACTGTGCTTGAAAATTGCCTCGGCTCTTGTTGTTGCATAGAATCCCCAAGTAATGTCCTTTGTTCATTGTGTTATGCCATTTATTCCTCTTTATGAGGCTGTATTGGATTTGGATAGGATGATTGATGAATGTGTATTTTTGCCCTCATTTAATGTTTAATTCTAGGTATTTAATTGAATTTGTGTGCTCAAAGAGTGATTTAATTGATAGTTCTAATAATTAGGCTATTTGAGCTTATGTGATTAAAATGTCTTAAAAAGTGATTTTTAGTTGCATAAATTATTTTTGGATATTTTAACATTTGTTGATGCAACTGAAGTTAAGATTAAGCTCATTTAACGTGGAAAAATATAGTGATTGAAGTTACAAACCACCTTTAAATAAGGTTGAAATTAGCAAGTTCTAGAAAAATCACATTTGCACCCCCTAAATTCCACATAAATTCCCTTTTTTCTATTGAACCACCTAAAAACCTGTTCTACACCCCTAATTTCTACAAAGTTTCACCCCTCCTACCACTTAAACTCCACTCAACCAGATCATGCCATGTGGAAATCCTCACCTTCTAAATCTCTCCAACCACATAATGACACGTGTAATTATCCTTCACACCACCGAACCATCACAGCCACGTTGCTGGAGAAGAAAAAGAATCATGCAACAACCACCATGAAACCACCATCCTTCACGTTAGCAAGCATCCAAAGGCAGCAAACCCTAACGAAGGAAAGAGAAGATTGATGTGAGAAAAGGAGCTAGGATGCCACGTGTCCATTGCACAGTTAAAATGGTAAAAGTTGGTCAAACAGTCGACTCTGGACAAATTTTGGTCAAATTTGGTTAAGATTAGTGAAATGGTCAAACAAGAAGGGTTTAACTGCAAATATTGATTTTTCTTATGTCTCTACGAATTTCGACTATCAGATCTCAAAAGGGTTGATTTGGAAAATTATTACAAATATTAGTTGGTGATAATTTATCATATATCTTTTCAGCAATTAATTTATTTAATTATATTAGATTTGATATTATCAACCAACTATATTTGTTAAATAGTTTATATCTCTCCAAATATCTTTGAATATTTATCTTTATCTTTATTTTAAAAGATATTTGAGACATTTTAGCAACAGAAAAGTCCAGTCCAAGTCCTATATAAAGAGACCAAGGGGGAAGAAGAAAGGAAAAGCTCGGGACTTCTAAGTTTTGGAACCCTTAAGGGGGCCTATTTCATTTCCTTTTTTTCTCTATTCTTCTATTATATTTATTTTATTTTGCATTCTATGGATTACTAAACTTCTTGGGTTGATTCCATTGTAATTTCATTATGGATTCTGAGGTTATAATGAAATAATTTATTTGTTCTTTTTATTAGTGTTGAGGTTTTAATTCATCTATGTCTTTTATCTTTGAATCACGTAAAAAGTAATGATTTTAAATCTTTAAATTTAATTGAGACTTTACTTTGATTTAATTTAGAAACTTTCATGTGATTGAATGAGTTTTTACCAATAATTGAGACTTTACTTTGATTTAAGGTATTTACTCTAACTAAAATTAATTGAGACTTTACTTTGATTAATTAAGCTTTTTATTTGGTGAGGAGATAAAAGAATATACATGATTAGGCATAGTAAAATTTGATTGAGATCGTACTTTGGTTGAGTTTACTGTGGATAATCTAAAAGTTCTCACTTTTAATTGAGACTGTACTTTGGTTAAAAGTGTGAACGCCAACTAATTAATTGAGACTTTACATTGATTAATTTGCAAATTTACAATAATAATTAATTGAACAATAATCTTTAGATAACCGATGATTGATCTATTTTGAAAACAGCAATGGAATCAATCTATTTTCTTTACTATTGTTTTTATCTCTTTTTATCTTTTTTATTTCTTTCTTTTTTATCATAATCCTCCTATATTTTTACTATTTTATTTGACTAAGTCTTTTGTATAGATTTTATAAGAACTAATTTGTCAAAAAGCAATTTCATGTTCGTTGGGAAACGACTTAAGGTTAACTTTACCCTTTCTATTTCCTTAAGTACTATCTTAGCAATATTGAAGTTGCTATAGTTTAGTAGTATTAATTTGATCGCGTCAATGACAACATAATTCTTCTCTGATATGTTGTTATCTAAGCCTTGTTTTTTTTTTTGGTTTTGCTATTGTTTCTCCTAATAGTTTTCTCAACTTTAGGATCAGACATCAAATCTTCTTTTCTCTTTTCTGAGGCATACAAGATTAGCTCAAGATCAAGTGAGCAGAGCAATGTAAATTTATGAAATGTAACGAAACTAGAACTCAACAATATGCACATATTTACAAAAATTTACAACAAACTCAAACAGATTACAAGTTATTGAGTTATTTTAGCAAAAATCATTGGTAATAGTGCCAAAAACTTGATTACTATCAAAAAAGGATCTAATTTTTCCAACAAGTGCACCAATTTGATTATAACACAACAAGGTCGTGAGGAATCACCAGACCATTTTTTTTTGGAATATGAGCAACAATTGCTTTCCTTGTTTCCTCACAAAAACCATTCTTTATCACAACATAAGTCAATCAACAATACTTCAAGAATTGGTTTGTCATTGATGAAGAATGAAGAACACAAAAAAGAGAGAAGAAAATGAAAAGACCAATTCTAAAATTAAGAGAAAAAAAGAACAAGAGACAATTTTTAAAATTAAAGATGAAATAAATGAATTCAATCTACAAAATTAGGGTTCATTTAGTTTATATATAAGCTCTCTAATCTTGTACATGTGGATCTAATTGTGATTATGCATTTTACAACTAAGTATAAATATGATTTTGTATGCATAACATCATGACAAACACAAGTGTTCCATGTGATTGATAGACATATATAATCTTGCATACATTTCTCTATTTGACAAGTTAATGCTAATACAAATGATAGAGATACATAGTCTTGAAGTATTTCACGATACAACACAAAAATTATAAAATTTTATTTTATGTATATAGAGAATGTTCATTTCTTCCACCTTACAAGAGAAACTTACAAGGGAATCTCATGAAGGCTTGTTTATGTCAAAGATTTCTTGAAGAACACGGTAAAATTGTTCCATGCTAATAGATATTTTGAAAAGATTGAATATAACCCATACAATGGCCATTAACCTCGTACCCTTACTCCATTTTGGATAGAAAGTTATTTGACCTAGGCCAAATAATTTATGCCATGTGTTAAAATGTTGTTTGAAGAAGAGATATTCAATTAATGTTGCATGAAGAACATTTATTGCATCTTTATGCTTCAACATGGGCATATGCAACGTGAAGAAGAACTTCTCCAACACTCACAACGACTAAAATATTTTCTTAGTGGCTATTGCTTTCCATCCTATATTTTTCAAGAAGAAAGGTTGATGAAACTAATGAATCATTGAGGTCTAATTTGTGAGAAAGAACTTTATTGTGTTCATAACATATCTAGAAGAGTGACATTCATTTATAGTGATATGAGGATGTTACCCTCTCTTTTAGTGAGCAAACCTGTGATCTTTTAGATCACAATCCTTGCAATCTATTTGTTTAGTCAATATTGGTTGTGTTTCAATGAAATATTTGGTGTTTAAGCTAAAAGAGGGTGAAGTCTAAATTATACTTGTTTGATTCGGTGGGAATGGATGAGGTTCAAAGAACACTCAATTATATTTTGCAACAATAGTCTACATAGTGGAACTTGATCAAGTTGATTAAGAATTGAACGTCATTTTCGCTAACAAATAAACCATTATATAAATGTCAATGGTAAATCTTTCTTTAACTTTATTTCTTTCTAGTTGCATATTATCAAACCACATTTAACCAAAGAATGAGAGTTTTTTTAAGTTAAGACTTATGAAATTGTTTTAGTGTTTGTCAAGTTAAAATGCACTTGAATATATTTCATACTACCAAAATCTTTGAAAATTTTTAATGTAAAATTCAATCCACTAGTCTTGTTTGTTCTATTTGTTTTCACAATCCAACTACAAAAGTCCAAGCTAAAACAAGGAAAATTAAATCAGCATAGGTTTCTAAATAAAAATATAATAAATCTTCCTTAACTTCCAAAGTAAATAGAAAATAGTAGAAAAATCCATCTCCAACAAAAACATCTATTGATTTGTAATTCTATAAATGTAGAATTTAATATAACTGAAATTTGTTAAAAATAATATTTAAAGAAAAATCATAATCACAAGACTAAACAAATTTCATATTAGCTAAGTGTTAGATGAAAATCTACCAAATCTTATTTACTTTGATTAAGTATTATTAAACAACCAAGTATAAAATGTGAATATGTTATGTATATAAGATGTAAGTTTTATAAAAGACAAATCATGTGAAACAATGATGAAGGTGTGACCACCTCCTTAGAAGCTCCCTCAAGAAGGATCACTAGAAGCATGTCTAAAGGAGGGTCTTCTATTCCATTACCTTTATCTTTGTTTTGCATTACTTTAGTTTGAATTCCCTAAGTTGGTTTCTAGTTGACTTATTTTGGTTGACTTGTTGACTTTGATCCAAAGTTGACCTTTGACCAAGATCAGATTAACTTAAACCAACATGTTAATCCTTGTTTGTCTTGTTTTGTAGGTAATTAAGAGAAAGTAGAGCATGGCTAGGTGGCACTTGGTAATTGGAGCACTTGGATGAAGTGGAAGAGAGAGGAAAGCAAAAAGCAGCAAAAGCAAAAGTAGACATGTACCTTGTCTCCTTTTGCCTTTGTGGTTTACGCCTTAGAAGGTCACTTGGTCTCCTTCCTCTTTTGGCCTAGAATCCTCATGGGAATGCCTCCACCAATCATCTACCTTGACTTGGCCAAGACTCACTCTCACATTAGGTTTAGGGTTTGCTAGTTAATCCTTTTTCATATTTTTGTATTTGCTAAAGGACCCCTATGAACTCCTATTTAAAGGGTGTTCCTTGTCTTGTAAAAGGGTTGATCATTTTGTTATAAACTTTGTGCATTCAACCACCAATTTTCGTGAGCTCTCCTTC
>Ga0209589_1010289_pt1 | contig 13684 bp, 6 predicted proteins | sample CowpeawhiteBW_FD_187525 | JGI IMG/M metagenome (GOLD analysis project Ga0209589, IMG submission 187525) | Root nodule microbial communities of legume samples collected from California USA - Cow pea white BW (SPAdes) (version 2) | ecosystem: Host-associated > Plants > Roots > Nodule | place: USA...
TAATATACAAATTTTAAAAATTATCCAAAACTAAAAGATAACTATAATTTCAATATTTATAAACATCAATTAAAAATAATTAATACTACACAAATTATAAAAAAACTAAATTAAATTTACTTTAATATTTTCAAATTACACATAAAATAACTTACTACACAATACAAAATCTATTTTAAAATCAACAAATTTCAAAAAGACAAAAAAAAATTATTTATTTTTTCATTGTTTCAAATAGTACCTAAAATAACTAAAAACACATTATTAAATCTATTTTTTTTTAAATAATTTTAACCTCTAATGTAACATTTTTCACAAAAGAAAAATTAACTCTTAAAAATATTTTATTCAAAAAAATAAAAAATCTTAATTCTTATTTATTTAAAAAAAATAAAAAATAAAATAAAAAACCCAGTTCAGAATTCGGGTCCCTGGGAACCGAATTCTCACTTACAAATAAAACCATGCTATTGAGGTAAATAATGGGAACAGGGTGCTGTTTGGGAAATTAAAAAGCAAAACCGTGCTACTGGGGTAAAAAAATCATGCATTTCCTTCTTCTTCTCTTTCTCCTTTTGGAAAATGATATTTTAATCCATTTTTTTATCCATTTTTAACCCATCACTCTCATCACCCTTAAATTATCTATTTTAATTTTTTGTAGTGATGTAATGATCTAAAGATGATGAGAGTGGTGAGTTAAAAGTGGGTCAAAAAAATGGATTAAAGTATCATTATCCTTCTCCTTTTACTAAACATTATATCTTGCTTTTATTTTTTCATTTCATTTTTTTTATTTTTCTGACTTTTATTTGCTGCTGTTATATATATATATATATATATATATATATATATATATATATATATATATATATAAATTTTTTACCCGTACAAATACACGGGACTATTTAAAATATAATGTTTTTTGTTATATAAATAATAATAATATTTAAAGTTAGAAAAAAATGTGCAATAAATTAGGATTTTTATATATTTTGATTTATAATTTTAGTAAAAAACTTGTATTATTTAAATTATATAAAAATGATGACTTTTTTCAAATATTTAAAGTTGTTAATAAACATTATAAATGAGATACTAATGAAAATATTTATACCCAAAATTAAATTAAATTAATATTTATTTATATTATATTTAAAACTAATATTCTTTAATTGATACTCATATTTAAATTTTATAGATAATTAAAATATATTAGTTGCATAAAAATTAGTTTAACATTTATTCACAAAAATATTTAACAATTATGAAAATAATTTTGATATTTTTGCAGAAGTAATGTATTTACTTAAAGGAAAATTATTTTTCAACAATTTTTTTTTATAATTTGATGTATTATTTTTTAAACGGTCTTACAGTTTTTATTTTTTTATATTTTTAAATTAATTAAAATATGTCATCTCAGATTATAAAATAAAGTTGTCAAAATATACTTGTCTAACATATCATTATTCTTGATTAAAAGTTCCTATTTAAATAACTTCAATATTTGTGTGGGAATAATGTATTTTGTTTGGTAAACTAAATCAAAATTTACTTTTGCTTTTATAAATTTATTTATTCATTTAAAATGATATTCTAAAAATATTTAAGTTCATTAATATAGATTAAAACTATAATAATAATAATAATAATAATAAAACACATTTTATTTTATATATAGTTTTATGAAAAAAAAAATTAAATATACAATAAGTAAGAAAAAAATATCACACCGAATTAATTAAATGTATTTTAAAAAATATATAAAATAAGAGAAAGATTTTATATTTATATAATTTAATCTATTGTTAAAACAATATATTTAAAATATACTATTGAATAATCTTGAAGAAAAATAATGTTCATAATATGCTTTGTTTTAGGAAATATAATATCTCTACAAATATTTAATTCAAATTCGTTTATAATATTTACTGTATCAAGTGATTTACTATTACAATATTGAAATCGCAAATTAACGTGACAACAAAATTTGAATATAACAAAAATAAAATAAAACATTAATACAAATGAACATAATTGATAAAATATTTAAAAAATAAATAAACCAATAGCTTGAATTGAATTCTATAAGATTTTTAAACTAATAATTTACTTAAAGATTTTATTTATGTAAAAAAGACATATCAGGGTTCTTCACGAGTGCGGAAAATAATATTGGTTCTACCCAGAATATGATAATCCGTTTGGCAGTGTCGTCAGGCGACTCATGTTAAAGTAACACAATTTCTGGGTTATTGTCATAAAAATCGTCTAACGGTGAAGAGTTGTCGCCAGGCGATGCACGTGGTGTTCTGTTTACAAAAAATACTATTTTTTGTACTTTTCGCACATCAGGAACCACCAGTCGCCACCTTCCTGACTTCTAGGCGCTAGGCGCTAGGCGCCACCATTTTTCTAGTTTGTGCAGTTTTAGTAAAATTACATTTCTCAATTCGTTAACCGTCCGATTTAGGTGAAATTTTGACAGGTGGTCCATAATGTGTAGTTTTTCACTTTGAACGATGGAGATTTGATTTGGAGTTCAGTAGCTAGAGATATATGTTACTCATTATTGCTGGTTTTGAAGTCTTTACAATGCATAAATAAGCTCTTGACAATTTTAAGTAACTTCTAATGAAGCATGATTGGGTTATATTGTAAGTCTCTATGAATTTGAATGTTCCTTTGGTTAGTCACATGTTTAGAATTGGTTTATTGGTGAATGCATGTGTGTCAATATAAATTAACTTGTTGCATAGGAGAGGCAATAATGCTATATTAATTTACATTGGTGCATAGGATTATGTGCTTAAATTGTCAAAGTGATGCTGCTTTATATTTGTTTGAGCATACGTTATTCGTAAGTTGGAATTAAATGCTAGCATGGATTTAAAGGGTGAAATATATATATATATATATATATATATATATATATATATATATATATATATATATATATATATATATGAGGATTGATGTATATGATATATGGTGATACTTGTGTATGCGTATGATGAAGCCATCTAAATTGAGATTGTGCATGGGAGTCATGTTGATTTCTAGAAGCCTATATTCTTCATTGTGGATATGCATAATTATAAGAGTATGATTGATTTTACTTTGTTTTGGGTGCTTAAAAACCAGTACTACGCAAGTACTGGTGTAGCGCCTAGCGGTGGTGTTTGACCGCTAGGCGATAGCTACAAAACCAGTGGAGTATTGAAGCGTGTGGCGCTTGGTGGTAAGGGTTGTCCCGCTAGGCGATACTTGCAAAAACAATAGCATCAGAGGCGCTTGGCGCCTGGCGGCATGTGTCCCCCGCCAAGCGGTCTGGAAATGAGTTTCACATGGCGGCTCTGGAGTAGCGTCAAGCGATGATGCAAAGGCATAAGCTTTGTTTGCTTTGGATGTGCGTGATCTACAAAGCTTTGGTGATACCTCAAGGTCGGCTTACTGGGTTCCTTAAGTTGTGGCTCAGAACGTATCCCTTGAGTTATGGCTCGAGATAGGGATTAAGCACATGGCATTCCTTGAGTTGTAGCTCGGAATGACATCTCTTGAGTTGTGGCTCAGGATGGCAGATGAATACGATGAACTCTTGAGTTGTGGCTCGGGTTGGTGAGTGTTATCGGTGTGAGTGTGCGTGTTGTGACGCATATGGCGGGTCCAGATAGATTGCCTCCTTGGTATGAGACCAACGAGTTTGGTAGTCTTGGGACATTACGAATGTTATTCGTATTGGAAACTCAACCTGGCGTTACGGAGTGTGGTCCGTAGTATGGTTTCCAGCACATGCTCTACCAGTTGTGGCTAGTAGGTGTGGCAGCAAAACATCTTGAGGTACTCGTCAGAAGACGTAGAACACGGGTAACATGGTGGTGGCCATGTGATATAGAATCAAAGGATGGAATTCATTTTGTGTGTTTGTATGTATGTGTGTGCGTATATATATATATATATATATATATATATATATATATATATATATATATATATATATATATATATATATGATTATTTAATTGTTAGCTCACCCTATCTGCTTGTGTTTGGCGATGATCGTGTACGTGGTACACGAAAGCAAATGATGTTGCAGGTGGATCTAGTGAGGCATAGAGCCGAAGCGGGGCTAGTATGGGAGAAAAGAGTTTTCTGAGTTTTATGTTTTGTGTTTCTAAATAAATTGTAATATTTTATATTACTAGACTTTGATGATTGTAATGAAGCTTATAATTATGGTTTTAAAGTTTATCCTATGATGAATGAAAGTTTTAAATTTCCCGTGTTTTGGGAACTACAGTTATATTAAATGAGGTTTTAATATTATTTTATTCTATTTTATTTAAAATCCCGTAATATCCGAGCGGGATGTTACATTAAAAACATAATTAGAGTTTATAATATCTTAAAATCCCTAAATCATAATTAGGGTTTATTATAGCATAAAATTCCTAAATTCATAATTAGGATTCATACTTTTATAAATTCCCTAAATTCATAATTAGGGTTTATAATAATTTCAGGATAACACAATTTGGGAAAAAAATATCATAATTGGAGAATTATAAATCTAATAACACTTGCTCTAATACCACAGGTAAATTATGTTGTAGTTTGCATGCAATAATACTTCATTTTAAAAAAACTACTATAGGATCTTAAGATTCATGATTCTCACATGTTCACGCACATAATCACACATTTATGTACATAAATCATATTAGGATACTAACCTTGATCCATGAGAGACCCAATAATAATGCGTTCTTCAATCTCTGTTCTTCAACCTCCTTTTCCCAATCCATCTCTTTTCCTTCATTACTCCTCCCACACCCTCTCTCCGGATGGACTGAGCTTTATTTTATTTTATTACGACTTCCCATAATAACAAATAGGTTCTTATATTTTATTAAATTACAACTGGGTCCATCATAATATTTCAAATGAGTCACATAATAGAATTAATTCGTCAATTAATTATAACATTTTGGGCTTTTGTGTGCACCCATTGTTTGGTTGTCTCCTCTTGCATTGTGCAATTGGTTATTGGAAAGATGAGGATTGTCAAATATGGATGGCGTGTCATCGAAAGGTGAGGAGAAAACAAATTAAAACCTCCCCAAACGCGCAGAATCAGTGGAAACCTGAAATGGGGTTGAGGTTCTATAATGATAACTTTTTGAGGTTTGGAAATTTTTCAAAGTGGAGGGGGAAGGGGTTCTGTTTCAAAGAATGGGGAAAGGGTAAGAGAGTGAGAATTTCTCCCAAATGCGCAGAGTGATATTCCACTTTCATATGCCACCGCTTTCAACTTTTAACTAGATTGAAAAAAGAGATTAAAATACGGTACATAATGTGATAAGAGAAGTAGTAAAAAATAGTGGTCATATTATTTTCCTTCTCGAAAACATCTTTTAACTAATTCTCTATAAGAAAAAAAGAGAGTGTAATTTGAAAAATAATAATGTGATTTGAAAATTTAACCTATTTATTAATAAATAAAATTCTCTTTTAATATTCCCATTTATCATTACAAATAAAGATATCCTAATGTTCTTAATATCTTTAACATTATTCATATATAAGATGAATGTTACACTAAAATAATATAAGATAAATGTTACATTAAAATAGAATATTGGAGAGAAAATGGAGAAGAGGACAATATGATAATGCAAAATATTAGCCAAAGAAAGTATTGAAGGGCATGCTTTACACGTGTTACAAAATTGTAGTGTAATTTACAAAATTTGTAGCACCCATGGTCCCAATATTATCAAGTATCTTTCAGTTCTGAATATTGAAAATGACGATACCTTCACGATATTCATCGTTCAAAATCACATTTCTCATCTATTGCTCTCATTATTAAGGGTTTTCTTTTTTATTTCTTTTAACACGGTTGTTTATTTATTGGAATTAATTTCATCGTTTATTCATAAATCAAGATTTTAATTTTGAAAATATATAAAAATCAGATAAATTTGCATTATTAAGTTTCAGGTTTAATAAACTTTTCTATCATTTTAATAACTATTTTAATTTTATACCACAGTATATATATATATTCATGTACTTAAAAAAAGATGAAATTGAGAATGTCTCATTGATGGTTGATTATAGATTATATTATATATAAATTAAAATTATTAATATTTACGTGTTAATAATAATCGACTTCTAATTAGGTTATAGTTTCACTTAAAAAATAATAAAGAATATTTTATTAACAGTTAAAGTACAGGACCTAAAATAAATATATATTTTTTTAATTTTCTTACCATCAATTTCTTCGTTTTATGTTAATTTTACTCATAATTTACATCTATATATAAAAGAAATATTTATTTTTATGTATATATAATTTTAAATTTATTTTATTCTTTATAATATAATTATTAAATTTTCTTAAAAAATATAGTTTTTAACTATTTTTTTATAGAAAAGATCGTTATTTTAAACTGTAAATATTCATATATTTTTTATTATTTTCTTTATATATTAACTTAAATAATTTATATATATTATTAACTTATACGATATAAATATTAAAAAAATGTGAATGTCTTTCACTAGGAATATGAATATGGTTTATTTTTGTACGATGAGAATTATTTCTATTTTTATTTTTAAGGTTAGAGCACTCGCTTTTTGATACTCACATATTCCATCCAACCATTAAAATAAGCACGTTTGTGTTGTGTTCCTTCAAACTCAAAATCACTTAATTTTAATTGTTTCACTGAGACAACATACGGGAAATGGCGTTCTCCACAGCCAGCTTCACCACTGCTCCATATGGCTCTTGGAAGTCCCCCATCACAGGCGATGCTGTCTCCGGCGCCACCAAGGACCTCGGCGGCTCCGCCGTGGATGGCCATGGCCGCCTCATCTGGCTAGAATTCCGTCCATTAGAATCAGGGTAAGTAAGGTCTTTCAGTTCTCTGTTATTTATGTATTTATTTATTTTTCGGTATAAAAGAGAAAAAGAGAGTGAAAAGCACTTTTGGAGAAGTTAATTAGAATTACAAAAAAGTCAAAGCAACATGGTTCGCAACGCATGAAGAAGCTTAAATGTTCTACATTTGTCCATCTTTCTTTTTTACATTTTGATTGCTCTCGATATACGCGTTTTTCTTGTCTGTATTTTTTTATTAAATATGATTAATATATATATATATATATATATTTATTTATTTATTTATTGATGACTACAAACTTAAAAGAGTAACACGTATATTTATAATATATGCTTTATCATAGGTTAATTTTGTTACAAAATCGAAAAAATGGTACTAATATAAAATATGTAAATTTGAGTAAAATTCAGTGAATATTGAAGGACGAGTTTACAACAGCGGGTTTGATGGTGTATTATTAATTTTTCTCTCAAAAGTTATTTCAATCTTAACTTTGACGATCTCTTGAATTTTATAAATAATATTTTAAGTAGAGATGATGAATAAATATATCTGATTGGTATTATCTCAACTCGTATATGTTTTGATGAACAATTTCGACATTAATTGAGTATGAGTATAAAAATAAAAATATAAAACTTTTTCAACATGTTACGGAGATGGGATAGGGACCTATATATCTGTTCTGTTTTTGTCTTCATACTCCGTTATAATACTTATTTCCGTCATATCTCATTCTCTCCTTAAATTAAGAATACTCACCTGTTAAGTAATTTTATATATGTATATATACTAAACACTCTATATTTTTTATTTCTTTTTATTGTTTAATTTGTTATGAAATTTATTCACTTCTCCAGTATATTTCTTGTCTCATCTAAACATTTATATAATTATGTTCAAATCATGTATGTCAATTAAATATTTTTATGTCTCACATTTAAATATTTATACTTTTTTATAATATTTTTATTTATTGTAAAATTATATATATACTACACACTTTCTATTTTTTTATTTTTTTCTTATTGTTTAGTTTATTATAAAATCCATTCGCTTCTCCAATATATTTCTCGTCTTATCACAACTTTTATGCAATTATGTTCAAACGATGTATGTCAATTAAATATTTTTTATGTCTAACATTTGAATATTTCAACACTTTTTTAACAATATCAATTTAAGTATTCAATAGCATAAAACTTTCATTTACTAGGTCATATAAAAAAATTATCTTCTTTAGTCTATTATTATTAATTTTTGTTTCATTTAAAGAAATATTTTATTTCTCTAAAACAATTTTCGTAATCTATCAATCATCAATTAAGTTGATATTTGAAAAGTTTTCTTAGGTATCTAAAGTATTTTTCATTTTGTCATATCCTTAATTATACATTTATCCTTCTTTGTGTGATGTCTTTTGATGATCTCTCAAATTGTTTCTAAAACACACATTTAATATTTTTCTTAATTTTTTTATTTATTATTTATTTTTATCATGTAGAATACTATTTTGGTATTTTTTATAAAATTATTTTTATTTTCTAATTTATTATTTTACAAATTTATTACTATAATTGTATAAACAAGTTTTATTTTTTATAATATAATAATTTAATGTAATCATTTTAATTTTTTTTTATCACTATTCAACATATATATTAAAGTTTAAAAAATTATATATATATATATATATATATATATATATATATATTAAAATATTTTTATTATTAATTTATTATATTTTTTTTTTATAATTATCGAGTCATGTAATTTAACTTTTATGTAAAAGAAAAAGTCGATCAACACTATTTTATAAATAGCCCCAAAACTAACTTATTTTATTAAAAAGCATGTTATTTGTTTTTGACTTATTTTTGAGACTTGACTTTATTTATCTTTTTAAAAGTCTGATTTCATCAATTAGTTTGGTATTTCATATTTAAGTTATGAAATAGAATTCATCTTTCCCTACATAAATATATAATTTTACTAATAATTGTTTTTATTACTATTTTCACTAGCACTATTTATTTCAACTATTACCATTATTATTAATGTCACACGCTCCTTATTTTGGTAATTACTGTTGAATTTTTGTAATTGTCAAGATTATTACCACCCGAACCAACTAACAATGTCAGTGTAACTACCATCACTGTCATCATATAAATAGATACTTCTTTAACCTCCTTTTTATATGATAGATATTTTTAAATTAATTTATTTTTAAACTAAAAATTCAAAAGAAAAGTAGAACTAAAAACATCCTAAACTATTTAAACAAATTAAAAACTAATTTTAATATTTACAAGTTTTGAAACTTATATCTAAAAACATCTCCGAACCTTAATTGTGTATTCTCTTTCATCCAAACAAATTTTAATGGGGGTGCAAAATAGTTTTATCTTAATATTTTCTCAAATAAAATTTTAAAGTACAACACCTAAATATTTCTGATCACCTAATAAAATATTAAATAATTGTTATATTTTTATATAATAAATCCTAAACATTCACTCTTTCATATAAATGCTTTTATTTTTTGAGTTTGCATGTTCAGCCTTTTGGTTTGGCACTCTTTCTTGGTTCAGGCGTGGAGTTCTTGTTCTTGAGCCAGAAAAAACAGGAGGTGAGGCTGTGGATATTACTCCTAAGGAGTTTGGAGTGAGAACATTGGCTCAGGAATATGGAGGTGCTGCTTTTACTGTTTCAGGGGATGTTGTCTTCTTTGCAAATTACAATGATCAGAGGTTGTACACGCAGTCCATCACTTCTCTGGGTCAGTATTGCAAGCGTAAATTTTCATCATCCAATGCCATATTTTCCAATTTTATTGCACTTTGACATGAAATGACATGTTTGTTGGTGCCCCTTTCATCTGATGTGTAGTTCAATCTATGTTAGTTGCATCTTGTTTTGTTTTCTCTATAAACAAAGACAAATGTTTTGAAAGTGGAAAGTTTTATATTGAGATGTGTAAAAATGTGTTTTCCTCTGATTTTTTAATACACTCTAGTATGAATTTCAACGAAGCTTTCTTATTTTAATTCTTTAATCAGTAACTCAGTTAACAACGGTTGTCACATCGCCTAAATATAAGTCTGATTTACAATATATAAGTAAATATATAACTAAATGCAAACTTTATTTTTCAAGCTCAAGTTGACAGTTAGGCTTAAACTTTATCTCTTAATATGACTTTAGAGTCATGAGTTAAAAAGTTTTCTCCACTGTGAATTTAACTGACTTAGGTTACATCTCATTTGATTAATCTAGGAATATTGAATTTGTATTATGTTACTATCAAAAGGTGTATGTGAAGCATTTTTTTTGTATTTCATTGTTTGAATTTTATGGTTCATTGCCTTGTAGATGATCCTCCTGTACCTGTCACTCCGGATTATGGTGGACCTGTAGTCAGCTATGCCGATGGAATATTGGATGTACGATTTAACCGTTTTCTTTGTGTTAGGGAAGGTAAGAAATCCACTATAAATCCACTATAAGTTTATCTTCAAGGCTCAGGTTAGCTTGTTCCCACAGTGTTGTTAAATCATTCATTTATATGATCATAAATGCTTAATCATGTTGCTAGATCGTCGTGAAAGCAGTCTAAATCCACCTACAACTATTGTATCCATAGCACTTGGCAGCAAAGATGTTCAGGGTAAAATTTTCCATCTTATTACTGTGTTTAACTTGTGGAGAGGTTGAATGAATATCGCTGATGAGTATTTCATTGTTGCTCGTCCAAGGTTTTCGAAAGTTTGTGTTATTTTCAGTTGCTTGAGGGTTGCTTCCACTGTGCATCAATTGTTTGATATGATGTCTGACTCGGTTGTGTGACATTCAGAACCAGTTGTGCTAGTTGGTGGGAGTGACTTCTATGCTTACCCACGTGTAGACTCTAAAAGTGAAAGAATAGCATGGATTCAGTGGAATCACCCCAACATGCCATGGGATAAAACAGAACTTTGGGTTGGCTATATTTCTGAAAATGGGTGAGCAGAACTCTCTGTTATTATGGTACAAGTAACTTATAAGAATTAAGATAGTTTGCTTAACATGTAGCCATGTATATCTCCCAATTGTGGCAAGGAAGAATCGTTTTCACTTCTTATTTGTGTTTTGGTTTTCAAATTTCCTACAAGTCTATCTATGATATGCTGAGCTTAAATATGAGTATGCAGTGCTGGTGCTTTTGGCGATATATTCTTTCTTTTCCTCAGTTCTAATATTTTGTCGATTATGTAACACTATATGGTGTTGCCCTTTTCATAATTAAGAAAAGGATGCAAGGATCACTTGGTTTGTATCCACATTTCAAATGTCAACTATTAACACAACTTATCTACCCTCTTGTCTCCATGCACTATTTATATACAGGGTCATGCACAGATTTTTTTTTCCCTCTAAAAGTTTTTCCTCTTAACCCTCTATTTTGTTTCCTGCTTTGTATCCTGGATCTCATTTTCAAGTTCTAGATGATAATTGGATTACATGGTTTTTAGTATATACATAGTTCATGTTTCAACTTAAAGCTTGATCATCTCATGGTTTCCTGCAGTGAGATCTACAAACGTGTTTGTGTTGCTGGGAATGATCCTTCACTTGTGGAATCTCCAACTGAGCCCAAGTGGTCCTCTGAGGGTACATAAATTAGCCTTTTTGTAACTCCCTACCCCAAACAATACTTGGTAGTTTTATTCAACCGAAAGTTGATATAGTAACATTAACATCAATCATTTAGCTTTTGTTTGGTAGATGTTTCCTTTAGATACTCAAGTCATGATAGATTTCGTTGAGTAAATGTTTTCTTAAGATCATTAAATCATGATAACTCCAGAGATAGGCTCAGGATCCTTGATCTATGTCAATTTGTGACTTCTTAATGTTCCATAGTTTAAAACTTTATGTTTTTACTTTTCATGGTTTTTACTCACGTTGGTTTGTATTCACATTGATGGACGTGATTTTAAACTTACTACTAACTCCAATACGGACATATATTTTTATCTTTCTGTGCATTCTGGTTATTATATTTTGCATGACTATGCAGGGGAGTTGTTTTTCATCACAGATAGGGAAAATGGTTTTTGGAATCTCCACAAATGGGTAATTTTCATTCACCTATCATTTCTCCAAGCTATTAATTCTCTGTGGTAGTTTCCAAGAACTTCTGATTTTCTAATTAATAAATACTCTTTAATGCACTGAATAATTTTGAAATTATGTTGTTTATATATAGATTTGGATGCTTGGTAGGTACAGATTGATATTTTAGTCATTACTCTATTTGTGAAATTTACTGAACATCAACAAATTTCGATGAAGGATTCGTAGTTGACTAGTTGTATTTCCCGCTGATAAAATATAAATTTGCTGGTTTTGAAAAAATAGAATTTCTATGACGTTTTTTATTTTGATGTCTATGTGTGTGCATTTTGCAATGGAGTCAACTTTTAATTTTCCAAATTAAGTGTTGAAAAATTTTCTACTACAAAAGCTAACCTATGAATTTGATATGAATTGTTTCTTTAGAACAACTATGTTTAATATCTTTCTGATTTGCTAAATTTACATAAAGGAAATTGCTTTTCCTGCCACTTTTGCTGCTAACTGCACCATCCTTTATTTTCTAATTGTTGTTCCAATTACTTCTATCTAACAATGGAAATGATCTTTGATATACAAAATTTCCGAAAGAAACATTTTATACATTCCAGAATTAAAATCTTGGTAGAGTATTTAACACATTTAAATGTTCTTGAAGTAAAGTTCTATAAGAGTGTTTAAACTCTTCGGTAAATTTGATTAGGGAATGTATTAAGCATTCTTCTGGTTATACAAATGCTTTCTGTTGGGATTTGATCCACGCAGTGAGGTTCAGGTTAAATTAGTTATACAAATGCTTTCTGTGGATATTTTGCTCTTCCTATGATCACTTATCCCTCTCTGTTTGGCTTGGATTTCCCTGTGCAAAGGATGATTGTGACAAATAATTCAGTTGCAAGCATGCTTGTCTGCTTTTTCTGGTTGGACATGCTGTAGCCACTAAAAGTTAATTAATTACTTGTATTTCTACTTTTCCTTTTCTAACTTCTATAATAATTGACCGCAGATTGAGTCTGAGAATAAGGTCGTGTCAGTTTATTCTTTGGAAGCTGAGTTTACAAGGCCGCTGTGGACTTTTGGTGTGAATTCTTATGAATTTGTTCAAAGTTCTAAAAAGTTAATTGCTTGTAGTTACAGGTATTTCTAAATCTACTACTTACAAATTTGTGTGCGTGTGTGTTCAAATTGGTAATTTAATTCAAAGTTTTGCATTTTGTAGGCAGCATGGAAAGTCATATCTGGGTATTGTTGATGTAGAGGGCTCAGAGCTAACTGTGATTGATTTCCCTTGCACAGACATAAATAACATAGTAACTTTCAAAATTGATTCATTGTTTTTCTCTTGTGGCTTTAAATAAATATTTGAAATGCATTCTTAGTTGTTGAATTGAATCATTTTGTTAGACGTCTGGTGATAATTGCTTGTACGTGGAGGGAGCATCAGAGGTTCTTCCATCATCAGTGGCCAAGGTACTTTATTGTTCCACCAAGGGTTTTAAATTGACAACTGCAACACCTAAATTGTGGTGTGATTTTATATCATGTGAATTGCCACAACGCATCTGCAACATAGCTGCAACAGGGTCACAACAGAACTTTAACTCCATTCTTGGTTGTTGTTTTTTTTTTTTCACAAAAAA
>Ga0209589_1010290_pt1 | contig 13683 bp, 2 predicted proteins | sample CowpeawhiteBW_FD_187525 | JGI IMG/M metagenome (GOLD analysis project Ga0209589, IMG submission 187525) | Root nodule microbial communities of legume samples collected from California USA - Cow pea white BW (SPAdes) (version 2) | ecosystem: Host-associated > Plants > Roots > Nodule | place: USA...
AGAAGAGGGAAAGAGAAATGGTCACATTAAAGATGAAAAGATGTTTTATGTTACAAGTGACGGAAACAGGTCAAGTCGGACACGAATAATGCCTACCCACAACTCGACTCGTAACAAAAAGATCCATTCATTACCTATCTCATTACTTGTTGGATACCTGTTTAAAAAATACTTGTGGGTTTTATAAAACTTGCGGCTACCCGTTGATTCTCACGGATATTTTAAAAAATATATTTTATAAGTTTTTAAAATAAAATTTAAATTAAAAAATAAAATAAAATATGAATTAAATTTTTATTTTAATTAAATTTAAACTAATAAAATATAAATTAAATTTTAATTTTAATTAAATTTAACTTAATAAAATATAAATTAAATTTGAATTTGAATTTTTTGCATGTAATGGATACTCGTGGTATGGATAAAATGATACTTGTACCTGATTCGTTTGTAGACGGATATTAAAAATACATGCTACCTACGGGTACCAATTTTTCATCACAGATATTATATTATCTTGCAAACTCTTTTATAAAGAGAATGTAGATCCACACACTTTGAGATGTTTAAATTTGTAGGTCTCACACGTTATCGTTAAATTTTAAATAAAATGACCATTTAACATTAACTACAAAGAAATACAAAAATTTTAATTTATGTCATTATTAGACTTTTTAATATAAATTAGGATTACACATTTTTTTATCAAATAAACAATAATATTATAATTTAATGATCTATTTATAATTTGATTGTGCATGACTCCTCTTAGCTAGAATTCTTCGACCTTGGGTTAATGTACTAGTGATCCAAGGAAGAAGACACATCGGCCTGCACACCCACATTAGTTAAAGAGGACACCTCGACATGCATATCCATGTGAGTCAAAGAGGAGGATGCACTAACTTACACTATAGTATAGTGGTTGGATGAGGACACCTAGGTCAACATCTAGGATACCTCAAATAACGCACATTGAAGACCCATGGATGAGAACATCTCAGCCAATGCACATTGAAGACCCGAGGATTAGTACTAGGGGTGGGCAAAAAAATCTAATTTTCTTGATCTGATCCACTTTTGCTCTAATCCAATCATTTAAAATCAATTTTAATGGATCTGGATTTCAATCTAATCTACATTTTATATATTTTATGAATTGTATTCCATTCTCTAAATCAAGATTTTCAAATACGGATAATCCAAAAAATCCAATCCAAAATTTCAATTTATATTTTTTGTTGGGTTAGGCTAAAGGTTCAAATGGATTAGGCTAAATCCAGACTTGGATGGGCCTTACTTGATGACCTATACGAACCGAGCAGGCCCGACAATCATGAAGGTCGGGTGGGTCCGACAAACTGAACGGGTCGGGCGGGCCCAAAGACACGAACGAGCTGGGCAAATTCGAAGACCTGGACGAGTCGATCAGGCTCGACGACCCAAAAAAGTCAGACGGGCCCGATGAACTGAACGAGCCAGGAGAGCCCGAAGACCCGGAGGGGTTGGTCTGACCCGACAACTCAAATAGGTTGTGTCCAACGACCTATACGGACTGGGCAGGCCCGACAACTCAGACAGGCTAAGTCGACCCAATGACCTGGACAGGCTGAGTTGACCCAATCCCTGGGGAGGCTGAGTCGGCCCAACGACTCGTATGGACTGGGTAGGGTCGGCAACCCTTACGGGTTAGCTGGACCCGATGACCCGACTATGTGAGGTCGGGTCAGCACGACGACTAGACCTGTTGACCTTGAGCTGCGATAGAAAGTTTAATAATATATTTTTCATGTTTAAGAAGAAAGTTTATGGGCGGGCCTTGACCCATAAGGTTTTTGTGTGGGTTTTGGCCCTACAGACTTCTTTAATGGGGGCTTTTTTGCCCTGTGGGCTTTTTTGGCCCTAGCCCACGTGGGGGTTGGACTAAATTGACAACTCTAGCCAAATTGTATCGAGTCGACCTTAAGGACACAAATTTTAAAAATTCAATTTAAATTTTATTTACAAAAAATAGATTCTAGATTTTGAACTTGATTCAAATATTTGGACTGGATTTAAATCTTGATCCAAATATTTGGATTTGAATTTTAAGAAAAATCAAACTAATTTTGCTAAAAAAATGGATTTAGATAAAAATTAGGTATAATTACTCGTATAGTACCCAGTTTAGGCCTAGTGTGTCAAATAGGTACCTGGTTTTAAAAAAGTGTCAATTGCATCCCAACTTTTGAAAAAGTGCTTCAATTAGGTCTCTTTCAGACAGAGTTGACTAACGCCGTTAGTCAACGTGCCACGTGTCAGTATGTGATTTTTTTTTAATTTTTTAAAATTTTTTAGAATTTTTTGAAAAAAAATATTAAAAAAAATGCCACGTGTCAAGTCCGTGTGTGTGACACGTGGCATTGTTAGTGCCACGTGACATTGCAATGCCACGTGTCAGTATCACTATCAGATGCCATTGTGTTAATTTCGATTTGGTCCCCATATATATTTTTTTGTTTCAATTTAGTTCCTACTTATGTGTATCTGATTCAATTTTGACCTAATATTTTTTAATAATTAAAATCCATTTTTTATAAAATTAAAAGTAATTAAGTATAAAAGTTTTACAAAAATTAAGTATTTGATATTTATATTAAAATTTAGTGGTAAAAGTCATTTTATTAAGTCATTTTTAATAAAAAAAAATTAGTATAACATTCATACCAATAGAAATTTTGGTTTAAAATTAGTAAAAGAATATATAACATGAGTACTTAATAAAAAAGTAATTAATAAAGTAATATGTTAAAAATTCGTTTTTAATAAAAAATATTTGTATAACATTTATACAAATAATAAATTTGGTGTGAAATTGAGAGAAACAATATAAATATTAGTACTTAATTTTGTAAAAATATTTATACTTAATTATTTTTAATCATATAAAAAATGGATTACAAAAACATTTTAATTATTAAAAAAATTTGGGACAAAATTGAATCAGATACACATACTTAGGTACTAAATTGAAACAAAAAGACATATATGGGGAATAAATCGAAATCAACACAATGACATCTGATAGTGACAATGCCATATAGCACTGACAATGCCACGTGTCACACACAAGGATTTGACACATGGCATTTTTTTTTCAAAAAATTTTAAAAAATTTTAAAAAAAATTAAAAATATTAAAAAAAACCACATACTAACACGTGACACGTTGACTAACGGCATTAGTCAACTCTCTTTGAAAGGGACCTAATTGAAGCACTTTTTCAAAAGTTAGGATGCAATTGACACTTTTTTTAAACTGGGTACTTATTTGACACACTAGCCCCAAACTAGGTACTATACGAGTAATTATACCAAAATTTGATCCAATTATTTGGATCTAAAATGGATGTAGATTGGATCATTAAAAATTCAATCCATGACCACCCCTAGTACCTCAGCCTGTACCACGAAGTCAGGGACATGAAAGTCACTACAAACGAGTGTACATAAGATTAATCACAAAAAGATTAAGGATAAGTAAACACATTAGAAAATCCTAAAAGGAGATAATATGAGGAATCCTAGGCCTAATAAATAGGACTCATCCTGGTATTATATATAGTCATTATTCATAAGGTATGTGAGAAGAATCAATTTTGTTATGTATCCCCATCTGTAACATGTTTCTAACTTCAGCGTCAGAGTGTTTTTGCAGGCACTCCCTCCATATGGGACACCCTAGTCATTCCGGAAGAAGACATGATAACACATCAAATTAGAAGATATATCAACCCAAGGTACGAGACTCCCTCGCCGAGATCACATTATCCTTATAGGAAGAGAACATCCAAACATTTGTACTTGATAATTAAATTTTGTTGATATTCTTCTTAATTTTTTTGATATTATTACTTATTTGTCAAATATTAAATATGTAAACCAAATACTTATTTTTTCTAATTTTATTAAAAAAGACCTAAAATATCTAACAAAATAATAATAAAATATAAAAATAAAAAAATAAAACATGATAATTCAAATAATATAAGCATAGTGAAAACCGAGACTACATGATATATCTCCGTCTAGACTTATGTACATCTAGATATACTTAGGCCACCAATAACACAATACCATATTCTACTAATCACTTCAAAAGATACAAAAATCTCTTTCCCAGTTTCAGTTTTATTTTTTCAAATTAATTCATTTCAAATATCTTTTTCTCATAAGCACACGGATACAAAAAATAATTCTGTTAAAACTTGAAATTAAAAGTGGTTTAAAAGGAAAATGAATATCATTATAAGGAACTGCTTTGAGACGTTTAAGAACAATGAATACAAACTTTCTAATTTATGTCACGACCCTTTAATATGAATAGAGTGCATCAATTGCAATAAATAATGCTTTTAAAGAAATACTAAATTAAAACAAATATTTAAAGTTGTAAGAAAGAATATTTTCTTCGTTACCAAATTTTGGTTTCCTTTTTATTTTTTGTTTTAAAACGTTAAATATCATGTTCATTATTCTCTTCCAAGTAACTCTACCTCGAGTTATCTTCTCATCTTTAAATAATATATATATATATATATATATATATATATATATATATATATATATAACTATTTAATTAATTATGTTTGTATAAATTAATTTTAAAAGGATGAATATAAATAATTTAATATTAAATTAATGGTAAAAAAATGTTTTAATTTTTAAATTCAAGACACAAAATTAAAATATATCACTGAACTCTATAAGTGATCCTTAATTTGTTCATGGTGGATTTAATCATGTATTGCATAATTTAAAAATTATTATAAATTATGCAATGGAAAATTAAAAATACAGCATGAATTACATAATTCAGAAAGACAACTTGCATTCTACAATTCATAATACATTTCCAGAAAGACTACGAAACTTCATATCATCCTTAACCTCATATGATATGTCATAGCCTTATCAACATCAATTAAGACAACTTAATTCATACACGGAGAAACCAAGCTGTGAACATACTCATGAGAGAAAAGATACCATTTGTCATTCTTGCGGAGTTCATCCCCATCTATTCTACTATATCTGGTGTTGTACCGAATAAATCTCGGTTCAAATATATAAGTGTCTGCAATCAGCACAACCTCATCATCCTCACAAATATAGATAATCGAGAACTCTAATGGAGAGTAATCATTGAGATATTCCTGATAACTAAAAGTCAGTAACTTGGACCAAGATTTTTCATCGTTAAACTCTCTCTTCAGCCAAACAATGAAGTTATCTTCATAATGATGAAAAAGACACAAACAACCCTTCAAAACATCAAGCTCATGACCACAAACATAGACTTCTGAAATGCCATCAGGCATAGGAAAATATCTGCATGTCTGATCCTTTAGATGGTAAGAAAATATTTCAAGCTAATTCATTTTAACATCATCATCAGAGTAGGATTTGGGAAATGCTAACCAGTTTAAAGTACCACTCATAAAAATTCCAAAAAATCGAGGAGTTCCATAGCTAGCAGTAGGAACAGGGTCACAAGTTAACGTATTCCTCCAACAAGTATCTCCTAAAGACCAAACTCTTACCTCCAGTGTCTGCGATTCATTCTTATTATTATCCAAGAACACAACTTGGTAAGTGTCACTCCATTCATCATATCCAAACCCAAACCTAAACCAGGAAACATCTTTATAATCGCTGATTCTAAGACGAATATGTGGAGAGTCTTTAGACATGACCCTTATGGCCGGATTCCAAATCCGAAACCAGTATTCTGAAAAGCCCTCTCCATTATAAGTATCCTGCTGTAAGCATACTAAGCCATTGCAGACACCCAAGACAGTGTAAATGGGCGATTGTTGCGATGTAAAGTTTCAAGGGTGAATGATGGGTTGTCTAGTAAATCTTGTATAGGGCAAATTACGGCATAATCCTTGTCCTGTACAAAGGTCAATAGGATGTGAGTGTTTTTTGGAGACCTTTGAAGATGAAGTTTCACGAATGCAGGATCAGAGACAAGGTGGTTCCACTCTTTTGAAACGCATCTGAATCACACGACATCCTTCGGCGGAAGCCATGACAAAATTTCCATGAGCATATTCTCGGGAAGAACACAACTATAATTCTGAGCAGAAGACATTCTGCAGCAGGGAAAACCCACGCAATTGTTTAACGGTTGAGAAGAAGGTGCAGATTGGAAAATGAAATATCAGATAAGAAGGAAAGAGAAATGGTCACATTGAAGATAAAAACTTCAGAAGCTTTTATAGTGAGGATGCGGAACACACCCTTCAATTTTGTAAAAGGACAATCATGTTATAAAACAAAATTTTCACAATTTTTTCTCACAATATCTCTGACTCGGTATAAATAAAGTGAATTTGAAAGAGTTAAATATGTTTTTAGTTATTAAAATTTAAATAAATTTTGGAATTAATTCATATTAATTTAGTCTTTCATCTTTATAATATAAATGTGTAAATTTAGTCATTTTTACCAAATTTTATTAAATTTATTTGACATTTTAAATTCATTTTACGATAATAATTGAATTAACATTGAAGCAAAAATATCTTAAATGGTATAAACAATTCAAATATTATCATGAAATATATTTGAAACGTCAAATAAAATACAATCACCATTTAATATTAACTATCTTAATCCCACGCACTTTCATTAAATATTAAATATAAATGACTATTTAATATTAACTATCTTAGTGCCATGCGCTTTCATTAAATATTAAATATAAATGACCATTTAATATTAACTATCTTAGCGCTTTCACTAAATACTAAATATAAATGACCATTTAATATTAACTATCATAGTCCCACACGCTTTTATTAAATATTAAATATTAATAACCATCTAATATTAACTATCTTAGTCTCACGCGCTTTTATTAAATATTAAATATAAATTATCATTTAATATTAACTGCATACAAATATAAAATTTTTATGCAGTTAATACTCAATTAAAACAAATATTTAAAGTTTTAAGAAAGATTATTCTCTTCTTTCCACAAAATTTTAGTTTTCTTTTATTTATTATTTTTAAAAGTCGAAAAAGAAAAAAAAATTACAACTATTTAATTAAATATTTTTCTTTTCATAAATTAATGTTAAAAGATTAAATAAAAATAGTTTAATATTAAATTAATAGTTAAATATATTTATAATTTAAATTCGAATACAAAATTAGAATTTATCAACGTGGATCCATACACATTCGATTTTTTTTGTAATAGTTTCTGCATCATTTTTTTATTCTCTTTATATCCTTCTATTTACGGACCCTATTTCTAATATTTAAAAAACTATATTATATAATTATAAAAATTAACAATCGTTAAAATATTTATACTTGTTTTTTCACTAATAATAATAATAATAATAATAATTGTAAACCTAATAAAATATGTAAAAACATTTTTCATTGTACATATTTTCATGTTCTATTTTATCCCTATTAAAAATAAATATAAAGGTAAATCATGTTACAAATCACTAATTTATTTCAACAATTCTACTAACCACTCTTATCCATTGTTTGTTTTTCTATTTTCCAAAAAAAAAATAAAGATATACAAAAAGCCTTTTTCCCACTTTTAATTTTATTTTTTAATTAATTAATTTCAAATATCTTTTTTCCGTAAGCACACCGAGAAAAATAGTAATATATTTTGTTAAAACTTAGAAATAAAAATGGTTTAAAAAGGAAGAAGAAAGTTGCTTTGAGATGTTTAAATCTATAGGTCCACGCGCTATCACTAAATAAAAATAAAATTAAACGGTGTCAAAATGTGCCAAAATTTTGTGTTAAACCTAGATATGACATAAATTTCGTCCCTGTCGTGGGTATTGCCCGAATCCGTCTTCGTTTTGACGGGAAATTTTCGCATTGATTGGGTATGAGTATGAGAAATTCCCGACTTTTTCAATTGGGTATGGGATGTACATATCTCCGCCAAAATACCCCTCCCTGCCATATCTTCGTCTCCGTTTAAATTATTAAAATATTCATAATTAATTAAGTAACCATCTATATATATATATATATATATATATATATATATATATATATTTTTTTTTTTTTTTTTTTTTTTATGTAATTATGTTAAAATGATGTATGTGAATTAAAAAAAATTATGTCTCACATTTGAATATTTTTATTATTTTTTAATATTTTTATTTATTGTATATTTTCCTTTCACATTAAAATGTCTAATACTCTCAATTTAAGTGTTTAATAGCATAAATCTTTCATTTAATAGGTAATATAAAAAAAATTATTTACTTGTTATTAATTTTTGTTTCATTTGAAGAACTTTTGTTTCAGTGAAACAATTTTCGTTATTTCTCAACCATTGAGTATTAAGTATGTATGTTGATATTTGAAAAGTTTTCTTAGATCTCTAAGGTATTTGAAAACTTTTCATCTTATCGTACCCTTAATTATACATTTGTTTTCCTTTGTACGATTTCTTTCAATAGTCTCTCAAATTACTTCTAAGACACACTTTTGTTAATTTTTTAATATTTTTATTTATTGTTTATTTTTATCATGTAAAATATTATTTCGATATATTTTATCTAATTATTTTTTATTTTCTAACTCATTTATCAATCATACTGTAAATTTTACTATAATTGTATAAATAAATTTTATTTACTACAATATAAAAATTTAATGTAATTGCCATGAATATTTTTCTTATCACCATCCAACATACATTGAAGTTCAAAAGACACAAGATCTATGTTAAAATTTTATTATTTGTTTTTTGCATCATTTTGATGAAATGATGTATTGTAACTTTTATTAGTGTATAAAAAAGAGATTCATTAGAATTTTAAAAATTAAAGTAAACAAACATTTAAAATATATTTTAATTTGAATATTTGTTTTCCTTTTATATTTTTAAATTTTATCAACTAGGTTTCATTAATGTTTGCAGTTTGTAAATTTAATAAATGTTTTGGTATTATGATGAAAATTTATTTGGTATTCTAATTTAAAATGTAAACAATTATAATTTATTTTAAAATATTTGATATCGAACAAACAACTATCGTCTAATATTGAATATTTGATAATATTATGTTTTTTTTACCGTATTTTTTTTTTTATAAAAATTAATTAAAATTAATATTGGAATAGTAAGAGAATGGATACAGGTATGTGTATGAGATTATACCCATTATTTGCTGAAGATAAAAATGAGATAAAAATTTAATATCCATTAAATCTGACCATGAGAATAGAAATAAATTTTTTTATAAGGATAGATATGAGATATCAAAACCCGTTACGACATCGTTTTCTTAGAAAGTGCAGATTATCATTGTCAGAAGTTGCTCAGAGATGTTTAATTCTGTGGTCCCTCGCACTTTCACTAAATGTTGAATACAAACGACCATTTAAAACTAACCGCGTACCAATACATACTTTCTAATTTATGTCATTATTAAACTCTTTAATATTAATAGAGGGCATTAATTGCAATAATTAATGCTTTTAAACAAAATACTCCAATAAACAAATATTGAAAGTTTTAAGAAAGATATTTTCTTCACCCCACACAAAATTTTAGTTCCTTTTATTCATTATTTATAAAAGTTAAATATTATGTTTTTTATTCTCTTTGAGAGAGTAACTCACTCTTCTCGTCTTTAAATAAATAATACATACATTTATTTGTTTTGTATACGTGAAGAGCAAATAAAATAAAATAAATTACGAATTAATTATTTTACTTTTATAAATTAATTTTAAAAGGATAAGTAAAATAATTTAATATTATTAGTTAAGGGTTAAATATGTTTGTAGTATGTAATTAGAATTCACAATTGTTTCAAACTTTGATTTTTTTTATCTTTAAACTTAAAAAATATATATAGTCATCTTTACTTAATGACATTACTTTTTGTTATATGTTAAACGATGTTTAGTTGACATTTGAGTTGGAATATGTCAAACGGTGTAAATATCTTAGAGATCAGTCTAAAATACCTCTTGACATGTAAATAAAATTAAACTCAGTTGGGTTAAAAGAATTATATTTGTTTATTTTAAGCTTACAAATAATCTATATCGAAATTTGGAATAGAAACAAATTTAAACTTGTGTTAAAGTTTAAGAATTACAAATATATTTATTTAACATATACTCATCCTAATACTCATCTCATCCCATTTGAATTACTAAAGTACTCACAGTTTATTAACTATCCTAAATAATATATATATATATATATATATATATATATATATATATATATATATATATATATAATCTTATTTCTTAATTCTATAACCCTTATTTTTCTTTATATTGTACAATTATATTTAAATAGTGTATTATTAATTACGGTCAATTAAATAAATCTATTTTTTACATTTGAATATTTTTACTCCTTTCTAATATTTTATTTATTATTTTTTTTCAAATGAAAATATTTGACACATAATTTCAAATGTTCAATTACATAAACCTTTTATTTAGTAAGTAATATAAAAAACTTATATTTTTTATTATCTTTGATACTTAATTTTTATATCGCATTAAGAACTTTTTGTTTTGCTTAAACATTTTTTGTTATCTCTTACCACTTTGACTACTATGATATCTGAAAGTTGCTTTTTTTTTTTTAGATTTCAAAGTGTTTTTCATCTCATCAGACCTTTAATTATATATACACTTGTTTTCGTTTGAACATTCTCATTTAATGGTGTATCAAATTGCTTTTAAGACACACATTTTATCATTTTTTACTTATTTTTAATATTTTTATGTGTTGTTTATTTTTATCATGTAGAATAATTGTTTGATGATTTTTTATATAATTTATATGATTTGTTTTTGTATATGTGACGAGAAAAAAATTACATCTATTTAATTAATTATTTTTTATTTTTGTTAATCAATCTTAAAGAAAAAAGAGTTCAACATTAAATTAATTACCATTTATATAACATGTCAAATGATTGCATATAATATATCAATCACAAAAATTATTTTTTATCATTAATCACTCTTTTATTATTATTTTACCATATTGTATCTATAAATAAGACTTCTTCTATTAATAATAAAACACACAAAAAAAGTTGTTCCTTATCCTCTCATTGTCTATTATTCCTTCTATCATATCTTTTTTTCTTTCAAATGATAATAATCTTGAAAATAAAGAAAAGAATATATTATTTTACTTATTCAAAAATTGTATTCATATATTGCATATCATTAATTATTTTCAACATTAAATAAAAGTGTAAAAAATATGTACTTTTTGTCTATATATACGAAACTTTTATTTTCAAAATCATAATTTAAAAACATAATAAAAATAGATAATAGCAAACAAATGATGTACAAATTTAAACACATGATTACTTAAACCGTAAAATATATTATCTGTCCCCGCATATTTTATAGTAAAGTTTTTGTTTATACGTGTATATTAAAGATTCACAGACTAATACATTTACTAATGACCAATACAATTTACTAACGAAGAAAAATTAAATAATTAGAAAAAAAACTTCGTTTCAAATTAAAAGTTGTTCATCACTAAACTTATGGAAAACATGAATTTTTAATTTTTTTTAAAGAAAATTGAGTAGTGTAATGCTTAAATATACGATAAGTACTACTTTCAAAGGGAGAAGTAAAAAAAAATCAATTATCTTTACATAACTATTTTATGTAACATAAATAGAAGAAAATCATAAACTCTAAATTACTAGCTCAAACTCATTCCACCTTCCATTCATTTATCATCTTTGTTATGCATCTAAATCTACTTCATCATAAGTTCCAATGCAACCTACACGATTATCGCATGTGGAAATAGAACTACCAACAAAATGTTAAGTTAATACAAAGATTACAATCAAAAAATCATTAATATCACATATATATCACACTATTATTTTTGCAATATTATTATAAATATATAACAATTCCCCACATATTGCAAAAGATAAGAGATAGAAAGAAAGAAAGAAAATTTTGGGTCTCAACTAAGATGTAATGCATTAGAGTTGATATAGCAAGCTATATGAACCAGTCTTAGATTGAAAAACTTAACACACAGTGTAGTTGGTATAGCAAGCTATATGAACCAAGAACACTTGATGTGTGTTAGCGGTTTATCATCACAATACACCTCCACAATTCTTGCTGTTATCGCTGTGTTGCGCTATTAGGCCATATGCGTGCCTGGTATTCATGAGTGCTCTAGAGATCATGCCAATATCTCATACAAGCGGCCCCACTCGACACTCATATAGGTGATTTCATCAAGTGTATGCTGCAAATCATACACCACCCATAAGGGATATGAAAAATATTAAAACTTTGTTTAAAATTCTTACACCTCAAGGAATTTTAATTACAAAGTTTAAACTCTCAATAATGCAGTCTTTAGCACTTTCACACACACCATAGGAATGGACATAATTGATTTAAAATCAATCAATTAATCTAGTGTTATCAGAACTAACAAGTGACTTGTTCTTACCCATATGAACCTTATTCGTGGGATCTCCAATCACAAAGGTTGGGTTACCATCACTTGTTTGTTTCAAGTGGCTCAAGTCTCACTCCCCTCGATGTTTATATAATCATATTTCATCCTAGGATTTTGTCAAAGGATCTGCTAGATTCCATTCTGACTTCACATACTCAATGGAAATTGTTTCACTCTTCAGTAGCTACTGCCGATTGACAATCACAATGTATTTTCATTCCTAATGGAATGTTAGCTAAGAAGTTCGTCAACTACTCAGCTTCACCATCAACCATTTCATGAACAACATACTCATAATTCATTTGTTCATCTAATAATATCATTTGTCTGGCTGATCTCCAAGGAATCACACTACCCCTAAGTGTGAATTTATTACCACTAATGAATTTTGTCTCGTCTGAATCAGAGATTTAATTAGCATCACTGTACCCTTCTAGTACAATGGAAAACTCACTATATTCAATAAAATGACATATTCCATTTAAACTCTTCATAAGCACATCTCAATATTCCTAATTAGAATATTAAGGTAAGTTTGAGAAAAATAATTCTCCTCAATTTCTCTTTAATTCAGAATTAGTATCGTAAGGGATATTCACTCGTTTATCAATTCTAAACTTCCTAAGAAGTTTCTCATGTATTGCATTAGGATAATAATATATTATCTCTCTTTGTTATATGATTCGATTCTAACTTCTAAATTCATACTGGCTTCACCTAGAAGAAAATTAATTCTAAATAATATCTCAAATTTCATAAATCAATCATTAGTATGTCATCCACTTATATAGTAACATATTCTCTATTTTCAAATTTAAAGATACTATCAAAATCATTATTAGTTGAAAGCCATCTTCTTAATTAATGATTTTTTCTCTTTAAAAATTTTAGTTAAATGATTTTTTTTTTCAGAAATTTATTAGCATTACCTGCACCCTCACAGTTTTTTGGTAACATTTTTGGATAATGATATTCCAACAAAATTTTTTGACAAGGTTTTGACACAGCTTACGTGGCAGCAGTTTTTTTAATTTTTAATAACTGAAAATCTTTGTTCGCACGTGCAGCTGAGAGGGAAAGAAAAATGAGATTAAATGTCCTTTAGAGAGAGAAAGAGAAGAGAAAAAAGGGGGGAGGTCCGTTCCG
>Ga0209589_1010294_pt1 | contig 13679 bp, 12 predicted proteins | sample CowpeawhiteBW_FD_187525 | JGI IMG/M metagenome (GOLD analysis project Ga0209589, IMG submission 187525) | Root nodule microbial communities of legume samples collected from California USA - Cow pea white BW (SPAdes) (version 2) | ecosystem: Host-associated > Plants > Roots > Nodule | place: USA...
AATATATATATGCACTAATAAATTACTAGAAAGTGATTAATCTTCTTAAACTGTCCAATCGGACAATTCAAGATTCAATACATTTAAATTATTAGTATTGTATCCCCTTATATCTAATTTAAAAAAAAATGTAGTTTTTTGAAAATGAAAACTTGGGGACAATACATAATTTTCGTATTGAATCTCAAACGGGAAACTAAGGCTAACTCACAAATCAAACAAATATTTATGTAAATAATAAACCACATATATATAACATATTACTAATACATAATAGACAACAAAATCTTACAAAATAATAGAATTAGGAACCTGGGAGCATGAAAATTGAATGACAATGGAAGATGATGCACACCCACGATACTAAGGTCTTCAAGAGCTATAAGAGACAATAAAATAAATAAGAGACCGTAAAAATAGCAAAAGAACAACGCAAAAATCAACCAAAAACCTCATCAAAATGCAAAACAATTACCTAAATCATAAAAAAATATACAAAACAAAAAAAAAAGAACGCGTTTTGAATTTACCCCGGGCAGAATTGGCGGTGCAACGGTGGCTGGAAATGGCGAAGGAGGCGCAAGATACTCGCCGGAGCAGTGACACGGAGCAACAGTGCAACGTTTGTCGCCAAGTGGTGGCTGTCAGGGACCGTGGCGAAGTGGGGCGACGGAGGCACGACAGAGGGCGCGACGTATGCGCGAAAGAGGGTGTAACCAGGGCGCAACAGAGGCGGCATGACGGTGGCGCGCAGGAGGGCGCAACGGAGGCGCGACGTTGGCAGAATCTGCTTCCTTTTCGCCTGTTGTTCAGTGGCGGAGCAAGACCGTCGACCCTAACTTCGTGGACAGAGTCACAATCGGCGATGGAGGGCAACGAAGGGCGAATCGTGTGGAGGGCACGGTGGCGGAGAGGGTTTGCGAGAGAGAAGATGATGAACAATGATGGGTTCGCGCGATTTGGGAACCTAAATAAAGGATATGGCCTCGATTTTGTAAACACCCGAGGCATAAAGCATTATAGGCCTCGGTCCTTCGCCACCCGAGGCCAAATCGTCTGTTATAGGCCTCGGTCCTTTGTTACCCGAGGCCAAATCATGCGCTGTTAGTGGCAATTTTGTAATACTGGGGGCCACAGATGGGTTATAGGCTTCGGTTGGTTGAGAACCGAAGCATAAAACCGGTTATATGCTTCGGTTGAATTTGGACCCGAGGCAAAATGCTGAGAAAATTTTCAAAAATGCCACCGCCTCCTTATAGGCTTCGGTCCCGCAGTAACCGAGGCCTATAAGGCGAGTTAAAAAACCCCAATCTGCACTAGTGCCATATTGAATTAAATGTCATATTTAGTTTTTTGCTTTTTATCTTTTCCTCTTAATTATTACATTACTAATATGTTTTATTGAACTAATAAGCTTTAATTATTGAACAAATAGCCATATTACATTACTAATAAGCTTTGACAGACACAATATTTGCAGGTTTCAAGTATGGAAATAATGCTTAAGTTGCTTTTATTGTACCTCCTTATACGTAATCATGCAAAATATTATGTTTGAGATCATCCATATTTGTAACACTTTATAGTGATCAGATTTTTCGTAGGTATTGTGTTTTTTACAATCAATTCTATTTTATACTTCATTTATGTTTGGCCACATGTTGAGATTAGCCACACAATCAGATTTTAGCAGCACAAAGCAAGTTTCTTGAACTAGTAGCTAAAGAGAATAAGGCTAGGAAAATAAGAAAAACTAAAAAAAATTATACACAATTGCAAGAAAAAGTATTGAACAAACTCATAACACTAACACTATCCTTGGAAACAATGACAATATGGTGACAACTTTGTCACCTAAACTGTCTCAAACAAAACAAAACTAATCCTCTTACTAATGTAGTGTAAGGATTAACTCACCTCAGTCCAAGGATATAACTTTTGAATGCAAAAGGAAATATTTTGGGTTTTTTCTATTTAAAAGATAAATAGAAAGAGAATGAACTGAATTTCTAAGCGATTGCATCGTAAATAACTAGGAAATCTGATTCATTCAAGATGTAGGACAACTACTGGCCTAATCTCAATCAAATAAACACAACTCAAGACTAGAACTTAAAGCAAAAACAAAATTAAGCTAATATAACCAATTACTAATCACTAACTCGATTTATAAGCTCAAAGAAATTAAGCACATGCATTCTCAACTAGTCATAAAACGAAATAGATATAGAAAGGAAAATAAGTCATGAATTATGCAGAGTTAAAACTGACTAGTGCAAAGTTAACAAGGAAGATGAATGACATCAATTATAACATAATGAATGGCCGAGCTAGTGCTCAAAACTCATCAAAATTGTTATCATAAGCCAAATGGAAAGGTTAAATAGCACTTATAAACAACACTAGCTAGAGCCTTTTGATTGAGAGTATGAGGTTAACACACTAGAAATTGGAATGGGAGTTAAAGGAGTTAAACTCAACATTCTACCAAGCTGAAAGATGCAAAAGCTGAGATACTAAACCAGAGAAAGGAAACAATTGAGCACAAATAAGTTAGAAGTAATAAGACGATGAACAATAGAAAGAATAAATTAAGAGTTATCAACATATTTAGAAGAGGTAATATCTGACTCATCTACACATATTTCATAGCAGAATGGAATGGAAGCACAAGGTGACAAGCAAAAGCATAAATATCACATCTACTAGAGCACTGATCATGATTTTCAGTCTACACAAGATTAAAACAAGACACATATTAGGCTAAAGTGAAAAAAGTAATCAACATTGATACAAAAAATGGACAAAAGAAGGATTTCTTACAATAATCCACCCGAAAATCATCCCCCTTAATTCTATGTTAGCTATTCAAAACATAAAGTTCATAAGACAACACCGAGCCTCCTTTATGCGAAAAACAAAATAAAAAAATACCATCCTTAATAAGTGACACTTAACATCTCTCTAATTCCTACAAAAAAAGGAGTTCCCTCTCTCCATTTCACGACTACTGCCCTATGCCCAAAATCAAGAGATTTTGAAAATTCCAAAAGGTTGGCAAAAGTTGTTTTCTTATTTGTGTGAGAGTGTGTATGTGTGTGTTGCTGCCCATTAAGATTTTGGTTCATGTGTTGTCTCCTGATTTGGTATGGATGGTTACATTGCCCTAGATCGACCTCATTTGGACCATTCCATGTGTAGTTCAATAGCTCGTTAGATTGAGAGGAGGCCTGCTTTAACTTTGCTAATTACACCAGTATTCAAAGTAGGGGCGAAATTGTTTATGCTCAAGTAACTACCTCCAACTTCCAAATGAAACTTCATCTCGCCCAAGGCTAAAAAAAATGTTATGGTATTCAAATTGAAGCTCTTTAAGTCTCAAATCCAACGCAATAAGAATCAGCTCAATTGGAGACATGTAGGAAAAATTATGACCCAAACAACTAGCAAACATTGTTGAGTTGTGCTGGTCATGCCTTTACAAGTCGTCTTCGTCTTCCAACATGAACTGCAACTAGACTAGAGCTCCAAAAATTATGTTCTACCACTCAAATTAAAGTTATTTGAGTCTAGAATCCAATGTAGTAAACATAAACTCAATTGAGAACTTGTGGAAAAAGTTATGAACAAAATAATTAGCAATGGTCAGAGTTGCCAAGATGAAATTTTTAGCATTAAGACTAAACCATTGTACCATTTTCAGCTTTGAATTAAAATTCCTAAAAAGTGTAGAAACTACATTAATAATGTAAAATAGAAGAAATGATAACCTAAAGGAGTGTAATGAGTCTAGATATGAAAGTATGTAAATTGAGTATCACCAAGTATAATATTTATGTGAAGAAGCATTTGTTTCCAAGTTATGGAACAACTTTTGAATGTCAGGATCAGGTTGGAGATTGTTGGTGATTCTGTTTAACATAGTGCTTTCAAGTGTGAGAGTTATGATTACTTTACAGTCTATTACTTCTTGGCTTGATAAAGAATTTGCTACTACATTTTCTTTTCTTTGTTTGAACTCAATTGAGAAATCAAATTCCATTAATTTCACCAACAATTTTTATTGGATTGTTGTAGTCAACCTTTGACTTAGAATATATTGCTAGATTATGTGGTTTGTTTTGATAATGAAGTGAGCATTCAATATATAATGCCTCCACTTTTGGACTATAAAGACTACTACTAACAACTCTTTTTCATATGTGGAAACTAGCTATTGTTGCATATAGAGAGCCCTGCTAATAAAAGCAATTGGATGGTGATTTTGCATGAGCATTGCAGCAATTGCATAACCAAAAGAATCTACCTCAACCACAAACATCTTAGAAAGGTAAAGTAATGCTGATATTGGTGACTTCATTAGACTATCTGAAAAAATCAAATGCAATTTTTGCTTCCTTAAACTAATGGAAATTATTTTTCTTTAGCATGTTAGTTAAAGGCCATGCAATACCACCATATCCTCTCACAAACCTTCTACAGTACCCTACAAGTCCTAAAAATCGCCTTAATCGCTTCAAAGATATTGGTAATGGCCAATTTTTTATGCCATAATTTTTTTGAGTCAGTTGATACACCATCTTTTGAGATGAAATGACCTAAATACTTCACTTTCTCTACACCAAAGTAACATTTATATTTTTTTTATCATACAAGGAATTCCTTCTCATAGTCAGCAATACCATATGCAAATGAGAAAGGTGATGTTGTGAATCCTTGGTATATATTAAAATGCCACCAAAAAACACTAAAAGAAAATTTCTCAAATATTCCTTGAAAATATCATTCATGAGACCTTGGAAGGTGGTTGGTGCATTGATTAGACCAAATTGCATGAACAAGTATTCAAAGTGGTCCCATGTGTTTTAAATAAAGTCTTGTGAATATGATTGTGCTTTATTCTCACTTGATTATAACTTGAGCGTAAATCAATTTCGGAGAACATCTCAAAACGATTAACTCATCTAACAAATCATCCAATAAGGAACCTATACTTGATGGTTTGGTTATAAAGGTCTTTGTAGTCAACACAAAGTCTCCAAGAACATCTTTCTTGCCAACTATGACAAAAGGGCTGCTACTTTTCTATATTGGACCATAATTAAGATCGTTTTGCACCAAATTGACAATAACATCTTTTTATTAGTTAGCATATCGATAAGGTCTCTTATTAATAGTATTGGCCTTGGCAACCAAAGGAATTTTATGATTAGTGAATTTTCTCTTAGGTAGCAGTGTGGTAGGTTTCTCGAAAATGTCCACAAACTACCCTAGTAATTCATCAACATATTCAGAAATATCTTGATTATGGACATGTATGGTTAATGATTATAGTAGGAAGGTATTATTCTTGTCACATAATTGGACATGGATAAATACTAGAAGCAATTGTTTTCTATAAGTCTTATGCCCTTTACTTGTTTACCTTGAACATAAAATTGCATGGATAACCTATCAAAATTGTAGGTAATGTCTCCCAAAGTAACCAACCACTCAATTCCGAGCACCACATCACAACATCCCAAGGGCAAAAGAAGCATACTTTATGTAAAATCAATGTTGTGAAGCATTCAAAGGAATTGGTTAATTGTTGAAGTAATAGTTACACAAGCATCATCTACTACTTCCACACCTAAGGTGAGAATATTTGTGATAGGACAACCCAATTTCTTAGTCACCTTTCATCTAGAAAATTATGGGTACTTCCATTAAATATCAATGAGTATATGCAAGGATTTTTTTCTTGTTATAATAGCTTATCATTCTCATGATTTTGAAGCTAGAAAATATGGGTGCTTCTTGTTGTAAAAGCTGACAAATCATGAACAAAATAGCACCTCCTAAGGCATGTATATTCATTACCCTTAAGGACTTATCCGCAGTGTGTTGTGCAAGTCCCTCAGAATACAACAAGAATTTCTCGGATTTTTCGATGGTCTTAAAACTAGAAAGGTACTATAAAAAGAATAAATAATTAAACCAAGATAATAAGATAAAGAGAGAGAAAGAAGAGAAGAATGAAAGCTCAAGTTGCGTGTTTTTGGAGGAGGCAAATGACATATATTTATAGATGGAGGAGGAGCATAGTAATGGGCCAAAATCACATGGCCTGCGAGGAACTCAACAATGGTTAAAAATTTGTTGTAAAGACCAAATCAAAACGGATGCAACAATAATGACCCAATTGAAACTGAAGTTGCGAAACTTTATGGTTACAACAATGTAAATATATTTTGAAATATATTCAAAACATTGTTTTTATAGCAATCCCTTACATATTGCAAAAGATAAGAAAAAAAAAAGACTGAAGAAAATAATGGGTCTCATATAAGATGTCATGCATTAGAGTTGGTATAACAAGTTATATGAACTAGTCCTAGATTGAGAAACTTAACACACATTGTGGTTGTTATAGCAAGCTATATAAACCAAAGAAACTTGATGTGCATTAATGGTTTATCAATCACAAAACACCCAAAAAATCCTTGTTGTTATCGTTGTGTATCACTTACTAGGTCATGCACGTGCTCGATATTCATGAGTACTTTAGAGATCATACCAAGATCTCATACAAGCGACCCCACTTGACACTTAGATAGGTGATTTCATCATGTGTATGCAACAAATCATACACCACCTGTAACGACTCAAGAAATTTGATTATACTACTTCCTTGGGTTCCTACAATTTAGTATTAAATAGTACCTGACCATGTGATTAAAGGGAGACATACATAACCATATAATAATAGTGTAATTACAGTCCTTACATAGTCACAGTCTTTCAAAACTACTTAGGTTTATAAATTTTTTTCAAAATACACTTGAAAAAAAGTAATTACATCATTTCATATACTTATATACATACTTCGAAAATATCCTTTCCTTTAAGGACCCTCAACCTACTGGTTAGTCACATCACCACCTATAGTCCTATCTGCGCACACCATGATAGCGATCATAGCAAAAATAACATAATAACCAACACACAAAGAAGGGTAACCTAATGATAAAATTGAGAAATCATAACACAATCAAATAAATTTGAAACAATAATATTAATCATACACTTTGCAGTTTAGACTACATTCATAAACACATAACTTTTAGACTTGATTTTATTCGGATTTATGCATCGACTCAAATATAAGAAGTTATGCACCTGTCATACAAGTGGATTGCAGAAAAGGCTCTGGCTCCACTTGGCCTAACTAACATCAATCAATTTCCTTTAGATAGGGTAAGTTACTTATGCCATCGCCAGATTAATGGTCCCACCACCCCTAATCCCGCCATAAGAACCTCCTTCAACACTCACCACCTAGGTCACTACACTCTATATGAGTTTGTAAACCTAGTAGAGTATAGGATAGCTTTTGACCAACACATATCCTTAGCCAATGCATAACAAACTACTAGTGAGGATTGCACTTCTTCCTTAGAAGCACAACCCTTATACAACAAACAATTCAAATAATCTTTTCTCATTCCATTCCATTGATTATCTTTTATACTTATAACCTCATCACTTCTCCATAAAACATGATCTCACACCAAGTTCCTCATACTAAACAACCATACACAACTTATTCATCATATTCACATATCATATTTCATAATTTCATGTAATAAGCACATTGAAACATCAATGTTCAATAACAACTAGTAAAACTTCATAAACACAAATATCACACATGACAGAGGGGAAACAAGAGTTCATGTTAAAGGTCGAGAAAGCAAACATAAGGTTCCACAAGTAACTTGTGGATATTCCTACAACTTGTGGATTTGGCTCCAGGATGCAGAATTCACACCAACATGTTCAATATGTAACTAGTGGATATTTCCACAACTTGTGGATTCAACTACGAGAAGCATAATTCAAACAACGGGATCCACAGGTAACAAGTGGATATTTCCACAACCTGTGGATTCGGCTACGAGAAACAGAATTCAAACCATACAAGCAAAAACAATCATACCCATCACAGATCAAATTCATCAGCATGCATTCATTAATTTTTAAAATCACTACAAAGTAAAACAGCACTAGCTTCCCTTACCTGATTTAGAAATTCCTCTTCATCTCCCACAACACTTAATCGCTATATTTCACGAAAGTTTTAAACAAACACAAGAAAGAAGCCAAATTCAAAATCTAATATGCTATTAGACTCAAAGCATACTAAGAAATCTTAGGAGACATTCTGATAGCACATGCACAACCACCACCTCACAATCATGATAATTGATTCTTGATTCAAGAAAAGAGGAGAAGGGAAACTTACTCTTTTGGAATGACCTAGCGAAAATGAAGTTTTTCCCCTTTTTAGAGTAGGGTTAAAGAAGATGTCTGGAAAGGGGATGGGCTCTCCTCCTCTATGGTGTTGTTGTGCCATATGAGAAGAGGGAAAAGAGAGAAAGTGAAAAAAGTGGGGTGGTACGGGGTTTACACCACCTATAACAGATATGAAAATAATTAAAATCTTTGTTTAAGCTAAAATTCTTACACAGCGTAGAATTTTAAATACAAAGTTTAGCCTCTCAATAATGTAGTTTCTAAGACTTTCACACAAATAATAAGAGTGGACATAATTGATTTAAAATCAATTTAGTGTTATCATAACTAACAAGTGACTTTTTTTTACCCATATGAACCTTATTCATGGGATCTCTAATCACAAAGGTTAGGCTACCCTCATTTGTTTGTTTGCAAGTGGCTTAAGTCTCATTCCCTTCAATGTTTTCAAAATCATATTTCTTTTCAGGGGTTTTGTTAGAGGATCTGCTAGATTCCCTTTTGACTTCACATAATTAACGTAAATAGTTCCACTCATTAGTAGTTGTTTCACCAAATTATGTCTCAATTGTATATGTCTATTCTTTCCATTGTAGTTCTGAATGTGTTAACACAAATGGGGTTGGTTTCATTCCTAGTGGAATATTTTCTAAGAAGTTTTTCAACCACTCATCCTCACTACCAGTCATTTTTAGAGCAACAAACTCAGATTCCATTATTGATCTTGAAATAATTGTTTGCTTGGCTGGTCTCCATGTAATCACACTACCCCCAAGTGTGAATACATGACAACTAGTGCGTTTTGTCTTATTTGAATTAGAGATCTAGTTAGCATCATTGTACCCTTCTAGTACAACGAAAAACCCACTATATTCAATAATCCATTGAACCTCTTAAATATTTCATAGGTCTTGCAAGTGCATCCTAATGTTCTTGATTAGGACATTGAGTGTACCTACTCAGTCTGTGTACTACATAAGCAATATTAGGTCATGAAAAGCTCATTAAGTGCACTAAGCTCCCAATTATCTAAGCATATTAAGGTTTAAAAACAAATTCTCCTATATTTTTCATTAATTTAGAGTTAACATCATAAGGGGTGCTCACTAGTTCGAAGTCAAAATATCCAAACTTCCTAAGAAGTTTCTCAACGTATTTTTCTTGGGATAGTAATATATTATCTCCCTTAAGTTAACTATACAGTACTTAAAATCACATTGGCTAGAATCACATTGGCTTCACGGTGATAACTTAACTGTACAGTACTTAAGTTAACTATACTGTTTTAAACCAAAAATAACTGAATTATTAATAGTAAAATGAAACTGTATTGTGTTTTAGTTAAAGTTTGAAAATTTGTACTGCAAATAGTTAACTATTCACATCCAGTGCACTGAACTGTCATTTTTTCTTTCTCTTCAATCACAATCGGTCCACACACACTTTTGATTCAATCACCACCGAGATTCAACCACGACCAAGATAGATCCTATCTCCGTCGCCTCGTCGCCGTCGAAGGTTGTGCCACCGTCGAAGGTTTCGCCGCCATCGAAGGTTTTGCCGCCATCGAAGATTGCTGCCGTCGAAGGTGATCTCTTTATATCTTTAGGTTTTCATTTCGCTTCTTCTTTTTTCTCCAATTCGATCATTCTAATCTTTTATTGAGATGAACTTGTTAGGGATTTTTTCGTCAACAACATGAAACACAGTCGAGAAACACAACCCTGTGCACTTCAGATTTTATTGTCTCCCAATTAGGATTTTTGGCTTCCAGTTTCAAGTCAGTGAAGTCGATTACTAGAATAGATATGCTACATATTAAAACATTTATGTTGTTCTATTCTATTTTTGTGATTTGAACATTCTATGCAATAATAACTTGTGATTTGAAACAACCAAACATATCAGGCTGACACATAAAGCAAAATTAGTTGGGTTTCTGGTTCAAGCTCTGTTTTAGGCTCATGTTATGGAGTTTCTTACCAATCAATTTGTTGCAAACATTAAACAAAATAGGTTGGGTTTTGGCATCATACTCTTTTTTGGGCTTATTTTAATGTAATGATTAGTATAAAAGGCAATGCTCATTTGTGATTTTGAGTTTTGATTGAATGGTAGAATTCTCATCAGACTCTTTGTTATTTTTTTTCACTCCTCTTTATCTTCAATCTATGTATAAAAGAGAAAACACAACAAAAGCCTATACTCAGTCCAAGCAAACACAGTTGTTAATTATTTGGTAAAAGGGTCAATATAAATTTCTTTTTATCAAGTCCCTTCAATGTTTTCCCATACCAGTTTTGTTTTCTTATGCTTCTAATGTCTCTGTTACCAATTCCATTTAACACATGCCTTTCCAAAAATTTCACCTAATATATTTTTTTAAGCATAAGTCTTTTAGCTTTGAAAGCCTTATACGTTCAGGTTGAGCTCATGAAATTCAAAAATTTGCAGAAAAGGTAAAATCAAAAGACATGAAAGCATGGTGTAGTTTAGACCACTTTTAACGCTAGGAATGTTCTGTTTTCTTTTTTCTGAAGTGAATAAGCGAGCACAAGGCCATTAGCATATATATATATATATAATATATATATATATATATATATATATATATATATATTATATGTGTTTTGAAAGTGATCATAAAAATCCCCATTCAACAGTCCTCTCCCAAGGTAGATCTCCATAACCTCAATCCCCAAGTGTTTCTTTCCCTGTTTCCTTTGGTGTTTGATTACTTTGGTTATTAGGTTGTTCTCTTTTCATTTCTTGCTCTAGAATAAAACCATTATTTACCCATGTTAAAAGAAGAGACACAAGTGGGCTATCTTGTGCAAATATTGTTTATCATATAACTTTTACTTCCTATATACATAAAATCAGTTCATTTCTCTCTCATTTTGGTGCATGATGGGAATTTAAACCTATAAGAAAATATTGTTTTTTGGGCTCATGAACTTTCAAGAAACCCATGTCTTCTTTAGTTAGGACAACTAAAAGAAAAAGAGAGAAATTTCCCTTGCATAATATCATCCAACTTTTTTTATCACATACAACATGGGAATAAAAACAGATAAAGGTAAAAGAAGCGTAACATAGACACTTAACAAGATATTGAATTGAAGTCTTTTATTTACAATAATTTGTTCTCTTTTCCCGTTGAGTGAGTATAAGCTTTTTTTTACTCCATTTATTATTTTTTGGTTCTAACGATTATACTCCAACCTACTCTAGCTTGCTTTTACGTGAATTTAGACCATACAAAAGTTAAATGGTTAAAGAAAAAATACTATAAATATTATGGCTGCTAAATCACATGCTATATGTTCTTGATGTTATTCTTTTATATTTAGAGAGTTAATAGCTACAAGTTTCACGTTTTTGTAGCATGGTTATATTATATGTGATTTATATAGTTTATTCAAAAAGTAGTAGTTATAAATTTACGTTTTATAGAAAAATCAGACATGGTTTTTTGCTTTTCAATCAGTTTCTAAACAATCATTTTATATATATGTTATATACATCTATGCATCATGAACTAACTCAATTTTCTCTTTTGGGTGGGGATTGTCTAGTTTTCTTTCCTACCTCAGTATTCTACCTTTGTCTTCTATCTCCACTCATACTTTTTTTATTTTCTACTTTTCTTTTGCTCCCATTTTTCGTCATTCCCTTGTTTCCTTTATCTTTGGCTAACAAATTGATAAATACGTGTAACAGTGACATTGTCTCTCGCAAGATCCAAGAAAGCCATCTCAATTTCCCACCATATTATATTCATAGACTTTATAGGCTATGCAATGCATCCTTTTCACCTGATGTACCTGTGTCGGAAGAGGTCATTGAGAAAGTTCGTGAGAAGTTAGGTATATTTCCTTTTGGACTTGTTTATCTTGCTTTTATATTCATTTTTATGGTCAACTTTTAGAATGTTTCATGCTATACAAAAAGAGGTAGTTCTGGATTATTGATTGTTCTATACTTTGTCAATAACTTCAAGCTTTCTTTGTTTCCCTCCCTTTTTCCTCTCGATCACTTGTCTCTATGTTTTCGTTAAAATTAGTTTGAGGCATGTCTTTTTGAAGGAGTTATAAGCTCAAGGTTAAATTTTGAGGGAGACCACACTATTAGCCTGCTTGCAATCGTTTTTTATTCCTTCTCCTTTTTTATCCTTTTGAAAAATATATTCTTTTGCTGGTCAACTGTTACCATCAATTTTTGTTGTGTAAAATTTGTTTAGGTCTACAACCCAATATATCCTTTTGAAAAATAGATGACTTTGATCTTGCAGCCCAATAATTTCTAGGTCTAACATATATTTTATTGATAACCTTACATAATGTTTCTACAGAGAGAATCAAGCCATCATATGTAGGTCTTGAACAAGAACCCAACCACCCAATTGAAGAACCATTTTAAAGTTTTTAGCTTTGAAACTTTTCATGTAGGAGAAGCTTAAAACTTCAAAAGGGTAAGAGTGAAGTGGCAAAGAGAGGCAAAGAAATAGAGAAGAAGAGAAATAGATGGATTTTACATTGCCAGAAACCGTCGAAACTCTCACACCAACTACTTTTGGGATTGATCCTTTACCTCCTTGTATGGCTACATCGTCAACTAAGCATAGTAAAGGTCGATCAGATGTGTGGGGGCATTTTACCAAACAAAATCCTTATTCTGAGAAGAAGGCTAAGTGTAATTACTGTGGTGATTTGATTAAATATTTGGCCGGAACAAGTGGGATGAGGAATCATTTGATAAGATGCAAGGAAAATCCTAATAGAGAATCATTCAAAAGGAAAAAATTATCATCATCAACCACAGAAGGGGCTAGGGTTGGCCCTTCACCAACTATTTCTAAGTTTGACCAAAATGCATCTCGAATGAAGTTGATGAAGATGTTTGTGAAGTTCGAGCTTCCTTTTCAATTTGTGGAAGATGAAGACTTTCGTGACTTTGTACGATCCTTGCAGCCACGGTTTGAGGTCCCATCCCACACTACATTGAGGCGTGAAATGTGGGAACTCTATGAAGAGGAAAAAGCAAAGTTGAAAATTTTTCTATCAAAGCAGTGTGGAAGGGTTTGCTTAACTACAAACACATGGACTTCAATCCAAAACCTAAACTACATGAGTTTAACAACTCACTTTATTGATGAAGATTGAAAGCTGAATAAGAAAATTTTGAATTTTTCTCAAACAACAGGTCATTCAGGGGAGCTCATTGCTAAACATGTTGAGGCTTGTTTGAATAAGGTTTAATTACTCGGATGGTACCCACTTTGGTAGGAGTGTGTCAATTTGGTACCCGCCGAAAAAAAAGTGTCAATTGCATCCCCACTTTTGAAAAAGTGCATCAATCAGGTCCCTTTCAGAAAAAAA
>Ga0209589_1010296_pt1 | contig 13678 bp, 6 predicted proteins | sample CowpeawhiteBW_FD_187525 | JGI IMG/M metagenome (GOLD analysis project Ga0209589, IMG submission 187525) | Root nodule microbial communities of legume samples collected from California USA - Cow pea white BW (SPAdes) (version 2) | ecosystem: Host-associated > Plants > Roots > Nodule | place: USA...
TTTTTTTTTAGTTTTTTTTTATATATATATATATATATATATATATATATATATATATATATATATATATTGTTTTGTGAGAAATGTTTGCTAAGTTTTAGGTGGTAATAAATTGACTTTATTATAAATTGATTAAAATAAATTAATGTTATTTTACGTTAACTAGTCATTAAATCAAATGAAATATTTATTTTGTTTAGTTTCTTAAATAGTCAAACTGATATAATGGAATATTTACATATTACTGTTACAAACACCGTTTATCATATAAACTATTTTAGCTTTTAGGAATTCCAAAACAAATCATTCCAAATATTTTTAATTTTTATTTACGCCAAATAGATTTCATGTAATTATAAACACAAGTGCAAAAAAGTTTTGATCGTGAATATTTTGGACATTGAGTTTTAATTGTTGATCTGAAGTCTATACAAGTAAGGTAAAAAAGGTGATCTTTTAGTCTCGGTTATGAATCGAAGCATAAAGTTTAACATTATGTTTTGGTTCAAAAACAACTAAACCAAGTCCTCTTTTTGATTTAAAATTTAATTTAATTTTAAGGACGTTATACTTCGGTTCTAGCAACAGCCCTAATACGTTAAAAAGTAAATAAAATTTTAGATCATAAAGGATATCAGGCCTTAGTTAAGACCAAAATCGAGGCCTAATGTCCTTAAAAATTAAATGAAATTTTAACAAAAAGAGTGTATTAGACATCTATTATTATCAAAATTGAGGCCTAATAACCCCTTTGTGCTTTAGTTTTGGTCTTAACCGAGGCATAAAGTATGAGTTTCTTTTTAAATACATTACTTGTGTTTGTTTCTTCATACATACCGCACAAAATATACCAAAAAACCAGCCTAGAAATAGAACATTATATTTATCAAACTAGAATAAGTCAGAATATTTAATGGACTATCATCATTACAAAAAGATGTTATCCTTACAACAAATAAATATACAAATTACTATTGTTCATTTGTATAATGTATTGTGCACATGTTATCCTTAAATACTTAATGGACTTATCAGGAATTGGAGTAGGAGTCTTGAGTTTCTACACACAAGACAATAATTTCAATTAATATATAAAAAGACAAATTTACGAATAAATATTTGATTGAATGCAATTATCATTGTTTCCTAACTACTTGTAATACGAGCATGAACAATCTCAAACCAAACAAAATAAATCAATTTATTTAACCCCTTAGTTAATCACATATCTAACATACAACAAATAAACAATATACTAGAAATTTATAGGCCCATAGTAAAATTAAGAACCTGGAAGCGTGAAATTGAGTAACAATGGAGGAGATGCCACATAGTCTCACCACAATGCAACAATATTGGTTTTTTTGTATTTAGGGGTTCTTTTAAATTCAAATTTGTAAAAATGGGTCCGTATTTTTTTTTTTTGCAAAATAGGGTCAAGTCGTGATGGAGGAGGACGACATTACAGGTGAAGTCGTCCTCCACCGTGCCGGTTTCCTTTTTTTTATTCCAAAAAGCGAAACCGTGCTCTAGGAAGCCGGTTTTCATTCACTTTAAAAGTGCAGTCGTCCTTGGGCATGACGACTTCACTTTTTGTTTTTGTTTTTTACGTTCAACTTTATGTATATTTTTTAAAATATATTATTTAGTTTTTTTAAAATATTTGTCTACAGTAAAAATGTAAAAAAATAGTTTTAAAAAATTCTAAAATACTTAATCTTTAAATCTTAATACAAAATTAAAAAGATAAAATGATACAAATTAAAAAATATTAAAAGATCCTTCAATAATTATATTTGAATATTTAATTTGTTTAGGTTTATTTTATTTATGTTTTAGTTAGTCTACTAACTATCAAATAAAAAGTATCATTTAATAAAATACTAAATTTGTAAAATCAAACGGAGAAGCAGAGGGCGTTTTGACCAAATCAGAAGAAACTGGCGGAAAAATCGCCATTAGATGAAAGGAGGATGTCACATTGTTTCTCTATTGTAAACAAATATTTTTTAAAAAAAACTAAATAATATATATATATATATATATATATATATATATATATATATATATATAGATAAAAAAAAAAAAAAATATATATATATATATATATATATATATATATATATATATATATAAAGCTAAACGTAAAAAAAAAAATTGAAGTCGTCATGTCTAAGGACGACTTTACTTTTAAAGTGAATGGAAACCGGCTCCTAGAGTACGATTTCGCTTTTTGAAAAAAAAAAGAAACCGGTATGGTAGACGACGACTTCACCTGTAATGTCGTCCTCCACCATGACGACTTGATCCTATTTTGCAAAAAAAAAATTAACGGACCCATTTTTACAAATTTGAATTTAAAAGAACTCCTAAATACAAAAAAGCCAACAATATCTTAACACAAAGGTATAAAAAACGCAACCATCAAAAAACAATAAACCACAAAAATGGTAGGGAAAAAGCAAAAAAAAAAAATTGAAGCAAAAAGTGCAAAACAAAACACAAAACGAAAAAAAAACCTTACCAGCACCGGCGACGACGCCAAACAATGGCGGTTTTAACGTCCCGCTGACACAAGACATGGTAGGTTGGTAACGTTTGACAACATAAGGACGATGGCAAACAAGATTAAAAGATTAAATTATTTTTTAAAATATTAAAATATATCATTTTTTAAATTACACATATAGATATATGTCATTGAACTCACTTAAAGAAGAATTTCCTGACGGTTAAGATTACCTTTGAATTGTCAATGAAAAATTATTTTGAATAAATATGTAATATTCTTAGACTTGAGATTATCATAGAAATTAACAAATTATTTTATTATACTTTGATATCTCACATCTAATACTTCGTGATGTTAATTGAATAATTATTGGATATGACTAAGGGCCTGCTCGTTTCACATGATTTGCGAGCGCAAATGGATTCTATACGAAGATTTGCAAGATTCATTTGTGTTCGTTTTAAAGGATTTACAATGATATGGAAGTATGTATTTTGGAATGATTATCTCTCCTAAAAGAGAAGTTTGGAGGATGGTAGTTCAACTTTAATTTTTACATATATAATTATTATTATTATATATTAAATAAATAATAATATATGAATAATTATATTATTTAAATAATGATATATAATAATTATATTATTTAATTAATAATATAATTATTATTATTATAAATACTGATAATAATAAATAATAATAAATAAATATTATAGTATATTAATTTTATCTATCATATCAATTTATTCATTTCCAAATTTTTACAAATTTCACTCTTAAATCCATTCACTTTACTTCCAAATCTATTAAAAGAAATAACTAAAATTCATCCACTTAAATTCACACAAATTCACTCAGATTCATTCACTCACTCTCTCTCAAATTCACTCTTTCAAGTGAACACACCCTAAATTCTTATGGGATTAATGATTAATTAAGAAAGAATCTATCAACTTTTGATGATGAGTTTGAGCTCTATATAAATACAAATCTTGACAAAAATATTATAAATAAAAGAAGATAGGAGTTTCTTAAGTAATTCATCATGTGTTAACACTTATTAAAATTTGACTGCTATAACATATTTTAGAGTTAACATAAAAGTAAAAAAGAAATATAATATTATATCTAGCGGTTAGAAAGTAAAAGATACTTAATAATATTAGACGATTAAAGAGTGTTGTTTTGATTTTTGTTGATAGGAAAAATATATTACTGATTAAATATTTAAAAGGATAACATTTTTTAAGTAGAATATTATTCTATCTTTTGCTATAAAAAAATACAATTAATAAAAAATTGAAAATTTATAAATTGATTGGATAAGACTAGGTCGACTAAGCTTGTTAACAAATAAATATTTTATTAACTATAATTTAATAAAGAAATCTGATTTGTTACCAAAAAATCAACAAGTTCGAGAGAGAATTTGCAAAGGATATATCAATAAAGCAGTACATGGATAAGTGGTTTTTATTTTTATGAGATAAAAATTAAAAACCAAAAAAAGGAATAAAATTGTTGTGATATAAATAAAGGTGGGCGCAACACTGCCTAAAAAATATACTACGTTTCTTCTCTCTCGGTAAAGTGTTCCTTTTTCGATGCCACAGAGTTTTTTGTTTCAAGTGTTGACGAAAAATAAAAATCAGTTTTGGTGTAGATATACGCGTAAGTCTTCATACGTTTGAAGGAAAATTTGTCAGAATCATAGTTATCAAATTAAGGTATTTTTTCTTAATTTTATTTTGTCTTTTTAATATCAGTATGCATAAATTTAACCAAAATACATCCAATTTTGTCTGCATGTTATGTTATGAATGCTATTTATAACCTTCACAATTATTGGTTCTCCTTCGGTATTCAGGCTAAGTATCGTGTGTGTTGACTAACAGGGCTTGTGGGGGCAACACAATCCAATTAAAGTATCCGTTATTATAGAGGAAAAATATGTGGAAAATTTAAGTGTGAGTGTAATTTTGAAGTTAAATGGAAAAGAGAAAATAAAAACTATGTATTATCGAAAATTTGAAAGTGATGAATTATAGTCTCATTTCAAAACATCATAAAATATTTACAATTTAACGCATGTTTTGAGCATTACAATACAATGTCCGTGACAGAGATTAACCAGAATAATTTGATTAAGAAAAAACAAACATGTTACTGGTGTAATTTGTTGACTTAAAAGGGTTGTTCTTGGAAGAAAATCAATGTTGAGTTCACATCATCTCTTTGGGTCTTCCCTATATGCTGCAATAATGAGACCATCAAGTTCTTACTCTTTCTACTGCAAAGCATGTTAGAGTTGAGTAAAACAAACACAAAATACAAGAAAGTCAAGGTGGAATGATTCTGGTATCCAAACAGCATATAACTTATTTATTCGACCTCTTCCTGAATTTTCCAATACAGATAATAGCACATGAAGATGAGGGTAGAAGGGTTCCTTAACATGAGGAATCTGGTAGTTGTGGTGGCGTGGTTGGTGAACTTCAACATCGTTTTTTGTTTTGCTCATATTCATGGCTTCGGGGACCAACCACTCTCCAAGATTGCCATCAATAAAGCTGTTGTGTCTCTCCACTCTGCCGCTTCCATCACTGCCACACCGTCGCTTCTCGGTACAAAGGTAACAACATTTTCCTTAAACTTGGCTAATTTCTAAGATAAGAATAAACATTCACAACTATATTATTATAAGATTCCAAGTTCGAGGTCGTGTTTGACTGAGATATTGTTACACAGTTTAGTCTCATATTTTTGCAAATAAGAGCACTGTCATAGTTAGTTAGTACTTATTACCAGTGGACCTAAGTTTACTCATTTGTACTATGATGATGTGTATGATTTCAGGGTGAGGATACCCAATGGGTGAGAGTAGATATTGATTACCCTAACCCATCTGCAGATGATTGGGTTGGAGTTTTCTCTCCTGCGAAGCTCAAGTAATAATTACACATCTTCTCTTGATATTGCATACTGTTCCTCAATAACTGAAATTTTCAAATTTAGTTATGTCAAAACCCTGTGCTTATATATTGTTTGTTAGAAGAACTAAAAGAGAGTCTTATTTTTGTAATGGCAGTTCATCAACATGTCCACCTGTGAGTGATCCAAGAGAAGAGATTCCGTACATATGCTCGGCCCCAGTTAAGGTATGTGTCATAGATCTATCATAGATCTCTGATTGGGTTGGATTTATTTTCAAAAAGTGATGCATTTCTCATGTTTGTTTGAAATTTTGTACCAGTTCCAGTTTTTGAATTACTCCAACTCACACTATACCAAGACAGGAAAAGGTTCTTTGAAGTTCCAGTTGATCAATCAACGTGCAGATTTCTCCTTTGCTCTATTTTCAGGAGGACTATTAAATGTGCTTACTGGCCCTTTCAGCTGTTCTTATATCTGTTATCTCCCTCCCATTCTTACTAAATCATGCTCATGCTAATTGATTCTGCAACTATGCTACACTTATCGCTCAATACCAAACCACCTATCTTTATGCACAGTATGTATATGATTTTATGACTGACTTGGAATCATCTGATTGAACAATGCAGCCTAAGCTTGTGGCAGTTTCCAATTTCATATCATTTGTCAATCCTAAGGTGCCTCTATATCCACGACTTGCTCAGGGGAAGTCTTGGGATGAAGTAAGTTTATCCTCCATATGATTTCTCCTATTATGGTTTTTCTTCAGTCTTACAATTCCTATATATGAAATGAAGCACAAAACTAGCAAGTATCCTAAGGCAACATGTATAGATTTAATAGATTTAGAGCACAAACATCCTATGATGAATGATATTATGGAAATAGGAATTCATGCTATTTTCTTTTCTTTAGCACTCTGGAAACACTATTACGACTACGAAGTGATTTCTGAATTATTCGGTCTGTCTTATGCAGATGACAGTTACCTGGACTAGTGGATATCACATAAATGAAGCTATACCGTTTGTTGAGTGGGGTCCTAAGGGTAAAACACAAGTGCAATCTCCAGCCGGAACATTGACATTTGGTCGTAACAGCATGTGTGGTATGGTTTATTTGGTCGTATTGCCATCGCACAACACTTTTTTTACTGCATACTATGGTCTGTTCCAGTTAATGTTTTTCAGAAACCTAAGTGCAAAATGATTTTTTGCTTAGTATTCTGTAAATTGTCTTAACCCTTGCTAGGAGTCATCATGAGCATTAATCTATAATCTAGTCTTTTACTTTGAACCTTGAACCTTGACCGTGCAAAACATGGGTTTTGAAACTGAATAAACTGAAACCTGATGGTTTATTCTCTATTGCCCCTTCTATAATGTTCCTCATAAGGTATCATGAAAACACACTAAGGAGAACAAGCTTCTATTCCTGAAAATTATTCTAGAGTAGCATCATGTGAAATGGAGGGTGAGACGGTAAGAAACAAAGAACTGAAAATCTAAGTTTAAATAGAAGAAGTATTTTTCGGTAAGCTTATGTCCGTAACCACTAATGATTTTCCTGTTTCAATAGCCATCAAATCTCACTTTTCATGATTTCTGTACAATTTGCTACATTTCATCACATCACCAAAAGCTTACTACCAAAAGAGTTGTAATTCTCCTGCAACTGGAAGCAATTAAATGTTGGAATATTAATTTTGTCTTAGTTATATGTTGGAAACTCATATCCAGATTGCTGCATTTTATTCTTTTGAAAATGGATCTTCTTAGGCTTTTTGTATAGCTTCATAATGTGGTTCTTTGGCTATTCTCACTTGCAGGTTCACCTGCACGAACTGTTGGGTGGCGTGACCCTGGTTTCATACATACAAGTTTTCTAAAAAGTCTTTGGCCAAACTTAGTGTATGCATTCAGATATCCATTTCTTCTTATAACACAATGAGGAACTAGAAATGTTTGTTCTGTAACTTTTAAAAATTTATATATCGCTTCAGGTATACCTATCGATTAGGGCATCTACTGTCTAATGGTGCTTACATCTGGAGCAAGCAATATTCATTTAAGTCATCACCTTATCCTGGACAGGACTCACTGCAACGTGTTATCATATTTGGTGACATGGGAAAGGTAACGTTAATCTTCAAAATAAAATGTAGATAAAGAAGAATACTCTAAAACTGTCTGAGAGGAAGAACCAAGTCTTCTCTAACCAAGTGTAATCTTTAGGCATATTATGAAATATTTGCCTATGATGGATTTATCAAGAAAAATAACTCAACCTTCTTATCATCTTTTCTTATTTGATCATTGTTAGAGATCTGATATCAACCATAAGTGGGTTATTACAGACCTCACTTTACAAACAGATTTTATATAGAATTGAGTCAATTTTAAATGATTACGACAAAAGCATTGGATTTTCTTCCATTTTGTTTCAGGCCGAGCGCGATGGTTCAAATGAGTATAATGCCTATCAACCTGGTTCGCTTAACACCACTGACCAGCTCATCAAGGATTTAGAAAATATTGACATTGTTTTCCACATAGGAGATATAACTTATGCAAATGGATACATCTCGCAGTGGGACCAATTCACTGCTCAAGTGGAACCAATTGCATCAAGAGTACCTTACATGATTGCCAGGTTTTGTCCTATTTTCCACAACTTTATTTGCAAGTAAATTAGATTTGTGTGACTCATATATTGAACTAGAATTGTCTGATAATCCTGCAGTGGTAATCACGAACGTGATTGGCCCAACACAGGATCCTTTTATAACAGTACAGATTCAGGCGGCGAGTGTGGAGTTTTGGCCCAGAACATGTATTTTGTTCCAGCAGAGAACAGAGCAAACTTTTGGTACACTCAGTTCCATGAAAAAAAAAATCAATTTTTTGCGAAAATCTCTTCTTTTATCTGTGTTTGTACTATACTGATTATAAAGCTATTTTGATTGCATTATAAGCTAATTGAAACGCACCAATGTGAACTTTTATGGATAATTATAAGAATGATGTTGAAGAATGATTCATGACATAAGAATGTTATACTTCTGATATTCTAAAGTGAACAACCGAGTTATATACAAAAGAATGTAGTCTGTGATTCTAAGGATGAACTGTAATTATTTTTCGTGTTTGATATATAAAAAAATGATATTCTGAATATCTAGGTACGCGACGGATTATGGCATGTTTCACTTCTGCATAGCTGACAGTGAACATGATTGGAGAGAAGGAACAGAACAATACAAATTCATTGAACATTGCCTTGCAACAGTAGATAGACAGAAACAACCCTGGTTGATTTTTGTGGCTCATCGTGTGCTTGGATATTCTTCTGCTTCTGGGTATGCCAAGGACGGCTCATTTGAAGAGCCCATGGGAAGGGAAAGTTTACAGAGACTGTGGCAGAAATATAAAGTAGATATTGCATTTTATGGTCATGTACATAACTACGAAAGGACATGCCCCATATATCAGGTAAAGACAATAGCCTAATATGTCATGACTTTATTTAAATCCAAACTAACTTGCGCATGCACAGTTGAAAAGTTAATGATTTGTTACTTTCATTGTATGCTTTTCATGGTTTGCATTTTTAACTTCATCAAATTATTGAACTGCTGTTACTACTGTTACGATAATAATGCCAATGTTTTTATGAACAAAACCCATATGCAGAATCAGTGTGTGAATGATGAAAGGTCTCATTATTCTGGTGTTGTGAATGGAACAATTCATGTTGTTACTGGAGGTGCAGGAAGCCACTTGTCAAAATTCAGTGAAGTAACCCCTAAGTGGAGTCTTTACAGAGACTATGATTTTGGGTTTGTAAAGTTGACAGCATTCAATCATTCATCTCTCCTCTTTGAATACAAGAAAAGCAGTGATGGAAAGGTCTACGATTCTTTCACCGTTTCAAGGGATTACAAAGATGTCTTAGCCTGTGTGCGTGATGGCTGCGAAGCAACCACTTCAGCAACTTGAACTGCTTTACACACATGAAGCTTTTAATAGCTTTTCTTTCTTTAAAAATTAAGTGACAACATTTTCTAATGTCTTTTCTTTCCACCTTATGAAATGTCAAAGGGAAACTTCTCTATGAATATGTGAAGTGAAGTGCAATGGATGCACAAGCAATAGCTTGGTCAGAAGGAACATCTTCATTGTCATAGAGAAAAATTGTGAGAGAAAAATAGTGTTAAAGAGAGTTTCTAAAAAGTAAAAAAAAAATAAAAAATAGTATCAAGTCATTGAAAGTTATATATATAATCCTTGTATTTATATTGTTATTATTGTTAGAAGTTTTAAGAGGTCTATAGATCTTTGTTTTTCTCAACATAGTAAATATTTAGTAAAACAGTGGAAACCTCAATTTTTTTTTATTGAAAGCTAAATTAACTTATTTAATTAGAAATATTAGATATGATTTTATTAAACAAGTTTATTTTGAAAAACTCTGCTATAAACTAGTTAAACTGAATCATAAACGATTAAAATCACTGATTAAATACCTTTTATGCATATTTATATGATTTCTATTTGAAATATAATTTAATTATATGGAAAAGAATATAGTTTATGCAATTATAATTTTTAGGTTTCACTTCGTTTAAACGTTTATCATTTTCGTCTGAAGATGTATTTATAAGATAACAAATAAAGTAATATTAAAGGAAGAATTTCGTAAAAAGAAAATATAATAAATAAACGATGGTGGATGAGAACTTCTACTAAAACACTCAAAGTAAATAGAAAATAATAATTAGTTAGAAGATTTGGTATTATTTCAACATAACAACAAAACTTTATCGCAATAAATTGAGTCGGCTACTTATTTAATCACGTCGTTACGCTCATTTGACACGGTTCAAAGTCAACATTTTAAATTAGAAAAGATATTTACCAAATGTTTTTATTTTATTAAACCAAACTTTCAAGTTTACTTTCAGTGTTGGCCTTATTATTTTAATTTTTGAAAGGCATTTTACTTAAAAGATTTTCTGGTATAACTTTTTTTTTTAATTATTTACTTTTTTTAATCAATTCCTTTCAACAAAACTTTATATGTTTTCTTCTATTTCTTTATAAAGACATCCCAAATTCATAACTCCTATATTAGAATAAGCTCAGAGACAATAAATTTAAATTTGGTAATCTTAAATACAACATTTGCTCTCAAAAGTAAAAAGTCATTTTTTTTACATTAAAAACAGTTTTTAGTCAATTAGATATTATATAGGTTGATGTATAAATATAATATCATGAGATATTATAAAAAAAAATTACCAAAGAAAAAATATGGGATTTAAAAAAAATTATATAATAAAACTCATAAAAATTTAAATTAAAAACTCACTTTAAGGCTAACGAAGAAAGATGTTTTAAACACAAATCTTTCTTTTTTTCACTATTTTTCTTATACACATCTTTTTTCCTCAATTAGAAAAAATTATCTAAAACGTAATTTAGAAGTGTCAGTCATATTTTGGATTTTTTTTTCATTATTAAAATATATTGCATGGGGTCAATAATTTTACAATATATTATCACAGGCCTCATGCTACAAATTTTCTTATAACCTGTTACAAAACACACATCGACCAGAAATCAGGCCAATTCATAATATATAAGTGGATGCAATTATCATCTTACAATAATTTTTAGAGTTGAATTAGGCTTAAGCCAACTTCTAACATGGTATCAGAGTCAAATTAGAGTCTTACCTAGCGAATTTTATTAGACATAGTTCCACGCGATATCGTTAGATATTTTCGAATACATGTACCCACCACCATCGATTTAATGAGTTTTGAGTTTTTAAGATATTTTGGAGAGAAAGAATTCACATTCATTCATCTTTTAAAATGAAAAGGTTAATTTTTTTTTCTCGTAACGAAAAATTATAATTGGTTCATATTTATAACTTAATTTTGTTTAGTACTCTTACATTCAAAATTTAATCTTTCATTTTTAACGATGTTAAATTTTATTTCAACTGATAATCGAAGTTTCAGTTTTCTTACACGTAAAACGATATCTGTGCTATAGGTTATAAATGTGAATACTATACCACTCTAAGTCATAATATTATTTTGACTAGGATTTCGTACGCTTCTTAAAGAAAAGGAAGTTGTAATATTTTTTATTAAATTGGAAGAAGAAAACAAGTCAAATAACACGCTAAGTGGTATTTAATTTAAAATAAATAAAACAATACATAAAATCTAACTAAATAAATTTTCAGCCAAAACATTTATCTTTTAAACAATACTAATATTTCTATTTCTATTTTATTTTCTATTACTTTCATCCTTTATTAAGTAAGTCTATTTTTTCACTAAAAATTACCACAAAAAGCAATATTTATCGAAATGCACGCAACGAAGTAAAACGGGAATGAATACAATAATAAGAATTAAAAACTAAAATAATAAATTAATCTAAGCCTGGAAATGAATATGCTGTGCGGTGCGGATAAAATTTCAAATAGATGCTTCATTTTTCATTATTTTTTTAAAACATAATAAATATGTTATAATAAACATGAATGAATTATTTAACATCATGAAATATATATTAATTTAAAAGGTTTCCACACTTAAGGTTTTATTTTTTAATTTTAAATAAAAATGAATTGAAGAGAAAAGTAAAAATATCATTATTAATAATGAAAAAATAGTATATTAAATAAAAATAAATAAATAAAATATAATTTATAAAATGAAAGAAAAATTAAAGACATAAACATTTTTGTTGATATTGTGAGCCAAAACTATTTGGATTGATTAGAAAAAATAATATAAAAAAACTCAAGAAAGTTATTCTACCAGAAATTGAAAAATAAAATAAGATGTGAACATAAGATTGAAATAGACCCTTGACCAACAAGTTGGTTGATTAATAAAATGAGATCAAATAACTTTCGATCAATCAATCAAAGGTCAACTCCTAGTTAAATATTAATTATATTATACTTAAAATTAAAAGCTTCAGATCCATTTTGCTTTGCATGTTTCAATGAATTCAGTGATTAATCTGTTTGACCGGATCAACTCGGTCCTCAAAATATCACGCACTTTCTCAAATGTGCTTTCACACTTCAATTTTCAGGATCTGAAACTTTCTAAATTTGAATTCATTCCAATACCAAATACTCGATTTTTATTTTAAAGCATTGCAAAAAGTATTGATTAAGTAATGATAATAAATCTTTATTAAAAATTATAGTATAAAGAATTAAAAATTTGGTGAATCTATTTTGAGGATATTTTCAACGACTTTTTAATTTGACTTGTAGTTTTTCACAGATATGGGTTAACAGTTTACACATATTTTTTATATATGTGTTGAAATTAAAACCAAAAACAGAAAAGCGAAACAACTGTTGACATTTGTCCAAGGAATTTTAATACGAAATTGGAAAGAATAAATATTAATCATTATATATTGATATAAATAATTAAAATTAATATATATATTGACATATCTTCATCAAAAATTTGGAAGGAATTAAAATAATATACTTAAAATTCATATATTTAATCATTGTCTACTAATATAACAAAAAAATATATAATTTAATATTGATATTCTTTGTATGTTTCTTATAAAGATGATAATTTTGAAGTTATATTTGATATGGAACCCATTTTAAATAAGATTTCTAATTTTATCTCTTTCACTCATTGGATATTCTCATATTTGATAACATTTTCCTGGGATATGGAATAAGTTTTAAAGGATTAATATAAAACTTTTTACATGTAATTTTTTTAATATTAAGAAAGGATTCTTCTAATTCAACCATTGGATCCTTAGTATCATGCTTGCTTAAAAAATATGCACGAAGAAGGAAGTAAATATGTGTTGTTTTTATCTTCACGAATATTTTTCCTTTCATTATTAAAAATGAATATATTATTTTATTATTTATCGATGTACCTATTTAAAAAATAAATAAGACTATAGAATAATTTATCAAAATTTAATCGAAAATTGAAAAATGTAATTTCTATGATAATCAAGTCACATTTAAAAAATAGTTATGAAAAAAATACACAATACACGATACATAACTTTTCCTTTTATATTCATAAAAAAAAATCATGAGACGAAAAAAATATTAAATATCAAACTAATATTTTAAGATACAAAGTTACCTTTTGTGTCTTTAAAAATGGAAGAGAACTGATGAGAGTAGAAAAAATAAATTTGTCTA
>Ga0209589_1010313_pt1 | contig 13664 bp, 10 predicted proteins | sample CowpeawhiteBW_FD_187525 | JGI IMG/M metagenome (GOLD analysis project Ga0209589, IMG submission 187525) | Root nodule microbial communities of legume samples collected from California USA - Cow pea white BW (SPAdes) (version 2) | ecosystem: Host-associated > Plants > Roots > Nodule | place: USA...
ATGTGGAGGAGAATGAAGGGGAGCCAATATTCAAGAGGTTTTACGCATGTTTAAAGGCATGCAAAGACAGTTTCATTTCATGCAGACCTATAATTGGATTGGATGGGGCTTTCTTGAAAGGGAAATATGGAGGAGAGCTGTTAACAACCATTGGTCGAGATGCTAATGACCAAATGCTGCCCATTGTATACGCAGTGGTGGAGGTTGAGAACAAGGATTCCTGGTCGTGGTTTTTAGAGCTCCTTATTGAGGACCTTGGTGGACCTGCACATGCAGGAAATGGAGGAAATGGAGAGGTTCGTTGTCAATATAGATGAACAATCCTGCACATGCAGGAAATGGAGCATAACTGGTATTCCATGCTGTCATTCACTGTCTGCAATGAAGTTTCTAAACCTCAATGGAGAAGACTTCATCCCAGCAGTCTTTAGGAAGTCCACTTATGAAGAGATATACACTTCAATTATATTTCCCATCAATGGCCAGAGTTTGTGGGAGAAAACTCCATACGCTGATGTCTTGCCCCCCTCGAAGAGAATTTTACCAGGCAGACCGAAGAAAAAAAGAAGATTGGAGCAATGGGAGATTAGAAGAGATGAGACAAGACTGAGAAAAGGTGGTTTACGTAAAACATGTCGTCTCTGTAACCAAATTGGGCACAACAGAAGGGCTTGTCCAAAAGCTATTGAAATTCATATGGCTGAATTAAGGGAAGCCCAGCAGCGTCGTCCAGGTGAAGGATCCCATCAGCCAACTAATCCACCACAAGCATCCCAACAACCAACTCCAACACAAGCAACCCAGCAACCAACTCCAACACAAGCATCCCAGCCAACAACACCACATGCAACCCAGCAGCCACTTCCACCTCAAGCATACCAGCAGCCACCTCCACCTCAACCATCTCAGCAGCCACCTCCACCTCAACCATCTCAGTAGCCACCTCCAGCTCAACCAACTCAGCACCCACCTCCAGCTCAACCATATCAGCAGCCACTTCCACCACAACCATCACACCAGCCATCACGAGGTGCATTAAATGCCAGACTGAAACTGAATGCTAGAAGGGGTCGAATGGCGTGAAGCTGCATGTCTTGTTTTTTTTGTGATCTTGTTTTGTAACAGCTGTGAACCTTTAAGGTCCTTTTGGAATTTTTGAATTTCTTTACTTCCATGAACACATCTTTTAAGGTCCTTTTCGGTGGACCACTTTTGTTATGTAATTTAATACTGCTACTTAGTCGGTGGACCACTTTTTTGATGTAGTTTGTGTTAATTCAGGACCTCTTCATATGGAATCTATTATGAATTACCTTTTGATATGGAATCTATTATCAATTACAAGTCTCATGCTTTTCATTCACTGTATGTAGAATCATATTTAAAATTACATAACTGTATACACTTAAAACAGTAAATCGAAATAACTTCTAATTTCATTCATACTCAAACATAAATACAGTACTGGAAATAACCATTCCAAATAAGATACCCAGTTATAACCACTAAGGGACACTACAACAACTAATCACGCATTCTTTATCAGGACTGACAACACTATTACATTAACCACACAAACAAAGATAACCATCCCAATCAACACCTTCATCCATTTCTCAAATATGGCAACTGATTTCTCCAAGTTAATAATCGTTTTCCTATCACCATCACTTTCTTCAGTCTTCACCATAATTTCACCCCTTCCTTCGCAATTCTCACTGTTACCAATCTCTTCAATGCCATCTTCAGTCCACCATTTAAAGTAATTGCATCCACCATCTTCATTTCCACTCTGTGAAAAAATAGCACAAACAGTCATCCAATATACCATTCAAAAACACACAAAAAATACCTTCAACCTCTCTCACCTTATATTTTGAACAACCCCAAAATTGTTTTCCCCTGTTCTTTACTGTTTTCGCAGTTCTTAAAACTGATTTCTCTCCACAGTAGCAAAGCGGTTGTGAACCCAAACTCCTCGATCCTCCAACACCACGTGAAGATAAACTAGGGTTCTTCTTCCCCCAACCATTACAAGTGCAAGAGGAACAATAATGGCAAAGCGACATTTGAGGATGAAGAAAGAAACGCACCACTTCGAAGAAGATAACTCCAACGACGAACACGACTTCAGCGGAGAAGATGTTGAGGACAAGATGAATCCATTTAGGGTTTCATTGGATTTATTTCACATTTGACACGTAGGCTACAGTTCCTTTTAAATACCACTGACACGTATCCGTTTTATTTGTCCACTTCATCATCTAAAAACGCCGTTTACGCAACTTTAACGGTTATGGCTAAATTGTTGCAGTTTTTCAAAATTAGGGACCCAATTGAGACAAATGAAAATTGGGAGACCTACTTGAGAATTCGCTACAAATTTAGAGACCTATGGAATGATTTAACCTATTTTATAATGAAGAATTTAAAATAGTATCACGCACACCCTCAATCATGCATTCTAAATACAATATTATAATATATTAATAAAAGTTATTCTAAAATATTCATTTCAGAACTTCATAATTATGTAAAATAAGTAATATTTAGGAAGTTTCTATTAAGACATTACTAAAATAAATACTTTTAGAAAAGTGTAGTTTTCTAAAAAAATAATGACATTTTTATTATTCTAATATATATGCTTTAGAAAGAAAGAATACTGAAAAAAAATAAAATTAAAGGATGGAGATTGTTCCGAAATTTATAATCCAATCCAACACAATATTGAAATAATATTCAGTCAAAATGTCTTTCAAATTACCTTAATTGTCCTTTCCCCTCATTCACTGATCCTCTTGCACCTCTTGCAACTCTCATACTTTCATTTGAATTTTCCTGCACTTCTCTTTCATCCGCTACCCTCGGTTTCTCAGTGGTGCACTTCCATGTCGCGCCTCTTGCTGCAACGGTTGCTTCATTTGAAAAGGTATGTTTTAAAAATATGTACAGAATGCGAGTTGAAGGTTTTGTTGAATGCTGTCTTATTGTTTTCTGGAATTTAGTGGTAGCCAGAATGTGCAGGGGAGAAAAGGGTTTTCAATTTGTTCCGAATTTTTCGTTTTCCATGGCAAATATGTTGTATCATTTATTCTGTCTTTATCATGTACGTATGTATGTAAGTTGTACTTTTAAGTACAAGAAAATAAACAATAATAAATCTAATTTAAATAAAATAGTAATAAATATGGTAAACTAAAATAAATTTAATAAAGTTAAAAAAAATTCCTCCATAAACTACGATTACATATAAAATTAATAATTCATAAAAAAAATTAATAACAATAGAACAATTTTTGATTTACTTGTTTAAATTATACTAAATATTTTAAAAAAATATTGAGGAAGATAGTTTTTAGAGTTATTGTTTTTATTATATAAAGTTGAGATGAGAAATATAAATTTAAAAAGAGATTCAAATTTCTTTATTAAAAGAAAAAATATAGAAGTTAATTAAAATTTAACACAAGAAAGCACATTTTTTCAAATAAAAATAAAAATGAAATTAAAACCTTTGAAAATGGTGAGTTGAAAAGATATAATAAAAAAGAAGGAAAACCTATTAATTAATATTATAATACATAATACATAGAAGACAGAGAAAATTAAGAGGAAATTCTTATTCTTGAATTTAATTATTTCGAATTCTGATAGAAGTATTGGCGGGAAAATTGTGACTATTTCAATTTTAATTTAATTTTGGGTTTGAGTTCGTTTCTGTTCTTGGTTTGCTTGGGTTCGTAATTTCCACTCGTATACGAAGGGTTTGAAACCTTGAATTCGTGGTGGAGGAAGAAGATGGCGGCATCGAATTACGAATACCCAAGGCTCCAGCGGCCGGAAATAGTCACAATCTTAGGGCAGTTTCAGATCGCCAATGTGACGGAGCAGGAACTCGCCAAACCCAACCCTGACTTGATCTCCGACCTCTACACCCGCGTCCTCTTCCACCTCGACGTTTTCCTCGAGTATATCTCTGTTTTCTCTTTTCCTCTTCTTCATCGCTACATTCCTCACTCACCTTCTCCTTCTCTTTCTTTTTTTCGCAGGGAAGACAACGAGCAACTCGACTTCGACGCCCTAGAGCATCTCGAAAACCCTGATTTACACGTTGAATCTGCTCGCGCCGTCAAACTCTTCAACAGGATAAAGGAGGTTCTCACCGACATCGAATGCCCTCGCAAATTCACCTTCGCCGATCTCCTCGTGCCGGATCCTCACCGGACCGATCTCTTCCTCGGCGCTCTTCTCAATTTCTACCTTTACAGGTCAGTCTCTTAAGCTTCCTTGCTCGATTAAGCGAAAACCTAACTGTCGTTGATTTTTTCCATCCCAGGGACACGAAAATGAACATAGTATCGGAGATCGTGAACGAATTTAACGCTCTGGAGGTGCAGCAAGAGGAGTTGCAGAACACGATGCTGCAGGTCTGTGCTGGATATTATTTCATCTCATCTCATTTTGTAACTTGTTTATACTGAGTGAGTGTGGTTTTGATGCAGTTGGAAAGGGAGATTGCGGAATGCAATGAGGCGAGGGAGAGAGAAATGCCTCTTGTTCAAGAGGAGGAGGCAAAAGTTAACGAGTTGAAACAGTCGATTGTGGCACTTAACAAACACCAGAGTTCGTTGAGGAGTACTTGTAGGAAGTTGAAAGATAGGACTGCGGAAATGGATGAAAAGGTCAGTTATTATTTACCATATAATGCTCTTTGACCAATAATGGAAGCCTAGTTGTTGAATCTTGTATGTCTTATGTTGGTGTTTTTGGATGGTGTGTGAAATAAACAACGGCAGAGGAGTAAAAGGTTGAAACAATTTGTATAAACGTGAAGAGCTGAATCTTTGGATTATGTAGCTTGTAAGTGTATTGTGAGCTGCAGTTTGTGGAAAACGTTAGTTTTTAAGGTGGTCTTTCTCTGCTGTTAACATTCAGCAATTCACGCTTTAAACGGACTATGTTTAGTTTAGTTGGATACAAATGTTTCTTAATTTGTGTAGAGTATAGACGTTGGACATGGCTTTGGTTTTAATTAGTTGAGGCTATGTAGGTCTTTACTTTTTCTATGTATTACATTTGTGATCTGACTGTTTAAGCATTGTTTTCAGTTTGGTGTTGAAATTCCTACCTTGGTCTACTTACTTCAACCCCATTGATCGTCAAAGTTTGACTACTTGGTGCATATATTATATAAATACTTTCTCATACTATTTTCCTTTTTCGTAGCCCAGATTTCTAATGCTGAATTTACATTGGTACAAAGTGTTCAAGAAAATGCAAATCTACGTTCACAAATCGCCCAGTCACCTGATAAAGTACAGGTAATTTTTTTTATTTGGTTCACTCCTGTAATTGGTAGCATGGATATCCAAATTAATTCATTTTTTTCTTTTTATATTCCAATTATAATCCAAGTTAATTGGTTTTAATTGTGTTCTTGGCTACAAAATTGTGGCATACTCAGAATTTCTCCAACCAATTTGCTTGTATAAATATTATATTGCTGATTAACTGGCTACCTTCGTGTTGATTCCCCACTCCACATTTGATGATCTTCTAATTTTTGAGAACGTTGTTGTCAGTTTTAAGCTTTTTTCCTTTTCCTGCAATTTGTAGTGGATTTTTACTAACGGTGGAAAATATTCTATTGTAATGCTTGGTTTAGTTGTTTGTGTTCTTTGATAGAGTTATGAGTAGGGATGGTAAAAATATCCGTGCTTGCGGTGTATGCGGATAAAATCTGCTACATGTAGTAAGTGATACTTTAAACGGTATCCACAGGTAACAGATAATTTAATATCTACTTATAAATAGGTTGGATGTAGATATCATACTTTCTGTACCGTTTGGGTATCCATTACCCGTAAAAAATTAAAATATAATTTATATTTTATTAGGTTAAATTTAATTAAAATTTGAAATTTAACTTATATTTTATTAGGTTATGTTTAATTAAAATTAAAATTTAATTTAATTTACATTATATTTTAATTTTTTTTGTAATTTTATTTTAGATTTTATTCAAAAATCTATAAATTATCTACTTTTAAATATCCATGAGTGTATGTGGATACTCGTAAGTTTTGTAAAACCTCGTAGATATTTTTAAACGACTATCTGGGTGGTAGCGGGTCATATTTTCTTTTGCATGTCGGATAGTGGATAGGCATTATTCATGCCTAATCTAATCCATTGTCATTTCTACTTATGAGATTTTTGCTTGTACTCGTGTAAATTTACTCGTTTGACTTGCCATGAAGAGAGCTTTAGAGGAAAAGAAACTAGCTCGAGAGGAGGCAAGGAACGCCGAAAGATTAGCAAGGCAAGCTTTTCACGAGAAGACGACCGTTGTTGAAGTTGTTTCCAAGGTATTTTATCGGCATATAGGATCTTTTCTCATTCCCTCATCACCTGTACTTTAGGTCACAGTACACTTCTATGCATACTTTACATGTGAATAGTGTGCACTTGTTGAGAAGCTTAATTCACAGAATTTTTGTTGCAGACTAGGTCTATTCTTATCGCCCCTTCTTCCACGTTTCATTATCATAGCAGTTTTAATCAAGTTTATTTTACGATATTTTGTTCCTTGGATGTTGATCACTTTATCGTTTATCACTTTTTTAGGTGTACAAGAAAATGTCAAAACACTACAAGCTGATGCAGGATATACAAGAACAGGTAAACATACTCTGGTCAGTTGACTTCTTCCCTAGCATTTGTCATAATGATTGAAAATCTACTGGGGAATAATTGTTTTTTTTTAATGGAGCTTAAAATGGAATGGTTAGAGATATGAATCTATTATGGACTCCTTCACATTCCTTCAAAGATTATTACGATGCAAAACCTTGTTTAATGTCAGTTGTATCTTCTATAGGTAAATTCTGGTAAATCTACTGAAAAGGAACTTAAAACATTGAAAGCTAAAATTAGCGATGATGAAATGTTGGAGAAGTCACTTGAGGCTAGACTGGTTGAAACAAAAAGTAAAGGTACCTTCTAATCCAAACAATGCCGTGTTTCTACTTATGGCTTCATGGCTTAACAGTTTTAGTATAAGTGATGGTAACATTTACGAAACACAAATCTGCAAAAACTGTCTCACATAAACTGCTTTTAAGGTTGCATATTTGTTGTGTTTTGCCTTCAACTTTTTTGACCTGTGTTTCCCTCCCCAGTTGAGCAGATGGAAGAATTAATGAAGCAAACGGAGAAAGAGTGCAATACTCTGGGGGAAGAAGCCACTAAATATTTAAGCAATACAAAATCAGAGGTGGAATCTAACTCTTCTACTATAGAAACAAGGCAGAGAAATGTGGAGGCTGTGCTATCTGAGGTTGCATTTTTTAAGTTTCATGATAAATGGATATAATAGATGAAAGAATGAATATTTATTTCTCTTCTTCTATGGTCAGGTGGATGCAGTAAATAGTGAAATTGCATCAGTAAAAGAATCTGCAGCAGTTGAAGTAGAGCGGTTACGCCGCAAATGTGAAGAGTTAGTTGAGGCGGTAATAGGCCACTTTTTATATTCCGGAGATGTGTTATCTAATCATCATGGTTGGCTTAAAAATCTTCAAAATTGCATCCATAGTTCCTGCATTGAACAAAATTTTTAGAAGTTGGTCAATAAGTTACATCTTCTTTCACGTGAACTCTACTTTTATTTTACTGTTTATTTTTTGTGATTTGAGTAGCTTGAATTAGAAATAATGGTGTCACAGTGAATGAGAAATAATTGAATTATCGCGTTTGGATTTTTGCAGTTTCACAAGTATGCAAATCCGATTGCAGATGTGATTGAATCTGGGCAAAAAAGACTCGAGGCCACTCAAGGAGTTGGATCTGACATTTGAGTTTCGGTTTAGTGACGTACTACACTTAATTACTCTACATAGTTGATTTGTATTTATGTAATTTTGGATAAAAAATTTTCAAAAAAATTGAAAGTATGTGATTCTGAATGATATTTTTTCTGTTCTAGAAGAATTTAAAAAAAAGAAGAAAAATTTAAAATTCTTAAAATATGGAGGCACACTTAGAAGAGCGGGATTGCTGGGTTCATTTCTTCCTGCCATGCTTATTTATTTTTTTAGCAGTTCTATAACCTCTAAGCAAAAAAGGGTATATATAGATTGAAAAGTTGAAGTTGTTCGATAGGTGGCGCAGATTCCAATCAAAGTTGTTTCCACTATCCCATGGCAATTAAATAGTAAAAATATGTTTTTAAAATCTGTATACATTTTGGAAATTTTAGTTGAATATATTCAAAATTTCCACATTATTACGCATCTTTTTAACATTGATAAAAAGTTTATATTTTAAAATACATCGAAAATATATAATTTATAATTAATTTTAAATTATTTAATACATTCCATAATAAAAGTTTTTTATTTAACTACTCCAGGTTGTTTTCCATCTTCGAATTTAAAACTTTGAACGGTTAAAGAAATATTTTCGTGGATCGATATACTTTGATTAGAAAGAAAATGAAAAGCTCTTCTGGTTTTTCTTAGAAATGGATTGAAAGTTGCATATTCCATTTTTTTAAAATATTACTTAAACTAAATATCAAAATTAAATAATTTTATAAATATATATTATTGATAAATTACATTAAATTTGAAAATAATTTTCAAAATCATGTTTGTTGGTTATTAATTAATCATAATATTAAAATAGCGGGTTTTTTAATTTTTATTTGGTTAATGTGAATTTAGCATATCATCATTTTAGTTATATGTATTTCACAATTTAATTATATATATATATATATATATATATAGTCAAAACAGAAAATGTAATGTATAAGTATCTTAATATAGTCCTAGAACATATAAGACTATAAAAGTATAACATTTATACAACCAACTAAAAGGACTAATTCTAATTTTAAGCACAAACTACTCACTTACAACAACTCTCACTCTCTCACTGAAACCTTCTATCAACTTAAAAGATGACTCCTCAACCTCCAAAGGTACCTCCGACATTGCAATCACATATGCTCCCACCGAACAGGTGATCATCGGAAAAGAAAGACAAATAACACAGAAACACAGAATAAGGGTAAGCCAATGACATCGGATCTCTTGGTGGCTTGCACCTGTGCGTTGTTCCCAAACTCTATAGAGTTTCAAGGGGTTATCACTCAATCACTCACAAGGTAAATTTCCTTCGCGCCTAGGACTTGATCAAGTCCAGTGACTAAGACCTCTTGCTACTCCTCACGACATAACTCATTATGCTCTACGTGAGCCTTAATGATTATTAGAGGGTCAGGATACCAACCAATACTAAGTCCTTATGTCATTGCATACACTAAAATACCACCATATAGAACTTCTCCTTGAAATTTCTTAAACATCATAACTTCGCATGCTCACACAACATTTCATACCAATCATCATCTTATATACCTATAATAACATTTTTATCTCAATTCATATCAATAAGGAGTATAGAAAATTCAAGTATACACATAACATCCAAAGTAACCACAACAGCCAGAATAGATAAATAGAGTAATTGACACTATACATGAAATACATCCAAATGGTGAAAATCATTTCTCTAACCACATACTTAAAAACAAAGATCCCACCGATCAAAATGAAGACTCAAGTGTCTAGAATCAGTTGTTGAAATTTCAGCTTAATTCAATGGTTAATGAAGCAAGAATCTTCATTTTACCAATAAGACACAATGCTGAAAAAAGAGTAGCGCTCCGCACCAGAGAGTGGCACCCATCGCTGATCAGCTCGCAAAAGACAGCGCTCAACGTTGCTATGGTGGGGCTTAGCGCTGATCGGCTTGTAAAATCCAACGCTTAGCACTACCATGGAGAGGCTTAGTGCTATATCAGATATCAACAGTCACAAATTAAGGTTTTTGAGCAATTTGTACCTATTTCATTACTCCAATTGGTACTTCTGCTATAGATATTGGTCAAAAAAAGTTTAAAATTATATTAGGTAGCACTAATTAGATTCATGATCCAACAACTCCATCTTTTTCAAATACCCCCATTTCAAACAATACAATTAATTTCAATTCAATCATTTAAAAGATCAACATACCACAATCACAAACATCAATAATTCATCATAGCATATCAGAGACTTCACAATCATACAAGATATGACTCACAAAACGCATCTAACTCCACAAGATTCTCTATCTACACATAGAAACATCACAAGAACCGTCAGGACCTACCATTATGATCACTGATAAACAAAGACACATACTGATGATTAAAACGACGCATGTAAGCGGAAGATGACTCACATGCGAAAGAAAACAAAATTAGACCAAAAAGAGGGCGGAAAACTCAACTTACGCGAACGGAGAAACTGATCGGTCCTACTTGAAGAGCTCGCTGAGAGGATCAATCCTACAATCTCGATTTTTCAATAGATGACCAGAGAGATAAAATTCCTAGACAGAAGTTAGAGTTCTATAGAAAAATGGTTTGTAGAAAAATGATGTGTTTTAAAATAATGAAACTCTTTTAGAACGATTCTATTTATATTAAAACTTTTTAATATTAAAATAATCAAATTTCACTGTTTTTAAACTTATATCACTCTGTCATTTTATAGGGGTTCACAATATATAATAATATGTTTATGTAATTTTAAATTAATATGTACTTCTAATTTACTCTTAAAAATTTAAATTGGAAGTATTTTTGTCCAATCCGAAAATTTATTTCTATCTAAAATTAATTGGATTTAAATATTAATATATTTTCAAATAATTGAAAATTGTTTCTTATGTTCCTTTTTTATTTTTAATATTAAACTCCAATAAAGACACTTTGATATTAACCATTCTTTAATGAGTACAGAAGTTTATTAATAAGGACAGCGAGAACTTTTTCTTTAAATCACAAATTTAACCTTAAATAACCACACATAGATAAACACAGCAATCTAACATCAATAAAACAGTTTCAGAAACACCAAACTATTACACGGAATGTCACGTGCAACCGCCACGTGACAGAGCAGAATGGATGGAATCATACATCCATCTTCAAACATTATATCTATTTTATTTTATTAATATGAAATGGTAATATATATATATATATATATATATATATATATATATATATATATATATATTAACTTTCTATTTTTCAAAAGTCGAGTAATTTAAATACACATTTTTTATGAATTCTTTTGAACTGTTTTTAAAAATAAAATCGTGGTTTTAAATTCTAAAATATATAATACTTTACAAATTTTAATTCTTTAAATCATGTTTTAACTATAATAAAAATCAATGCTCTAAAACAAATGATACTTCAAATGTTCTCATTTTTTATGAAATAAAAGAAAAATGAATTTTAAAGATAAATCCTTATTCTTTTAATTACTATACAACCAATAACAAGATTGTTATATATAACCAATGAACCCACCTGTTTTTAGGTTTCTAATATTAAATTAAGACTTTTGATATAAAAAAAACGAAAAATATCTCCTATTACTCGTCTCCGTTTATAAATGTTCAAAAGTTTATAAATATATGTATTTATTAAAGAAAGAGTTGTGTTTTTCCTTCCACTTATATTATTATCATTAAGTATTTTAATTTGAGCATAAAAAAAAAATTCATATAGACTTTTATTATTTGATGCTATCATTTTAAAAGTAACTCAACAAAAGAAAATTTTATTTGCTGAACTAATCTTACAACTCTTCATATCACCGTAAAAAAACACACACACACACACACACACACACACACACACATATATATATATATATATATATATATATATATATATATATATAATTTTAGTCTTTTTTTAAAATATATAAAAATTTGAGAAGTTTACATTCTCTAAGTAAAAATGTTCTAGTTCATAAAAATAAATACGTGTTAATTTTGATTTTTACAATTCATTTACTACATACTTCTTTAAAAGCAAATTTTTTTATTGGTTAAAATACTCCGTTGGTCCTCGTTTTGGTTCAGAAATCTCAAATTGGTCCTCGTATTTTAATTTGTCTCAATTTCGTCCTCGTTTTGGTTATTCAGTATCAAATCAAGGCAATCGTTAACAGTGTTTAATTTTTTTAACGTTAACTTGTTTTCATTTTCTGACGTGGCGTTATGAATTATTTTTCAGATTGGCACAGTGAATGCGTGGACTGAATTACAAATAACAAACATTGAAAAACCCTAACTGATGTAATTAGGGAATTAGGGATTTCTCTGTGAAAATCAGAGGCGTGGATTGCGAACCTCGTGTGCGTGGATTGCGAAAGTGAAGTAGATCGTTGTCGGAGGTGAGAGCGAGTGCAATCGGAGGTCAGAGTGTTCGTTGTGATCGTCGTTGAGCACCAGTCTGAAGGAGGTAAGTACGAGTTGTTGTAGTTGAATATGTGTAGGGTTTTTTCGCGTCTTGGGGTTTTGGGTTTCTATTGGGGTTTTGATGTTTTGTTGTGTGGGTATGAACTTGTATTGCTTTTATACTGTTGTTGGTCCCCCCATTGTCGACATCGAGTTCCTTTTTTATTGGTGGTCCCCTATTGCAATGTATTTTTTAATCGGTCACCGCTTATGCATTGCAGTATGTGTTTTTTAATGTTGTGGTCCCCTATTTGAATGCTTGGTTATGTGTTGTCTGTGTTGGCATGGTTTGTAATTTTTGAATTGGTTTGGGGCAATGTATACAGGTGTAGAAATAGAATGTCTGATGACCGTTTTGAAGTGGTGGTCCACCATAGTGGCCACTTTATTAGTAATGGGAAATTGGAATATGATGGGGAAGTAACCACGTGGTTTTGTGATCCTGATACGTGGGGATATTTTGAGGTTATAGCTGGATTAAAAGAGATAGGACACGTATCTTTGAAGGAGTTGTGGTATTGTGTAGGAGGTGGGAGTGTGTTAGAAGATAGATTGGAGCTCCTTTGTGATGATAAAGGGGCCAGACATATGGCAAATTTAGCAAGGTTAAATGGTGCCGTTCATTTGTATGTGGTTCATGAAATGACAGAACCTGAGATAATCAACATGCTAGAGGGTGTTGGTATGGGGGAGGTTGGTCCTTCTGAGGTTAATGATGTACTGGAAAAAGAAGGTGGTCCAGGTGAAGTACTGGAAAAAGAAGGTGGTGAGGGTGAGGAAGGTGTTGCAACTGAAAAGGAAGCTGAAGTTCATGGCAGTTCTGATGCAGTGGCAGGGGTCGAACCTGAAGTTGATGTTGGTAATGATACAGTGGCAGGGGTCGAACCTGAAGTTGATGTTGGTAATGATACAGTGGCAGGGGGGGTTACTGAATGTGAGGTTGATGTTGGTACTGATAGAGTGGCAGGGAGGGATAGTGAAGGTCATGGAGTACAACAAAATGTAGGAAAGAGAGTGTATGAAGGTCAGGCGGAATCATTCAATGAGGAAGGTCTTGTTGATGTTACCATTAATCGTGATGGACATAGCGATTCAGATTATGATGATAATGTGGAATGTGATATGGATAGTATATCCGATGGAGAAGGTTGTTACACAACCCAAGAGTCAACTGATACAGATCATGATGAAGTAAGGACTGAGGGTGTAGGGTCAGATTTCGAGTGGCATTCAGATGAATTAGTTAGTGGTTCAGACATTGGTGAGGGCAACGATGATGTTGAGGG